>ENA-OPSQ01000632-OPSQ01000632.1-human-gut-metagenome-genome-assembly--contig:-NODE-632-length-29895-cov-3.999866_pt1 | contig 29895 bp, 30 predicted proteins | sample MGYA00241456_ERZ501904 | MGnify/ENA primary metagenome ERZ501904 (study PRJEB25962, sample SAMEA2042452) | human gut metagenome | biome: human gut; feature: human-associated habitat; material: faeces...
AATACACAAAGTATTCCTGCGAAAAAATGGCTTCATCAGGCGGAAAATCCCTCGCTGTTGGTCATATTCCCGGTTTTTAGCTAGACCCTAACCGGTTCGCTCGACAACTGCGTTATTTCGGCGTCCCTTGGGACGCTTACATTGCTGCGCTTTTTCTGCCTCAGGGCTGCCTCCGGACCCATAATGATGTTTTACGGTACCCCCCTTTTACCCCGCCGCGTCCAGCATATTCTCGATAAAAATCCCATACCCCGTAGTCGGATCGTTCACCAGCACATGGGTCACGGCGCCTACCAGCTTGCCGTCCTGAATAATCGGGCTTCCGCTCACGAGTGTGTCAAGTATAGGACAACCATTTTTTGAGATTTTTTCGATTTTTATATAGTTCAGAAGGTAATTCATGCATTTTTCACTCCCAGACTCATTTTTGACGTTTATCAGATGCTGAGGTGAACTCACAAGCGTCATTATAGCCCAGATATAACAAATCAATCCGCATGGCGAAAGAATCTAGGATGCTTTTACAATCCTTTCAAAGACCTTGGGACTCATGATGACCAGTTCGTCCCTGTTATACCGCTGAAGGTAAATTGGTTCATCTGCCTTGTTGCAGGTATCAACCGTCTTTGATGTATACTTTAGGATTGTGATTGGCAGGCGAAGCGGACGGTGAGAAATACGCTTGAGAATATCGGGCAGTTTTCGGGAATCCTTGAACTGATACTCAAAAGCGGCAGCATCCATCAGCACAAGAACGGGTGTGCCGTTGGTCTGCACAATAATTGGATTTTGAGAATCCTGACATAATGCCAGGATTCCCTTCGTGTCTTTAATCAATGAACTGGAAATCGTTTTTGTCATTTAGGACGCTTCCTTTCTTTACATGGTTCCGTTACACTGCAACAGGATCGTCGGGGGACAGATCTAGTTTAAGAAGCTCCGATATTTCGTCCGAGAAATTCCAGACGATTTTGATTTTCTCACCCGGAAAGACAACGATCTGCGCAACCAGCTCTTTCAGCAGATCTGGATCAAGCACATCGATCTCCTGGTAGTCAATCAACGGCTGGCTATTTGCGATATGGTGAGCATCCATTTTGAGCTGTTCAGCCAAGTTTGCCAGCTTTGTCTCCGCAATCTTGAGCTGTCCCGTAACTGCCTGCTCACGGGTGGCCTGACTTGCTTTGACTGCCAGGAAATCCTCCTTGGACATATCGCCGGACACATACTTCTCATAAGCATCCATTTTCCCGGCATAGATCTGATCCAGTTCTTTTTGCAGTGCCTTGCATTCGGACTGAACAGTTTCCTCTGTGGTTTGGGTGAAGTGATTCTTTATGCGAAGCTGTTTTATCTTGGCATCGAGGAGCTGGCTCTGCGTTTGAATTGCGTGCAGTACAATTTTGCTGAGCTTTTGATCGTTAAAGCGAACATCCTTACAGTCGGCGGTGGGGTCGTACCGGTGGGTTGTGCAGCGCCAGTCTTTATTCTGCGCTTTTCCGCGGACCAAACGGTTCCCGCAACAGCCGCATATAAGTAGCGATGTGAATAAATAGGGCTGGCGATTCGGGTTCTGCGTTCTTGGCGCATATTTCTTCTGTGCGTTCCTTGCCTGGAAGAAAAGCTCCCGGGAGATAATTGCTTCATGGGTACAGGGAATCACGACCTGCTGACTTTCTGGGACGGCCTTTGTCCGGTTGCTCCCGACACGGACGACATGGGACTTAAACGGAACGGTATCACCTGTATAGATCCGATTCAGGAGGATATTCCGGACAGACTCGAAAGTCCAGATATTTCTGGTCTTATACTTCCCCCGAATGGCTGCTAGATAAACTGAGGGCGTGGGAACGCCTGCAGCGTTCAGCTTCTTGGCAATCTCCGCGCAGGACACGCCAGTGCTGGCCCACAGGAATATCTTCTTTACGTTGACAGCCGCAGGTGGGTCAATCATAATGGTGTTTGGCGCGGGTCCTTTTTTGTAGCCATAGGGTGCGGTGCCGTATACAAATTCGCCGTTCAGCTTTTTCAGATCCACAGCGCTTTTGATCTTTCGGGAAATATCCCGGCTGTACATCTGGTTGAGTAGGTTTTTGATGGCCAACTCCAGACCTCCGGTGGTTTCTCCAATGGCCTTACTGTCAAACTGGTCGTTGATGGAAATAAACCGAACGTCATATGCCGGGAAGACAAATTCCAGATAGTGTCCCGCCTCCAGATAGTTTCGGGCAAACCGTGACAGATCACGGACCACAATTGTACGGACCCGGCCCTGCTCCACAAGATTCAGGAGCCGGGACATTCCGGGGCGCCGCATGGAGGTGCCGGAGTAACCGTCATCTACGATTTCCTCAAAAGAATTAGGGTTAAGCCCCTGATCTCGGAGGAAGCGGTGAATGCACAGCCGCTGAGATCCGATGCTGCAGCTTTCTTCTGTGCCGTCCGCTACGTCGCCATCCTCTTTGGAGAGGCGAAGGTAATAGAGATCATACAGCATGACGAACGGCCTCCATTCTCTGCAGTAGGTGTTCCAAATTCGCATAGGGGTCGGAGTACCGTAAAACGACTCGAATATTGTGACCATCCACCACTTCAATCCGGTCAACCAGAATGTCAAGCAGTTCTTTTGTGATTTCCGGAAGTTCCCAGTATTTGTACAGGGCATTGACCCATTCCATGGATGCGGATATTGTAGCAGACACAGCGTTCACATCTTCCAGTGCGCGGGTTTCCTGGGAGATGATGGTTTCCAATTCTGTTTCATACTTTTTCTTTGCGTATTCGTAGGTGCCGCGGTCAATGATGCGCTCGGTCAGGTCAACAAGCAGCTGGTCTATTTTGGCCTCCAGTTTCTTGCGCTGATTCAGGAGACCCCTGTACCGTTCCTGCGCCTGTTTGAGATACGCACTGGTGCTTGGTCGGTTCCGCAATGCAACCAGCATAGCGTCCACGTCAACGGCTACCAGCACCTGCTGATTCAGAAGATTGCGCACGCTGTCCATAATCACTTCCTGTCGGACATAATGGCAGCTGCACCTCGTATGGTTTGAATAGTGATAGGTATTGCAGTCATAGGCCAGCCAAGGGTCAACAGAAGAGCCTGGCCTTCCCATGCCTTTCCTGGCGGTCATGTGGCTACCACAGTGACCACAGAAAACCTTATCACGGAGAATATCCCGGTAATCGATAGGAGGTGCGGCATTCTTCTTGAAATTCTTCCGATGCTCTCGATCTTCCTCCATAATCTGCTGTGCCGCGTCAAAGAGCTCCTGCGTAATGATCGCGGGATGCGCGTTTTTTACAATGATCCATTCATCGGCGCTGCGTCTTGTTTTTTCGTCACCGTATTTGTTGCCCTTGATTTGCCCATGAACACGGTGTCCCAGATAAACCTGGTCGCTGAGTATTTTCCGAATGGTACCACGGATCCAACAGGAATTCTCGAATCGCTTGTCCTTGGAAATCCTGCGAAGATAGCGGAGTTTTCCGGGACTGGAAATACCCTCACGATTCAGAACTGTGGCAATCCCGTTCAGGGACATCCCAGAGGCACGCATTTCAAAAATTCTGCGTACAACAGGAGCCGCTTCCTGGTCAATGTCATAGGTGACTGCCTCCTGATTACGGATATAGCCGTAGGGAATGCTGCTTGCAGAAGGAATATAGCTCCCATCCTCTATTTTGGCATTGATACCCGAACGAATTTTCTTGGCTATATCCTTGACATAGTAGTCATTCATGACCATCTTCAGGGGCAGCATCAGTGAATTGGTATCCGCATCTGCGTCACTACTGTCATAGTTATCATTGATACAGATCAGCCGGACACCCATATCAGGGAATATCCGTTCCACAAACTCAGAGGTTTGGAGAAAGTGACGCCCTAGCCGGGAGATGTCCTTTACAATAATGCAGTTGATTCTGCCGGAACGAATGTCTTGCATCAGGCGCAGGAAATCCGGGCGGTTGTAATTCATACCGGTATATCCGTTGTCAGAATAGGTATCTACCAGCTTGATTTCCGGATGATCGGTAAGAAAATGAATACCGATTTTCTGCTGGGTGCCAAGAGAATTCTGCTTTTCATCGTCGCCATCTTCCACGGAAATTCGCTTGTAAAGGGCAGCCCTGGATATGTCGGCTTCTTCCGGGAATACCTGGACCGGGGACGCATATCGACTCTTTCTTGCCACTTATACTACCTCCTTTTCTTTGCGGTGAAGAATATCCGAGTAGAATGCAATCTCGTCCCGATAATTGAAATCGATTTTGATGTGCTGATCGGCATGAACATATACCTTGTCGACAAGTGTAAAGACTACCTCTCTGGTGAGGCTGTCAATGCCCTGGAACTTCACGAACTGGGAAACCCAATTGCTCTCCTGGCTGGCATTACTCGCAGCCTCATCCCTGGAAATGGACAATTGGCGAATTGCCTGCTCGGCCTCCTCAATGCGGCTGGTATAAATAGCTCGCATTTTGCTGTGTTCGGCCCGGTCAATGAGACCATCGTTCAGGGCCTCATATAGCCCTAAGCGGCGTTCTTCGTTTTGCTTTAGCTCCTCTCGTTTCTTTTCAATCATGGTGTCCAGCCTGCGGATGCGGGCTTTCCATACATCCCGGGATCCGAGCTCCGTCAGAAGCTGCTCCATTTCGGCAATCATATTTACCTGATTGGTGATGGCGCGTAGAACGATTGCATCCAGCGTGCTGCACGCAATGCTGTGGGATGAACAACCTTTTCCGTTCTTGTAGGTAGAGCAGACATAGTATTGGTACTTTTTCCCGTTCTTGGTAGCAGTCCTGCGACTCAACGGTCTTCCGCAGTCCGGGCAGTAGAGAACCCCCGCCAGCGGATAGACAACGGTGGACTCCGGCGCGGAACGGGTATCTCGCTTGAGCATTTTTTGGACGGAATCGAAAACAATGGGATCAATGATTGCAGGATGGTTCTCTTTGATCACGCTCCATTCTTCTTCCTCCCGAATACGCATCCGCTTGATCTTATAATTGGGGGTTCCGCGCTTTCCCTGAACAAGGGTACCCGCGTAAATCGGATTGGAAAGAATCCGCTGTACTGTGACGGCACTCCATTTGGGCTGGTTTGCCGAGACAAAACCACTCTTATAATTCAGCCCCTTGCTTTTCTTGTACTCCGAGGGCGGCAGAATCAGCTCACTGTTCAGATACTCGGCAATGGAAGAAGGGCTGTGCCCTTTCATTTTAAGTGAAAAAATGCCTTTTACAACCTCGGCTGCGAACTCGTCGATGATAAGTTTGTGCTTATCATCGGGAGATTTGCAGTACCCGTAGCTTGCAAAGGCACCTAAAAACTCCCCATTGCCACGCTGGATACGAAACTGATTTCGCAGCTTCTTAGACAGCTCGCGGCAATAGGATTCATTCATGATATTCTTGATTGGAATAATTAACTCGTCCCCGGCGTTATTCTTCTCACTGTCAACGTCATCGTTGATTGCGATAAAGCGAACGCCCCAATCTGGGAACTTCTGCTCCAGGTAAGCGCCAACAGAAATATACTCTCTACCGAGTCGGGATAAGTCCTTGACAATGACACAGTTCACCTGTCCGGATTGGATGGCATCCAGGACTTTCTGAAACCCAGGGCGATTAAAATTCGTTCCGGTATAGCCGTCATCATCGGCTTCCGCTACCAGAACAATATTTGGATGCTTTTCAAGGTAACACTGGATCAGTTTGCGCTGATTTGCAATACTGTCGCTTTCAGATGCCTTCTTGTTTCGGTCGACTTTAGAAAGCCTGTAATATGCAATCGCTCTATATTCATCCAATGCCTCCGTTGAAAGAGCGGTATAAGGTGCGGTTGACATCGTGAATCCCTCCATGGCTAAATTCCTCGCACATACCCATAAAGGTTTTGATGCCAATCCATGTGGCAAGACCTCTCTGCCACTTCATTGACCTCTTGCGCTTATTATGGAACAAACAAGTGAAAAAGTCAATGCGGATTTATCATTTACCTCTATTTTCCTGTGCTTTCATCAATACTGCTTGCGTATGCCGACAACCGATCCTGCAAGCTAATATCAGTGTCAGCGTATCCCACCTCAACCACGACGCCATTGTCGAGATAACAATAGGGATTTCCAATCTGTTCAACGAATGCTTTTACGCGCTCACGGCAGGGCTGAGATGTGTCGATAACGACGTTGCGAATGTCTTTCAGCTGACTGCGGTCAATAGGCTTCTGGGTAGACTTCATTATGAAACTCCTTTGCTGGGTAAGGAAATTATTTCCTGTTAAGGGGAAATTTATACTTTTCTTGGAATACCAGCCGATGCCTGTGGCGAACAGGTCCATAGAAGTTTTCTCTCCCCGCCTTCACTATGGCCGGGCCGCGTTTTACGGAAGTACCATTATTCCTTTGTGGATCATCGCGTTGTATGGGTGCCGCCCATACATGAGTGCTCATGGCTCTGTTAGGCCGTCAGAGGGATAGCCGCTCTCCAAACCAAAGGGATGTACCGAACTGGTATGTGTGCAGTTTTCAAGGTGCAGGGCATGGGGATGCCTTTCACAACAAAGGAGCCATTGAAAGACCGCGGTTCTTATATGCCTGCGAAAAAATTTCAGAAAATTTTCCACAGACATGGGAAAGCCCCAGAGGATGATCCTCCGGGGCCTTGGGTCATAAGGGAAACTTGCTGATATTAAGCGCAATATGTATCAGCAGATATTGGTGAAGATCTTCGTTGAAAGTGCCCTTATGAAAAGAATGCTTCCGAATCAGGGGCTCGTACAGTTCGAGAATCCGTTCCAGATCCTCGTGCCTGCCCGCAACGGCACCTTGCAGGACAGCGGCAAACTGCTGGTTATCCATGCCGGTCGCCTCCTTTCATCAGCTCACGCTTCAGTTTTGCCAAAGCCTGATGTTTGAACTGATAGACGCAGTTCGTAGAGATACAAAGCTGTCTGGCAATTTCGTCCGAGGCTTTTTCCTCCACAAAGAGCAGACGCAGCACTTCACGCCGCATCAGGGATAATTCCGAAAAGGCTTTTGCCAGTTTCTCCTCCTCAAAGTCGAAGTCCGTTTTGCTTCGCTCGATAGGGTTGAAGAAGTCCCTCGTATCAGGAATCAATTCTGTCAGGGTTTCATCTAAGGGAACGATGTCAAGCCTGTCGGTGTGGGTTTCCAGATAGCGCTGCTTGGCGCGGATCAGCGTTGTGTTCAGCCACAATGTAAACCGGGCACGCAGCAAATCATTTTCAGAATCAGATTGCTCATATTTGTGAGCCATAGTGAATACCTCCAGTTCGATGTGATTGGTCAAATCGAACTGGGGCGGCGGCCCACGGCACCTGAGGTCAGGGTACAAAAAAGCACGCAGTAAGGCCCGAAGGTCTTGCTGCGTGGCAAAAATGGCAATAAAAATTCCAACCCGTTCCGTTCTGCGCTTGGCGGGACAAAACGAGTCAGGGGGAGAATATTGATGGAATGCTAAGTGAAGAAGGTCAGTATGGGTTTCACGACTTAGTACAAAGCAGGCAGGGAACCATCTTTCATGCGATCACCGGACTTTATTTTTCTATGAATCGCACCTCACGTCAGAATGAGGCGATTGCGTGTCGTATTTACGCACTATTGATAGAAAATCTGAGAGGAAACGCCCACAAACCCTGTTGACAAATTTGGGTTTCTGTCTAACAGTCAATTCAGTAAAAAGATGCAAACGAATGCAGCCTCCTATCAGAAGCAAGTCATTTTGAGGAAAGACCATGATGCAAACCAATTGTTGAAAAAAAGCTGAAAAAAGATGCAATACAGCCGAGAATGTAAGGTGTGAAATAAACAATTCTCATAAATGCTGTATTGCACCGCCTATAATTACCATAGCATAATCAAAGAAAGATCGCAACGTTTTGCAACAATCGCTCTGTAAACTTTTTGATTTTTGTACAAATAATATCCCTGAAACGAAAGCTTCCCGGAATTGGTATTACCCAACTCCGGAATTTTCTGACTATCCAAAGCTGTCCAGATCGTTCAACATTTCCAGGATGTCCGCACTGACCTGCTCCACATTTTCCCGGGGGCTGGCAGCTGCCTGTTTAGGAAGCGGAACACCGGAGCCGAGCCGCTCTTCAATCAGTTTCCGAATCGTATCTTCCAACATCTGGGAATCCAGACCGGAAACATGAACTTGAACGCTTACCTGGCTGTCCAGCAGCCCTGGATTTTCCTCCAGATATTTGTTCAGAGCAGCCACGATAATCGGACTTTTCTTGTTGCCTAATTGCTCCAGGAACTGTCCTGCCTGCCGTTCTTCAACAGTGTTCATACCAAACTGGAGGGTGTAACGGTACTTTCCATCTTTGATCAACGCGATTCACCCCCGTTTGCAGTTAAGTTCGCAGGAGAGCAAGCTGACCTTCTGCCATTGCCTGATAGCCGATGGCATTGGCATTCACATTCTCCACAAAGGCTGCCGAAGCCACCAGTGGGGAATGCTCCAAGTAGTCCCGGAACAGAGCGGAGCCACCGCCGATGAAGACCGCAGGATTGGAACGCAGGTCCACCTTCAGCTCACGCAGCTGATCCAGAATATCCTTTGCGTGCTGTTCCGCGGACTTGCGGATGGTGTCCTTTACATCGGCAGGGAGAATGGTTTCCTTGCCGCACAGTACGGCGGTGATATGTTCATCCTCAATCTGCATATCATGCAGGGCACCGACTCTGCGGATGATGTCATTGTTCATGGTGATAACGCCGGTTTCCAGGCTACGGCAGAACTGCATATCGGGCTTGCCGCTGCGCAGAAGCAGGACATCGGTGGTGTAGCCGCCGATGTCAATCAGGAACAGACGCAGATGGTGCTTGAGCTGGCTTTTCTGGGGGGCGATGGCCGCAAATGCCTGCGGGTAGACAAAGACATCCCGAATCAGAATGGTCATGGGCTTGTCGTTATAGGAGAACCGGATGGACTCGCTGCGCTTGAAGTAGGCTCTGAATTTCGCCTTCAGAATGCCGTAATGCTCCGGGGGCAGGCCGACTGCCAGCTCGATTTTTTCCGCGGTAGGTAGAGGGCCGGCATGGGCAAGCTCTTTGGCAATGGCGAACAGGGTGAGGATGAAGAAACTTTCATCACGAGTCTTATCCCGGCGGTACGGGAGACGCTGGCCGGAAAGCGTCCAGTAGTCTCCTTTGTACTCCAGCACTTCCTCTGCCATAGGCGGGCGGACAGAGTGCTGTGCCAGACCGGAAATGAAATTGTAGTGGACGGTTTTGATGGCGTGATTGCCGTGGTCGACTGCGATTAACATAATGATTTCCTCCTAAGTGATGTTTTGTATATTTGATTACACCGCCGCAAATGCGTATTTGCAACGGGTATACTTACAATTTTTGAAAATGCGTACAAAAAAGGACGGAGACCCGGCTGGGTTCCGTCCTTTGCAAGATGTCAAAGCAGACCTTCCTGACGACAATGCCACACATAATCGTCCAGGCCTTTGTACTGGGGATCCCAAAGGTATGTACCGTACTCAAACCCAACCTGAGCCAGCAGGGTGGCCAGATTGAAATAGCCATCCTTTACATGGGGATTCTTCAGGTAGTCCATATCGAATACTGTCATAATTTTGGTGGTTCCCTTGGACTGCACGTATTCCAGTGTTTCCTTCAGGTGATTCAGCGAATTGACACCGGGTACCGCAATTACTGTCTGGCCGGTAATGTGGTGGATGATGTCCGCCTTCATAGGGCCTTCGGTCAGAAGGATTGTCGATGTCGTCTCACCGGCGATGTGGGTCCAGCATTCTGCTTTGCAGCCGTCCTGCTTGCCGATGCTGGTGAGCCAGCGGAATTTTCCTTTCTTGATGAAGTCCAGACGGACCTGTAGACCTTGAATTTTTCCTTCGGGGGTCCTTGCCGGTACGAGAATTCCTCGTTTCTCTTTGTTGATGGTCCAGCTTCCATCCGTATCATGATAGAAGCCGGGGACACCAGCCAGATAATAGCCTTCCTCATGGAGCTGCTTTGCAATGGCAGAGAATCCTGCAACGGGCATGGTTTTATAGCCATTCCGCTGGATCATTTCCTCGGTCATACCTCTTGACAGCAGGTTTTCCCGATGGTCAGAAGCCAGCGACAGCTTGGAAAGCAGGGCCGTATAGGTCTCATGTCGGGCATCAATGTCCGTCAGGGGCAATTCAATATCCTGCAGAATGGGGCGTGTAATCGTTTGCTGCTCCCGCTTACGTTTGCTGCCTTCGTGGGGAGATGGGCTGCTATCCTTCAGACCGAGTTCTTTTATCAGAGTATCCCGTACATCCGCACGGTCCACTTTGGCATAGTACGCATACAGATCAAAGACACCGCCAGAGAAATGGCACCGGGGACAGCAGAAGACATCTTTCGTAAGATTGATGTTCAGGTGCTTTCCCCGTGGGCTTGTGTCACAGCATGGGCAGCTTATATTGTAGCTGCGTCTGCCACTCGGCGGTTCTGGAATGCCGATCAGAGGGATAATATCGTAAATATGGATTTCGATCATGCAGCCTCCTTTCCGGGGAATGTATTATACATACCCCTTTTTTGCAAGCAGCTTATGCGGGTGTTTGTTCCAGCGCATAGTTGCAAATATACTCCGCGGCAGCACGAATGGTTTCGTCACCGCCGAATTTTGAAGCCAGCCAGTTAATTGCCCGAGGCTCTGTGTTGAGAACTTCACCGAGCGTTTTGCCGCCATGCTTCTTGATGGGACTCACAACGGCACACGCCTGCTCAAATTTCTGTTCCGGCGTCAGTTCTACAATGACCGGCTCTGGAGCAGAAGGCGCGGCAACCATGGCAGCCGATTCTGTTTCAGGCTTGGGAGAGGGCGGTGTGCCTGTGGGCATTGGCGCAGGGGGCGTTATGCCATTTTCTACACCAAGCTCGTCAGGGACATTACTGTCGAAGCCATCTCCGGCAGCGCTGAACTGTAAGCCAAAGCCGGCATTGCGCAGGGCGATGCCGATTGCCGCGGTCTGGGCCCATTCCCGGGGAGAAACCGTGGGTTTCAGAGGATCATACTTGCGGGAAGCGGTGGCTTCGGACAGGTAGCACTCTACCGGATCTTTATAGCTGACGTATACCTTTGCGGTCGCAACGAAGTAGTCCTTCACCGGCTCAACCTGCAATGCGATTTTCCCTTCCGGGTGGCGCAGACGGAACCACGCAAGCTGCGCCATGACGGGCAGCCGCTTCCGCGTTTCCTGCGTCGTAAAGTCTACATAATCTACCGCCAGATGGGCGGGATCGAAGCCATCCACCTGATTGATGGTGTTCAGGACAGAAAATTGGGAATTGTTCATGTCATTATCTCCTATCAAAATGGAATATAGGTGAAGCGGTACTGGAGCCATGCGGGCAGTACCGTGTTGACCATCTTGCTGACGGCATCCCGGTAGGATTCCGGAGCAGTCGGGGCAAAGCTCTGGAACTGCTTGCGGAAGCTGGTGATCACCGTCTGGAGATTGCCAAGTGCGGTGGCACGCTGTTTCTTCAGCTTTTCGTCCGCGGGAATCCCAAACTGCCGTTCCTGAAGCATACAGGTAAAGAGCGCATCCACAATCTTGTAGTGAAAGCTCATTGCATTCACATCAGAGGTAACGGGGGCGGTCTTAACAAAGTTCATGCAGCTTTCCAGAATGGAGATCCGGTAAAGCAATTCCTGATAACCCAAAAGCTGATCCATGGTCAGCTTATGTTCCGCAATCCTTGCGCTGAGCTGCTGCTTGTTTTGGTAGTACAGATCCAATGTAGTTGCCATAGTGATAATTTCCTTTCTACTCAATGAAGTCTTGAATTCTCTGCGCCAGACGGGTACCCCGCTGGTCGGCTTTGGTATTGCGGATTGCTCGACACAACGCTTTCCGCTCCCCAACAATGGCGAGCCGGAGCCTTGCTCGGGTAATTGCTGTGTAGACGATGGCGCGAATCAGCATGATGGCGTGCGCACACTGCAGGTTCAGAATAACGGATTTATACTGGGCGCCCTGAGACTTATGGACAGTGGAGGCGTATCCGAGATCCAGCATTCTAAGCTGGTCGTTTTCGTATTTCATAATCCGACCGTCTCCAAAGTCGATTTCCACGACAGCCTCATTTTCGGGGCCGGTGATGTTGGTGATGTAACCTACGTCGCCGTTATTGACCTGCTCGTAGTTCTTGATCTGCATGACCTTATCGCCAAGCCGGAAACGCAACTGCCCGGAAACGGCTTCTGCCTTTCCCGGAGCCGGTGGATTCACCAGTGCCTGCAGCCGTGCGTTCATGGCATCCACGGATGTTTCGGTCCTACGCCGGAAGGGGGTCAGGAATGCAACGCCATCCACACCGAATTTTTGAACTTCCTGCATATAGAGGTTTTCAATGATATCGGCGGATATGGCTAAGTCCTTGGAATCAAAGAACATGAAATCCGGGCCGTACTCCATACTCAGATTACCATGCTTGATCAGCCGGGCATTGGTAGCGATCCGGCTTCCGGCGCTCTGGCGGAATACATGATCCAAACGAACCACGGGTACAGCGCCGCTGTTGATGATGTCCTTTAAGACAGCGCCGGGGCCTACAGAGGGAAGCTGGTCCGCGTCACCTACCAGAATCAGTCTGGCATGAGGCGGGATGGCAGCAAACAGCCGCTCTGCGAGAAAGGCGTCCATCATGGAAACCTCATCTACAAGAATCAGATCCGCATTCAGCATGATGCCTTCAGTCAGGGTGCCGTCAGGATTGGCCTTGATGCACAGGGCTTTGTGAATCGTTGATGCCGGAAGCCCGGAGGATTCCTTCATCCTTTGCGCTGCCTGTCCGGTGGGGGCGCAGCATATGATCTGCGCTTCCGGATACTTTTCCTGATACAGATCAAGGATCGCCCGCTGAACTGCGGTTTTGCCTGTCCCCGGGCCGCCTGTTATGACGCAGAACTTTGTGGAAAGCGCCACTTTTACCGCCTCCCGCTGCTCCGGCGCCAATGTGATCCTGAGTTTCCGTTCCTCGCCCAGAATGGCGTGATCCAGATTCTCGTAAGGCTCTACAGTCGTCTTCATCTGCTGTATGATATGGAAAGCGATACTATTTTCCACGGTAGCAGTCGCAGTGCGGTAGATGTAGTGGTCATAGCAGACAAGTCGGTTCGCCTGTACCAGTTGGAAGGCTCTTGCGGCCGCCATCTCCTCAGTGATCTCCGGTGTTTCCAGAAGGCGCAGCGCCCTGCGGAGGAAATCGTGCTTTTCCAGACACATATGTCCCTCCGCCTCGCCTTCGGCGATTGCGTACATCAGCGCTTCGTCGACACGTTCCGGGGAAACGGCGGGAAGCCCCAGACTCATTGCTAGCTTGTCAGCTGTTTTGAATGCGATACCTGCCATTCCTACCAGTTGGTACGGATGCTTCCGGATGATATCCAGAGTATCCTTTCCATACTCGCGGTAGATTTTGATGGCCCGGTTGGCGGTAACACCGTGGGGAGTCAGAAAGGCAATCACGTCCCGGGCACCGCGGGTGGCCAGATAGGAATCGCAGATCATCCTGAGACGCCTTTCGCTGATGCCCCGAATGGTCATGAGCTTTTCCGGCTCCTGATCCAGAATCTCCAGCGTGTCCTGTCCGAAGGAATCGTAGATTTTCTCTGCGATTTTTCGACCAACGCCCTTGATCTGACCGGATGCCAGATAACCAATGATGCCTTCTCTGGTATGGGAAATTACCTCCTCGTAGCTCTCTACCTCGAACTGGAGTCCGTGCTTCGGATGTCTGGCCCAGTGGCCATTCAGACGGAATCGAACTTTTTCCGTGATGGGGAGGCAATAGCCGACGGCTTTGAACTGGCTCATGGCATTGCCGCTGCCATCGTGCAGGATTTCCAGCGGACGGTAAACGGCGATCATATAGTCAACGGTGGAAGCATCGGCCATCCGGGGGTAGAGGAGCTTATCAAATTGACATAACACTTGTTTTCTCCTTTCTCAAGAGCGTTCTCACTTGGCGACAAGCACATGCCGGGTCTGGGATACAGAGTACGCCTCCTCCACAACATCAAACGCTTTTGCCATATGAACGGCCTGACTGACAAGATCGTCAGCCAGACTGTCCAGCTCCTGTACAAGTTTTACACGGTCCCGGAGTTTGGAAAGCGACCATTCTTCGTAGTCGTCATCCATGTCTGTACCCCGACCGGGGAATGTGACGGACTGTTTCGGTGGAACACGGAAATCTACACGGGCTGCTTTCCCACAGACACCGCAAACATTGCCTGTGTCGGCGACACTGCGGCAGTTCCGCTGGCCGCAGTAGGTGCAGTAAGACAGATATCCGGAGGGCTTCAGATCCCCTTGGTAGAGGACCAGATAACCGCCGCTTCTGCCGTTGAACCCTGCCTGCCAGCGGAAGTTGTGGGCTGCATTAAACAGATACAGGGCTTCCTGCCGCATAAGCAAAAACTCCCGGGTATCGAGCATATCGTAAAGCTTGGATTCAATCTCAGGCTCCAGACCAAGTCTGTAAATTTTGAGGTTGCAGGCATACGATGTTGCGTGATTCCAGGAGTTCATTGTGGAATATCGGAAATGGTTACGCAGGTAATCCGTCATTTCGCGGCGGGATCGAAGGTCAATCGGTTGAGAGAATTTTCGCATATTGCTCCTCCCTGATTAAATCGGCTGTACCGAAACTTTCACCTTACGGCTGGTGGATATGTTCAACACATCCGCATAGACGCCGGGATACTTCTTTTTCAAAGCATCGGAGCTGGGCCGTTTGGTAATTCTCGTTACGAAGTCAATGAGGAGCTTGTCTTTGGTAGTTGTCAGAATACCATGCTCATGCTCCTTCATGACTTCGGCAATTCGCACGGAGTGTGCTTCAATCTCCTTTTCGTAGCGTTTCTTTTCGTCTTCACATTCCCTGACTTTTGCCTGCAAGTTGGCGATCTGGCGAAGCTGCCGCTCAAACTTGTACGGCAATTCAATGGTAGGAAGACCGGGTTTGCTGGCGCCATAGATCCTTGCGAGGGATTCCATTGCCAGTGTGGGTTTGACACCGCTCATGGTAGGCGGGACATCGTGTTCAAGGCTCCAGATCCATTCATCCAGCCGCTCGAATATCATGTCCTCTTTGACAAGATCACGCTTGATTTCCGGCATTGCCAGATCGTTGGCAGGATTATTCCCCCAGAAGCACGAGAACGCCCCGTGCTGGACGTCTGCTACAGCGAGGTAGAAGCGGAGCTGGAATTCATAGTACAGGGGGATCGCGTCGTCTGCCCAGTCTTCCGCTTTGTGATAGGTGCAGCTTTTGCATTCCAGAATGCCGGACTGACCATCGCTGGCCCGCCTATACCGCCGGTCAAAATTGGCCAGAGCGTAGGGGTGGTCTGCGTGCTGATACAGCCCCTTGTCGTCGTAGACATAGTTGCCGCTTTTCTTCGCATACCAGTATGCGGCAATCGGTTCGAGCAGATGCCCCATCTCCAGCTGGTCGGCATTGCCTTTTGGCTTGGGCTTCATTCGCCCTTTCTTGATCATCCACAGCTCCAGCGGGGTCGTCCACGGTGACACGCCAAATATGGCTGCCACATCGCTTCCGCCGATGGTGTAGGGAATATCGCCCTTGGGGCCGTGCATACGGCATTCCAGCCAGCGGTCATTGCTCATTCCGGTGGTGTCGCAAAGTAATATCGGAGCAGCCATTACCACTTCAGCTCCTTTGCAATGTCATAGTCGCTCCACCGGATACTTAGAGCGCGTGCCATGTTTTCTTCGGCCTTGAGCAGCTTTGCTTCCGGGGTGTGGCATGTCTTCATCATGTAGGGAATTTCCTGCATGGCCATAAAAACATCGTGGGCAGTTGCAGACCCTCCACCGTAAGCCATTTCATACATGGCGATTGCTTCCAGCGCTTCCTTCTTTGGGAGGGAGAGCTTTTTGCAGACCCGCGTCATGGCGTTTACAGGGTACTCCAGCGGAATTTCCAGCAGGCTCTGCAGCTTGGCTACGGAATCGCAGAATTTGGCAAACAGCTTGTCCATCTCGGCATCAAAGTCCGCGATCTTACGCTGATTCCGATGATCCACACCAATACAGTCGCCGATGTGGATCGGCTGCTGTGCGCCTATCAGCAAAGCGGATACTTTTGCGGAGGCAACGCCGGTGTCGGATGTCATGAACCGGATACCGGGAACCAACCTGTTTGCCATCGCTGCCTGACCGTGTGCGGCAAGAGCCTTGGCATAGGCACCCAGAATCCCTTCCTTTTGATCAGGGAGGATCCAGCTGCCGCAGGTATAGGCATGGTCGGTATACCCGCTTTCAAACACGAAGCCGGGAAACCGTTCCCCCAGCTTCTTCTCCAGTGTAACCAGCAGTTCGTCCATGGGAAGCACGGAATAATCCGTTTCGTCGCCGGAGTGAACTGCGGAAACCTTTTCGTTCCGAATCAGCAGGAGTGCGTCAGAATTGTGTACGGACAGACAGGCGTTGAGTACATTAGCAAGGTCTTTGCGACTGAGTTTGGGGAGTGCGGTGCCGTTGATCTTTGCGCGTTCGGTCAGCGTCTTGTAGGCCGTGCTGCGGACGGGATAGATATTTCCATCCAAATTCAGAGCAAGGCCGAGGTTGGCGGTGGTGTCTTTAATTGCGTCCTCGCTGGTACCTGCGGCAAATGCTGCGGGGTGACCATACAGGGGAGAAGTTGGATCCAGTGGCTCCACATGAAGGTCTTTGACCTTACAGCGGCGCCAACTGGACGCCATACTCAGTGCTTGGTGATAACTGAGCATGGACGGATAGTTGTCAAAGTTTGCTTCAAAGTTGTCGTGACAGGATAACATGCTGCTTACTCCTTTCGGTTGTTTGGCGGAAACCGCCGGATGTAACAAAAGCCAGTAATCCCCGAAAGAAAGGAGACTACTGGCAAGTGTTTACGATATAAGTTGTCAGAAAACAAAAAATGTCATTTGCACGAAAATGCAAATGACACTTGAGGAGAACCCGGAAACTGTGTTTTGCCGCTGCAAAACTCTGATACTATGTTGATGGCATTATATCATAGCTGCCGGCATTAGTCAATTACCGGATTCCGGAAGTTTTATTTCCGGAGGTGAGGTGCCGCAGATGCAGGGCCTCTCCTGACTACTGTATCGTCATGATACCCTTTGCGAAAGGAAAAAGCGGTTTGTTTTGGTCAGCAAGTGTAAAAGGAAAAGGGATGCCGCCAGAGGCAGCATCCCGAGATGCAGTGGACTTATCAGATTGATTTGGTCGACGCTTGCATGGATGAACGCCATCCAGCATTGCGCGGGGAATCACTGCGCAATGAGTTTCCGAATAACGTCCTGATCGGATTCCGGTGTTTTCAGGAGCTTCATAGCTTCATCGACAGAGATAGACAAACTCTCCATGATTGCACGGACAGAATTGATTTTTTCTTCTAAACGACCTTCGTTCCGTTCAGCCATCACCAATTTTTCAACTTCTCTACACATGGTGGTAACTCCTTGTGGGCGGTATTGGCTAGTCCGCACCTACAATGCGAGCCTGCACGACCCGCAGTAAATGAAATTACTGCTCAATAAGTTTCCGGACGGCATCTTTTTCCGAATCGGGTAATTCCAAGAACTGCATTGCCTCCTCCACAGAGAGGGACATCTTGGCCATAACATTACGAACTGCTCTTGCGCTCGATTCGATGTTTCCTTCCGCACGGCCTTCTGCGCGGCCTTCATCCCGTTCAGCCATTACTAATTTTTCAACTTCTCTGCACATGGTGGTTGCCCCCTTTACATTTTCTTTGAAATACCTTACGCGCTCGGCAAGAACCGGATAGTGCATGTCATCTGCCTGTGTACAGGAGAAATCATGCATCAGCTTGCCTAGAGGCGTATCGTTTTTGCACTGCGCATTGACGTATATGATGTGGGAGCCGTCGCCAAAAGGCTTGCCGGTTTCCTGAATCATGCGGTCAATGTGGTAGATGGGAAGTCCTGCCTTCAGGACATCCCGTTCTGTAATGAAGATAACGTAGATTTCCCGCAGTTCTTCATAGCGGTCACCGGGGTGTGTCAGATTTGCGTCTAAAAGACTGCTGTTGTATCTGGCACGGCGTGCGTCCGCACCCTCGTCCCGCCGCTGGATCTCAATGTTGTAGTGCTTGCCCTCGTGGTCAACCGCCAGAATATCCAGGCGAACGGAGCGCCCCTGAAGATTCTTGATACTGTATTGACCATGGGCTTCTTGTACAATGAGATCGCTGCGCTCCAGAATGATATGCAGCAGCAACTGTGCACATTCCTTATCCTCGAAGACTTTGCTCATAAAGTCATCGTCCAACAGGCGAAAGCCCTGTAACAGACGCATGTACTTGGCATTCTGCCGTACAAACTCCTCCGGAAGACCGGGGAATGCATCCAGTTTTTCTGTTTCCATGATGTTTCCTCCTCTTGTTGGCAACAATAGTATACCACATTCTGTTCCTTTCGTCCAGTGAAAACATTGTAAATTCGCGTCATTTGTAAGCACTTTTACAACTTTACCGGCAGTAACAGATGGGGCAAACATGTTATCTCCAATTCAGCGTGTATCCGTTCAGATCTTGAATGCGCTGCAGGATCCTGGTAAAGAGCGTGAATTTGGGCGGCCATTCATCAATGGCCCACCCAATCACCATAGCTTCCAACTGCGCGTCCGGCTGAGCGGTCACAAAATTGCAGCCATAGGCCGGAAGCGACTGACCCGTGTACTCGGTATAAATGCCGATCTCACCGCGCTCCAGCTTTTTCTGATCTTCCCAGGAGAATACCAGTTTTCCGAGGAACGCGGAACCATGACATTCTTTGAAGGCACGGATGATCTCACGGGTGAGGTCATTGAACGTTTCGTCTCCTGCCGGGACATCGCTGAGATGCCCCCGGCCGGACAGGTACTCATCCTGCTTTTGTATGGCTGCCTGCAATTTAGTGACGTCCATAGTTGTTACTCCATTCTCAGTGGATAGTTGATAGCTCATACCAGTTTCTCCTTATACTGCCTTACGAGGTCGAACGAGGCTTTCGCTACTGATTCCCAGAAGGAATCCATCAGAAAACCGTTCTGCTCCAGCTGCCTGCGGATGCGCTGAGGAACATTGGGCGCAGCGATCATGTCGGCGATCTGCTGCTCGGTAAGACCTTCAAGTTCGTCCCAGCCTTCAATCTGCTCAGCAAAATACCTCCGGAGCTGGTTATCAAGGAGACTGCGTACTGCATCATCGTCAATGGGAAGTTCCTGCTCCTCAATGCAGACTTTATAGTGATTCTCACAGTACGAATCGTGAAGCCCGCATTCATAGCTTTGGGGTGTACATTCCACGCCCCAATCAGGGCGGTCAGGCCATTCGGAAGCATATCCACTTTCCAGCTGTGCAGTAACCAGCTCTGTAAGAATGTATTTCGCCATGTCGGGAGTTGTGGTGAGAGAGAAGTCCTCGCCATAGTCTCCACCGAATGCCCAATCCTCCCGGATAATATAGATTGTCAGTTTTTGCCGTGAGGGTATCGGTTCCAGCACCTTGAGCATATCGGGAGCCATGATGACAATATCCAGTCCAATATCCTCCAGGTGCATCTCTCTGCGATATAGCTGTGAGAATCGGCTTTCTATGGCCTTGATGTCATCAGCCAGCACAGGGGGTATAAAGGAACAGTAGATGTCCGGGGTATCGTTTTCCGTTTCCCGGTCATCGCCGTCCCGGATCTCTGTGATGGTACCATACAGTCCCTCATAATCGCTGGCGTCGTTTGCGCAGACCTTGCCGCCAATCGTGTAGGTTACGCCTTCGCATTGAAATTGTGCGCCGACTCGGTTCATAAACATAAAAAATAGTTCCTTTCTGTCATATCGACAGGTGGGCAACGTGGCATGTGCCGGCTGCCCACCCAAGAATGTAGGGCGTTTTTGCTATGGTTTCTGCGTCTTATAACGCATGAAATCACCTAAGAAAGCGTTTGATGACTGCTGTCAGCTTCACCGGGAGTTGGTTCAGGTCGGTGATATCAAGGAAGGAATCGCCATAGATGCGCTCAATGTTAGGCTTGTCCTCGCCGATTGCGGCGGCAATGAACAGAATGCCCTTGCGCTTGTATTCCTGCTTGATGCCGCGCAGATCTTCCTCAGCTGCGGTACCGCTGTAGCCTCTGGCTGCGGGCTGTCCATCTGATAGCAGCATAAGTATCCGAATTTCTTCGGGACGCTTGGATAGCTGCTCAGCGACAAACCGCAGAGCGGCGCCGTCTCGATTGCTGTTTCTGGCAGAGATGTCCATGAGCCGGAACTTATCATCCCGGTCGATGCTGTCGAACTCCGCATAGGAGTACAGATCAACATCGGCACCCCAACCGGTGGAATGCCCGTAGATCATGATGGGGATGTTCAGAGACTGGCAGAAATCATAGAGGATAATGGCTGCCGCTCGCGCATAGGTGCTGCGATCACCGCAGGACATGGAACCCGATTCATCCAGCAGCAAGCCAACGGAAAGCCTTGGGATCTCATTTGGGAGGTTGTTCGTGTAAAAAACCTTCCCGTCATTTCTGCACAAAGCGTGTGCATCCAGACGGCGCCCCATCACCAGACCGGTTTGCTTTCCGCCGCGCTGTTGGTCATTTAATTTTTGAATCAGACTGCGCTGGAGTTTCTTGGAGATGTCCAGCAGCGGCCCGCAGATCTGGTAGAACTGATCCTCCAGCTCGTCGTCGACCTGTGCGATCCGATGGACCTGAATGTTCACGCCACTGTGGATGTCGCCATAGGAAATGCTCTGGGCAGCTTCGTTCAGCTCCTTCAGACGCTCGGTTTCGAGCTGTTTGCAGGCTGCCTTTTCTGCCATCTGCCCCAGCATCCGTTCGATGTCCGTGGCAGCGTTCTCATTCATTTCCCGCTTGTAGCCGGAATCATACTCGGTGGAGCCACCAACAGGAGCAGACGCAGAATCCGTCTGGTGGAATGGAATCCGGCCACCTTCCTCTGCAGTAGTCTCCTGTTTTTGGGAATCTCCGCCGGAGTCGCCCAGTGGGGCGCTGACGTCATCAGATCCGGAGGAATTGTCAGAACCGGTTTGATTGGAAGCCAGGTTCTCTTCAGATTTATTCTCCTCTGAATTGCCGTCACCAGACTCAGTCTCCTTTTCGTCAGGAGCATCAGACTCATCCGGTTTTTCATCGTCATCCCCAGACCCATTTTTGCGGGCCAGAGCCTGCGTGCGGGTACGGGCTGCAGCATTCGATGCGATGCCTTTCCTTATACCAGAACCGGAAACAGGCTTTTCAGATCCGGTGCCTTCCGCACTGGATCCGGCAATAACCTGAAGCAGCCCGGAAAGAACCTCGCCCGCCGAGCTTCCGGTCCCGGAGGCAGCTGCTTCATCCTGATGCTTTTTGCAAAGCTCGATATAGTCTTCAATGTGATGCCAGCAGCGGATCAGGATAAGGCTGACGATTTTCCAGCGCTCCTTTGCGGAAGTGGCGGTCACAGCTGTGTCCAACTGCGGTATCAGCCGGAAAATCGTTTGGATACGCTCGTCGCTCAGAGGCGTCTCGCCATATTTGATCTCGCCGTACAGGGCATAGGAGAGCATGATTTGCAGAATGGTATGGAAGATGTGACCGGAGCCGGCATCTTCCATTTCCATCATCTGCGTTACAGTGCGCATGTCCTGATACTGGTGATCGCGCATGACAGACAGGTTATAGCCGAGTACGCCGGGAAAATCAGCGAGAATCCGGCCTTCGATGTATCCATCCTCCAACACGTTGGCAATGTAGAACGCAATCTGCATGGCAAACTCCAGATTCCTAGGATCCAGTTTCACATATTCCCAGAAATCACGTTCGTTGGCGGCATCCCGGGAGGTTTTCAAATCTGGGGGCGCCGGATACCACTTGAATTTAGACAAGTAATTCATGTAGGTTTGCTTTACCAGAAAATCGGTATACAGCACATGACCTAACTCATGCGCGAACAGCCCAGACACCATCTCATAGCGATCCATTCGTCCCTTGATCTTGGTGACACACGGGTGTCCGGCATTGATCAGGATAGATGTGTTATTGGTACAGGCAGCATTCGGGTCGTTGGGATTCCAGTAGATATTGACGTGGACGCGCCGGTCATATCGATACCGTCGTGTCTGCGCTGCCGCTACATCCTCGTAGTGACCGGCAAGGATTCGGGAGGTAAAGAACTGCTTATCTGTGATTTTGCTCCGATGCTCATTCAGAAGCTGCTTGACACGTTTGTGACTTACTCTTGCCATTGAAAAGCCTCCTTCCTCAAGCTGTCCTTCGACGCTTGGGGGCAAAGATCGGTTCCAGAATCGCTGTCTTCAAAGTCTCCCGATCCTCCGGGTCAGAGGTAGCCTTGCTGATAATTGTACAGAGCGCAGAGCGATATGGGTCGCCGGTGATCTCGGTGCTGTTGATCCAGTCGATGAGGCTTCTCATACCGCAGGAGCCGTCGGTGATGCCGTTCTTACGCATATACTCGGACATGTCATTGACGACCTGAACCATCTGGGAAACCTGATATTCATCGGTGGCGCCGGTGACTGCCATGGCACGCTGGGCCATGACATCAGGGTCGGGAAGCTCAATATCTTCCACCAGACTCATTCGGTCGACGACAGACTGGTTCAGCCCGCGGCAGCCCTCGTAGGTGACATTCGTAGTGACTACGACTACCGTGTCGGGATGCCGCTGGATAACTTCGCCGGTGGGCAAAGTGATAGAACCGGTCTGCTCCAGAAGAGAGTTCAGGCCAACCAGCACACCCGGCTGGGTAATGACGGTAGGCTCCTGAATCTCGACCACGTAGCCGTTTTTAAGAGCCTTAATGAAGTCGGTTTCCACATAGGTGTAGGTCTGACCGGAGGTGGACTCCTTTTCGGCAGGCTTTGTCAGTGCCTTGATCTTCTCTGTGACCATATCCATGACAACAGCCATGCAGTCCCGGGAAGTGGCTTCCTCGTTTTTTACGCCGGTCAGGCTCTGGAAAGTACCGGCAGGGTCAAAGTCCATGTCGTCCAGATCGGGCAGATTCATAAGTTTGGCTACGTTGGCGAAGTTGATGCCGCCCATTGCCTGAAGCATTTCCAGCTGCTTATCCAGCTCCGCATCGCCCGTAGACATACTGTCCGTATTGGGGAACACCATGCCGACGAAGTCGAACACTTCGGTGGAAGCGGAGCAGGTATACTTCATGTAGGGCAGATGCAGTCCGGCTGCGATTGCCATAGCGCTCTGCGTTTTACCGGTACCGGCAGGGCCGCGCAGCAGAAAATTACGCATCTGCATAGGCTTGCCGGTGGTAATCTGGGCGTGCTTGCAGATATTGACCACCTGATCCGGGATGATGTACCAGTCCTCCAGCTTGGGAACAAGGGATTCCTCCAGAATGGAGAGCTTTCGGCCTCCCGTCAGCTGATATTTACCGACAAAATCCTTGTGGTCGATGGCAGCCTTTGCCGCAGAAACAGTGGTCTTTCCCGTTTTGGCAAGGATGGTAAATTCACCTGCCAGAACGGAAGTGGGGGTGTAGACACCTGACAGTAAATGCCCCTGAGATACGCGAAGCACATTTCCGGATTTGTCCAATGTGACCTTGATATGTGCCGGACAGGTGTCGTCCTTGATCCGGCGGTAAGCATTGTCACACAGGATTGCCATGGCGTCTGTGGCCTTTTTCATATCGGGATAACCGGCGCTGCGCTGGTCGAAATAGGTCTGGAAGTTTTCATCGAACTCGTCGTCCTTCAGAAGCAGGGGCATCATAGCCATCATGACGGCGGCACCGTCCTGTGCGCTCTGGTGGAGCTTGTAGTTTTCGATGGTCTCCGTGTTGTTATCATAGATACTGGCCATGATATTGCCGGACCCGCTGTCAAACACAACCAGATGATACATATCCGGACCGGCGGAGGATTTATACTCAGCCACAGTACGGTGGTCGATAGTGCCGACAGCACCTTCTCCGGTTCCCACCATACAGTTACAAACTGCGTGGACAGCCTTGACCATGGTGCAGGAAAGCGTAGCTTCCGTTGCACTGCCATACTTGGAGGTGACTTTCACCTTTTTGCTTACCAACTTGTCGAAAGGCTCCGGTAAGACTCTGGAGAAGTTAAAGAGATTGTTCATAGAAACGCTCATTTGGTGATTTCCTTTCTGCAATGTTATTGCTCAATTTCGATGATGATGCCCTCGTCACAACAATGTGCGCCGCGAAAATCGCTGTGGATCAACGCTTCGCAGATTGCGTCCCAGCTTTCTGTTACGGGAAGCTCCTGCGCCGGGATGAGGTACTCGCTGAGACCCTCGGCGACCGCTTCATTGCACTGTTCATTCAGATCAATGACATGGGACTCGACCCAGTTAAACGCAAGCGGGCCAAAGTTTTCAGGCATTGGCTCCTCGTCATCCTCGGGTACGGGTGCGGGCGGTGCTGGATTTCTTGCCGGATTCGGATCAGGGGCAGGAACCGGTGTGGAGGGCGTAGGGGTCGGCTGTTTCTCGTCAAATACGATGTCGACCACTTGAAACTGCTGTATAACAACACGCCCCCGGCGATAGCCGCCTGCCCTGTTCAAAAGCACATAGGTAGGATTGCCTGCCAGAATATCTTCCATGGCGCGTGGATTCTCCCAGACCCATCTGACTTCCGGAAATTTGGCCCTGAGGATCTGCGTAACCCTGCATTGGATAATGGTGTATGCCGCGGATTGCAGATCCTTTTCGGTTGGAGGCTGACGGGGAGGCGAAAGCGTGGGAAGCGGCCTGACGGGTTCTACCTTCTGGGACGAAAGAAACAGCAGTCGCAGAGCGGCGACGAAGATCCCAAGAATGACCAGAAGGAGAATGGGCCACAGGCGGGTAATGTAGGTCAGCAAAGCAAGCTGTCCCAGAATCACCAGTACCTCGTAGGCAATGTGTCGCTGACGGTTTTTGTCATTCATGCTGATAAACTCCTTTTGGGAACAAAAAAACGCACATGGGTGATCTCAGGAAGATACTCATGTGCATTTATTGTGCCATGTTCAATTGTGATACGACTCCTTACAGATTGAAGAAGTTGTTGCCGCCGCCGAAGCCTTCATATCCCGTAAAATTGCCGGGCATCTGGAAGCCCTCATGGGGATCTGCCGCAGGGGCAGGTGCGGGAGTGCTGTCATTTTGGGTATTGGATGCTGCCTTTTGGCCGTCGCCGGAGCGCTTACCGCCGCCGCTGTATTCCAGATTATCCAGAATCACACAGGGCATACTGCGCTTCTCCTTGGTCTCTTCGTCCTCCCAGACATCCTCGTCATACCGGCCGCTCAGGCTGATAAAGGAACCTTCCTTCAGGCCCATTTTGCGGATGCGTTCTACGAGTGCTGGATCGAAGCTCTTGATGGTAATGTTGATCCAGCGGTGGTTATCCTCAGCACGGGGATCGTAGATCTTCTGGCCTACACGGAAGCGCACGAAATCACCCTTCTCAGAAAACTTGAGGGCAGGGGCGTTTTGGTAGCCTTTGGAGACCACCACATCGGATGCGAAGAACATTAACATTGTTGACTCCTTTCTGCAGGTTGTTCCTGCAAAGCAAAAAATATATATATTTCAACCTGCTTTGCGCAGGCAGAAACCGAGGGTAAATAAAAAAGTGCCATTTGCCGAAAAAGCAAATGACACTGATTGAGAACTCGGAAACTACGTTTTGCCTGCGCAAAACTCTGATACTATGTTGATGGCATTATACCATGGCTCCCAGCGTTAGTCAATCCTTTTGCCGCTGAACTTTGGATAATGCCAAATAGCTGCAAAGGATCATGCTGCCGTCCATTTCATATATGGCGGCATTGTCTGAAACATACAGGGTCAGGGTATCGCCAACCGCAAGGCCACAGATATTTCGGACACCGACCAGTTTGATAGTGTACTGTTCGCTGCGCAGATACAGGGATTTGATCCGCCTGCGGAAAGGCGTCCGTGTGATCTCTGTGCAGGCAGCTTCAATGGTGACGTATCGTTCCTGCCGGCAGCGATCATAGAGGGAGGTCGCGCCACTGAGAGAAACAATGACAAGCGCCGCACAGGGAAACAGGAAATACCAATCACGGCCATAGACGAGAAGAATCAGGAGCATGGTAATACCAAGGCCAGCTCCTGCGCACTGGAGCAGGATCCGCTTCCGAAGTGGTTCCGGGAACGTCAGGAATGTATCTTTCATGAGGATCCCCCTCCTTACAGAAGTACCAGCCGCTTCTTGCGCAGCAGACGAAGTACGGCTTTTGTTACCGGCTCTCTTGCATTGGAACGCTCCATCTGACCCTCCAGAATGCCATCGTCAATGGTATCTCTGGTGTAGATCTGTTCCACCAGATTCTGCGTATTGGCATTGCCCAGCAGATCTGCTTGCAGGGGTACCTCCTGATCGATAAGATAGGTCAGTTCTGCGATACTCAGAACAAGACCCGCTTCCCGAAGCCACCGGAGCACCGCACGCTCCATCCCGGTCAGCCCCCAGTAGGGGTGCCTCCGGTCGGCGGGAACCAATGTGCATTGGGTCAGGGCGCGGTACTCCTCAAAGCCGGAGCCGTCCGTCTGAACAGCCAGACCCATTCTCAGCAGCAGTAGCAACGTCTGCTCCTCGGTAGGCTTTTTCACAGTGGCAAAACCGAACCGGCCATTCAGCCAAACGGAGGCAAGTTCTCCGGTCAGATGATAACTCCGGCTGCCCCTGCAAACATCCAGAATATGCTCGGTTCCTTCGGTCATGACTGCACCAATAGATATGTACTTCATAAATTTGCACCTCGCTTGATGGATTCACTTAATTACACGGGATTGAGCATCAAACTGCAACACTTAAAGTACATACATCATAACAACGCACAGCCCGATAATCAGGATCACGGCAACTGTCAGGGTGACAATCTTTTTGATCAGCTCCTTATCGGGGCCTTCTTTCTCCCGATCCAGATCCGGAGGCAGGATATCGTCGTAATAGCCGTCGTATCCATCCTCTACAGGTTCCCCCTCAATTTCGGGGAGGGGAGGCTCCTGCACCTTTTTCTGCTTGGACTTTTTGCGCTTTTGGAAATCTTTCTTGGACACCTTTTGCTTGCTGGGTTTTGCATCGTGCTGACCGTCAGTTTCGTGTAGCGGAGAGGGTGCTTCCTCTGCCATAGAAAGTTTTTTCCCGCATTCTGCGCAGAAGGCGGCATTCTCTTTAAGCAGGTCAGCGCCACAGTAAGGACAGAACTTCATTTGACTTCGCTCCTTTTGTCAGTAATAAAGAAAAATGGGTCTTCAACCGAAGACCCAAAAATTCACACTAGAATTATAACACATCCCGATTCTGCGGTCATCAGCAAAGACCTGCCATTTCGTTTGCGCACTTTTGCCATCCTATTTACAGAATCGCCACGGATTCCGTAGTACACCCGTGGCATGTGAACAACAGGGACGGCAATGTGAGGGGGTATGATGTGTGACAAAGGTTTTTATCTGGGTTGGATGGACGCCATCAAATGAGAGAAGGCGGCCTTTATGTCCAAATGGGAATCGTCTGTTGCTTGGGGCGACCCAGAAGATATTTCAGCTGATGTGGAGATACCGACTGCTGTTGACTTGGAGAATATTTGGAATGTTGCGCATATGAGTGTGAAAGATATCTGCAGAGAAGCAGGTCTGACGCAGAGATAATTGGCAACCCGGTTCTGCATTCCCAAGCGTACCATCGAAGATTGGTGTTGGGGTGTCAGCAAGTGTTCCGACTATACTCGTCTGATAATGGCGGAATGTCTCGGGACTCTGTAAGCATGACCCCTATTTCCCCTTTATCTGCATAAATGTGTCCCTTCTTTGCTCTTGAGAAAATATTGTAGTATATGACAAGGCGGTATGGTGAAATAGAGAATATCATAAAATTGTCGATGGGCTAATATAGCATTTTGACTAAAAATGATGTAAAATACGAATATCAAATACTGAATCATTCAATGTTATCCCAAGTTCGACGCATTTTATAGTTTCAAGAAATAATCAATACATGGAATGTGTCTGACAAAAAAGTTCACATGGCAAATCTTGGAAAACGTTTTTCGTCGATTAGTGATGTTTGCTGTCTATTGGTGCACGATAAAATAAACTAGGAAAATTCAAATTTTCCCATAAAGGCCGTTATTATTTGTATTTGATGGGCGGACTTGAGTATATTTTCACATTTGCTACCGAGAGAATATTATTTGCAGAGGGGTGTAGGCTATGCCATTGGGGGAAATTGCTAGGGATGTTTACAATAGTCTACCGCCGGGGACGGTACCGTTTATTGCGCAAACTCTTGTAAGCGCGTTTATCACGGCGTTTTTCTCGTATAAATCTGATAAAAAGATCGTATTTGAGACCGCAAAGGCGACATACCTCTGTGGTCAGGTAGAAGAATTACGCAAAGAAGGCATGGTCTCTGAAACTGAGTTTTTAAAATGCAAAAATCTTACTCAGATTGCAAAACTTGCTGATAAAGCAAGAGATGAGCGGAAAGGCAGAGCGAAGAATAATAAAACCAACGCAGGGAATACGAATTATGTTTTTGATTGGTTTTGGCGTTTCTTTGAAAGAGCCGGTTATGCTAGCAATGAAGATATGCAAAAACTATGGGCATCTGTTTTGAATGCAGAAATAGATTATGGTGGACAGTTCTCATATAAGGCAATTGAGACGCTGTTTGTAATGGGCCCCCATGTTGCTAACGTATTTATGGAATATTCGGTTGTTTCGTTTACGACTCCATATGGTGAGTGCCTAGTTCCTGCTTCTGGTGAGTTGTATGAAAATTATGATGTTCGTCGTCCTGTGGTTGTTGAAGGGGAAAGTGATATTTTTTCGGCTCTTGCAGCTGCATATTCGATCACGAATGAAAGAACAATGTATCTTGATGAATACGGCCTTCTTTCTTCAATGTTGACTGTATGTACTTTTACTATCTCCCGCGAGCCATTCTTTATTTCAAATGATTGCCATGCGATTGAACTCACGCTAAAGGAAAATTCAAAATTGGAGGAATTGACTATTGAGATAACTGGGCATCGTTTTACATCTGTAGCAAGACAGCTGTTTTGCGTTATCGATGAAAAGCCCTCTTTAGAAATTATTATTGACTTTGCTTTCCTTCTACAAAAGAATATTCGGAATTAGAGGTTCATGTGTATGAAGTAGTCGAAATTGGTCAAGATGGTTCTCTATCTATAGAAGATGAAGTTGATTATCTTACTATTCCTGACTATATTGAAAAGTCGAAAATAGCAGAACTTTGGAATGTTGATTTGCGATAAACAGGAGCCAAACTAGGCTTTATTGTATGAAAAGAAATAAAATTCATGGTGTCATTAACTATGAGCAAAAAACTAGTTGCCTATTTCTCTGCCAGCGGCGTGACTGCCAAAGTTGCAGATATGCTTGCAGATGCCGTTGGTGCAGATATCTATGAGATTTGTCCTGAAGTGCCATACACCAAAGCGGTCAGACCATAGCCGATGCACAGATGAAAAGCGAAAAGCAACTCCCCTTGGATGGATGATGTCCGTCCATGGGAAGTTGCTTCTTGCTTGCGGAGAACACTCTGGCCGTTTCAAAAAATTCCGCATCAGAATATATGCACCCCAAATGCAGGTGCTTAAAAATGTTCTCTATTCTGGGCATAGAGAATCACTAGGATCAGGGGACTGGTAGGCAATGTCACCGCTTTCATAGCTGTCATACTATTTCTTAATAAAATGATTTCATCATTTTATTCTGCCGTTCCACGGCAGACCGCCTGGGCGGCGGTAAGAAATGTATTGACTTCGTTTTTAGCGGCAG
>ENA-OPSQ01000640-OPSQ01000640.1-human-gut-metagenome-genome-assembly--contig:-NODE-640-length-29620-cov-15.466430_pt1 | contig 29620 bp, 28 predicted proteins | sample MGYA00241456_ERZ501904 | MGnify/ENA primary metagenome ERZ501904 (study PRJEB25962, sample SAMEA2042452) | human gut metagenome | biome: human gut; feature: human-associated habitat; material: faeces...
TTTGTTGCTCAGGTACTTAAAAAGTTTAATTTACAATAGTGTTGCGGAATTAAGGGTAGAATAATTTTTGTTGCTGGTGTAGCCTGTCCATCCGTATCTTGCACCATTAAAACGCGGACCGCGGTTCATGAGATGACCTATGAAGTTGTGGTGGAAGCTGGCTAGCTTACCGCCCCAGATGCCTCCGTAACCATGTGCTCCCTTAGAGTGACCCGGATTGGTGAGACTTTCGGCAACGGTACACCACTGCATGGTGAAATTGTTGTTGTCGTAGAATGAAGCCACCTCATCGATGCTCCAGCTGAAGGAACAGTGGTCGAAGATGATGCCGGTCTTGTTGCGCTGCCAGGTAGCATCCGCACCGTCATTTATGTTCTTTTCCTCTCCGCGGCGTATGCGGAGGAAACGGATGATGTTGTTGTTGCCCGGTTGAACGGTGTAATATCTGAGGGTGATGCCCGGAGATGGGGCAGTCTGTCCGAGGATGGTGATGTTGTCACCTATCTTGAGATCAGACTTCAGGGCGATGACGCCAGCCACATCGAAGACGATGATTCTCTTTCCCGTTTTGACAGCCTCTCTGAAAGAACCTGTTCCGCTGTCATTGAGATTGGTTACGTGTACTATTTTTCCGCCTCTTCCGCCGGTTACGTATCTTCCGTGACCTTCTGCGCCCGGAAAGGCTGGAGTTTGTGCCAAAGCAGCAGCACTCATGAGTGCTGCTGCCATTGTTGTGAATATTTTCTTTTCCATCGGTGAAAATTCAATTAATAGTTTATAGTTAATAGTTTATAGGGCAATCTTGCTATACGGCGAAGCCGCTGTAAACTATTAACTGTTAACTATAAACTAAGTTTTACTTATTCAGTCCCTGCATTTCCATTTCCAGACTAGCCCAGATGAAAGGACCTACGCCCTTGGCGTCATTGTCGCGGATAGGCTCGCTCATGTAATAGTTGAAGCTGCCGTCGCGCTTGTAGTTTGGCTTCTTTACGTATGGGCCAGGTCCAGGGCCGAGTCCGCTGACAGCACAGCAGCGTGTAAGGCTGATGGTCTTGTCTGGGTTTACCTTGATGAAGTTGTTCAGGATACCCTCATAAGCCTTGATACCTGCTTCCTGATATTCCTTGCCGAGGTATCCCTTGCGGTAACCTTTGAGGAGAACATAGGCAAACATGCTTGAAGCGGTGCTCTCGAGGTAGTTGCGAGGATCCTTTACATCCATCACGTCGTACCATACGCCCGTCTTCTTGTCCTGGTATTTTACCACGCTCTTCATTGCCTTATTTAATAAGGTGATAATTTCGCCGCGGCGCGCATAATCTTCTGGCATGGCGTCGAGGCATTCGGTCATTGCCATGACGTACCATCCGAGGGCTCTTGCCCAGGTATGCTGGCTCTTTCCGTCTTCCTTGTTTGCCCAGAACTGGCTGTGGGTTTCGTCCCAAGCATGCTTCCAGAGCTGAGTCTTCTCGTCGTAGGTACGCAGGTCGGTCTTCACAATCTGGTCTACTGCATCGTCGAGAATCTTCTTCGCCTTCTTAGGCTTGAGGTTCTGAACGGCGTAGTTGCAGTAGAAAGGCAGACCCATGAAGATGCCGTCGAGCCATACCTGGTTGGCGTAAATAGCCTTGTGCCAGTAAACGCCTTCCTTGGTGCGAGGCTGGTTCTGCAGCTGCTTGAAGAGCGTCTTCAGTGCCAGTTCGCTGCTCTTGCTAGGGAAGAGGTTGTGCATGCGGAGGATGAACTTCGCGGTGCGCACATTGTCGAGGTTGAAATCCTCATATTTGTAGCCTGTGATGTTTCCCTTTTCGTCAATCATCTTGGCTGGATATTCTTTTAGGTAGTTGATGATTGCCTCGTTGTTGGCTTCGGCATCAACTCCCTTGAAGGTGCTCTTTCCGCCTTTGTAGTGGAGGTAGGTGTCGAGCATACCTTCCATCTCAATGCCCATTACGTAGCTCCACTTTGGCTTCTTGCTGAAGTCGAGCAGGTAAGACTGAGGCACGCGCTGCATCTCGCTGTGAGTAAGCCACTCTGAGTAGGTCTGGTAAGGACGGTCTTCCTTGTTGAGAACCAGGGAGCCGTTGATGATGAGGTTGTCAAACTTCACGTTTCTTGTCTTGCCGGTAACCTTGGTAGGCTGCTTGATGACACCGTCGAACTTGCAGTTCTTTACATGGATGTCGTATACGTTTTCTACCTTGTTTCCACCGATGATGAGCACACCGTAGTTGCTCTTCTGGCAGGTAACATCTTCCATGCTCACGTTGCGCACGGTAGGTTCAAATCCGCGGTAGCAAGCCTCTCTTGGCTCATAGTCGAGGTTGATTTTGAGCACGGCTTCCTTACACTGTCCTACGGTAACCTTGCGCATGTGGATGTTCTGGATGAGTCCGCCGCGGCAGTTGTTGGTCTTGATGCGGAGGATGCGCTCCAGATGAGGAGAGTCCATCTCGCAGTTCTCGGCGTATACATTCTCGCATCCGCCTGAAATCTCAGAACCGATGACTACGCCACCGTGTCCGTCTTCCATGCGGCAGTTGCGGATGATGATATTCTTGGATGGTTTGTTCCAGAGACGACCGTCGTTGTTTCGTCCGCTCTTGATGGCGATGCAGTCGTCGCCGGTGTGGAAGATACAGTTTTGGATGAGTACATTCTCGCATGCCTCAGGGTCGCATCCGTCTCCGTTAGGTCCTTCGTTCCAAACAGTTACGCCGTCTACCGTGATGTCCTTGCAGAGCAGAGGGTGCATCACCCAGAAAGGCGAGTTGATCATCTTTACGCCCTTGATGAGGATGCGCTCAGAGCGTACGAAGTTGACGAGCTGAGGGCGAAGACCCTGTCCCATACCGAACTTACGCTCATCAAAAGGCACGCCGTCTTCTGCCATTTTCTGCAGTCTGGCGCGGGAGCCCATCTTCTGGTGTTCCTTGGTTACGCCCTCCTTGTATCCGAAGTAAGGGTTGCCGTTCCACTGCCACCATGTATCATTGTTGCCGCCTCCGTCGATGGTACCTTTACCGGTAATGGCGATGTCGGAAACCTTGTAGGCGTAGATGCATGGAGAGTAGTTCCAGCATGCCAGTCCTTCCCATGCGGTGCGAACCAGCGGATAGAGTTTTGGCTCAAAGGCAAACTGCAGTACGGCACCTTCTTCGAGATTCAGTTCTACGAAGCTCTTCATCTCAATGGCTCCTGTGCGCCAGGTACCCTTCGGTATGACTACGGTACCGCCACCTTTCTTAGAGACGAGGGCGATGAGTTTGTTGATTGCCTTCTGGTTCTGTGCAGCCGAAGCGTTCTGCTTGGCTCCATAGGCAGAAATTACATACTTCTTGGTTGCCTGCTTGATGTTAGGCAACTGTATGCTCTGTTCAATGCGCTGATATTCAGCATCGTTCCATCCGTTATCCGCCCAAGCGCAGGTAGGGATGAGGAGCAGAGCAACGAGTAGGGTCTTAAAGAATTTCTTCATTGTCTTTGTTCTAGTTTTATGATTTTTAAATGTATTTATTCGTTTGTATGAATCAGTTTATTCGTTTGTTGGGTTTGATGCTTAACACATCGGTGCAAAGTTACGAATTTTATTTGGAAAACAAGTACGTGTAATGTTAAAAATAAATGTTTTTGCCAAAAAGTTTGGTGTTTTCAAAATAAAATGTTACCTTTGCAACGATATTTAATATTATTAACACAATAAAATCTAGGAAGCCTATTGATTTAGACATTTACTTAACATAAATAGATTAAGAAAATGAGAAAACTCAATAATATGACAGACGAAGAGTTGGCCTTGGCTTATGTCGGGGGCGACAACAGAGCTTTTGACCTGTTGCTTTCCCGCAACGAGGAGAAGTTGTTCTCTTATATTCTTTTCGTGGTTCACGATGAGGATTTGGCGAATGATATCTTCCAGGAGACATTTGTGAAGGCAATCAGTCGTTTGCATGCTGGCCAGTATTCCTGTTCGGGCAAATTTATCTCGTGGTTAATCCGCATTGCCCATAATGTAATCATTGATGGTTACCGCAGTCATTGTATGTTCCGCATGGTAGAACAGGCTAATGATAATGATCTTTCGTGTTTGCGTGGTGATGATTTCCAGTCAGATTGTGCCGAGCAGGAGATGATACGCAAGCAGATTCTCTGTGATGTGAAGAAACTGGTAGATTTCTTGCCGGCTCCACAACGCGAAGTGGTTTTCATGCGTTATTATCAGCAGATGTCTTTCAAGGAAATTGCCGAGTGCACCAATGTGAGCATCAATACGAGTCTGGGAAGAATGCGTTATGCGCTCCTTAACCTCCGTAAGATGGCTAAGGAGCACAATATTTACCTGGATCTCGGTTAGTGGAGTTCTTTCAGGGCATGGATGGTAGCATAAGGGTCTGTGCTCTTGAACACATAACTTCCGCTTACCAGCACGTTTACTCCGGCTTTCACCAGTCTTGGGGCAGTTTCTGCCTGCACACCTCCGTCAACCTCGATGAGTGCCTGACTGCCGCTCTCTTTGATGAGCTGGCGCAGACGGCCTACCTTCTTGATGGTGTTTTCGATGAATTTCTGTCCGCCGAAGCCTGGGTTTACGCTCATCAGCAGTACCATGTCCACATCGCAGATGATGTCTTCCAGCACGCATACCGGGGTAGAAGGGTTGAGGGTGACACCTGCCTTCATGCCTGCTGCGTGAATCTGCTGGATGGTGCGGTGCAGATGGGTGCAAGCCTCGTAGTGCACATTCATCATCATGGCGCCGAGCTTGGCTGTCTGCTCAATGTAATTTTCCGGATGCTGAATCATGAAGTGTACGTCAAGGGGCTTGGTGCACACCTTGCTCACGGCTTCGAGCACAGGGAATCCGAACGAGATGTTGGGCACGAAGACGCCGTCCATCACGTCGAGGTGGAGCCAGTCGGCCTCACTCTTGTTAATCATTTCTATGTCGCTCTTCAGGTCAATGAAGTTGGCTGAGAGCAACGAAGGGGATATCATTGTTTTCATCTTTCTTCTTCTTTTAGTTAGGATAGCACACCTTTAGCTTACCATTTTGCACCATGGTATGATAGGAGTAGGCTATCTGCTTGATGAAGTAGATGGTCTGAGCCGAAGGTCTCATTTTCTTTGGTGTAAAAACTTGCTTCATAGGCATGAATCTTTTTTTGAATGAATACTACTTTTATCTGTTGCTTTCAAGAACAGGCATTTCTTTCTGTGGAGTTTTCCTCCGCCTGTTACCTGTCCTCTAGATAAATAACGGCACGTCTGGCAGATTATTACATTTCGGCGAAATATTTTTTTCTTTTCTCCCTAAATATAATGAAATATTTTTTTCTTTCCTCCCTATATATAATAAGGTATAGGGGAGAGAAGGGGAAGGAAAAGTGGGCGAAATGATGATTTAGATGATAAAATAGTGTTAAATCTTAAAATTTCTCGACAAAAAGTTTGTAGTTTAAAAGAAAAACTGTACTTTTGCAGTAGAATTGAAGAACGAAGGAGAATCTTTTCGTTAAAAAGAAAGAAACGCCTCGTTTTAGTAGTAACAAACAATTTAAAGAAAAAGCAATATGAATACATTCGTATCTACATCATGGTGGTGGCGTAACTCAAGATTCCAAAAGTCGTGAGTCGAGACACCGTATGTAGATGTGAACAACATAATATACTAGGGGCCTGCCGTAACTTACGACAGGTCCCTTTTTCTTTTACAACGAAAAATAAAAATATAGGAGATATTAACTATGGAAATGAAGGACATTTTGAACAGAATGTTGAACCACGAGGAACTTTCCCGTGAGGAAACCAGAGACATCATTGTAGGAATCACCAAGAGTGAATTTCCTGAGGAACAGATTACAGCCCTGCTCACCGGTTTGCAGATGAGAGGCGTAACGGTAGATGAACTGCTCGGTTTCCGTGACGGAATTCTTGCCACAGGTGTGCCAGCCATCCTGGATTGCGACCGCTACATTGACGTGGTGGGAACAGGTGGTGACCGCAAGAATACCTTTAACATTTCTACCACCTCCTGCTTCGTCATTGCGGGTGCGGGTTACAAGGTGGCAAAGCACGGCAACTATGCGGCTACCTCGGTGAGCGGCGCCAGCAACGTCATCAGGAACCACGGTGTCCAGTTTACCGACGACATGGACAAGCTGAACCGCAGTATCAACGAGGCAGGCATCGTTTATCTTCATGCCCAGCTCTTCGCCAAGGCAATGAAGTTTGTGGGTCCTATCCGCAAGGCTTTGCAGTTTCCTACCGTGTTCAATCTGTTAGGTCCTCTTGTCAATCCTAGTCAGCCTAAGTGCCAGTTGCTGGGTGTAGCCAATCTCGACCAGATGCGCCTCTACAATCAGGTTTACCAGAAGTTGGGCATTGACTACGGCATTGTGAACAGCATCGACGGATATGATGAGATTTCGCTCACCAGTGACTTCAAGGTAACCACCAACAGCTATGAGAAGATTTTCAAGCCTCAGGATCTCGGTTTCGAGATTGCCAAGCCAGAAGAGGTGAGAGGTGGAGCCACAGAGGAAGAGGCTAAGGATATCTTTGATGCGGTGCTTGAAAACCGTGCGCTCCCAGCCCAGAAGAACATCGTTCTCGCCAATGCAGCCTTCGGCATCCAGGTAATGGAGAAGGGGCAGAAGAGCATTGAGGAATGCGTGGAAATTGCTAGAGAGAGCATCGACTCGGGTAAGGCGCTCGCTACCTTTAAGAAGTTCGTAGAGATAAACAGATAAAGGGCAAGGCGAAAGACTGCTGAGGAGAGGGGGACCTGCGATGGAATCGCAGGGAACGGGGACCGGAGGGGGACATGGTTCTTTGCTCCTGGTTCTTTGCTCCTGGCTTTTGGCTCCCGTTTTTAGGAAGCAAAGGTAATCATAAAGTTCAAAGTTTAAAGTTCAAAATAAAAAAATGGCTGATATTTTAGAGGAAATTATAGCTCATAAAAGAATAGAGATTGAGCAGCGCAAGCGCTTCATCCAGCCGCGGCAGATGATAACCCTCACCGAGCAGAAGATGCAGGAGGATGGGGGACGGGTGCCGGGCGGAAGCATGAAGGAGGCGCTGATGAACTCGGAGACGGGAATCATCGCTGAGTTCAAGCGCAAATCGCCTTCCAAGGGCTGGATCAAGCAGGAAGGCAAGCCGAGCATCATCCCGCTCGCTTACCAGCAGAACGGAGCCTCGGCGCTCAGCATCCTCACCGACATTGATTACTTCGGAGGATATGATGAGTATATTCAGGAGGCGCGCCACGTGGGCGTTACCCTACCTATCTTATATAAGAACTTCGTGGTTGAGGAATACCAGCTGCTGCAGGCGAGATACTGCGGAGCTTCTGCCGTGCTGCTCATTGCGGCCTGCCTGACCAAGGAGGAGTGTAAGCAACTCATGAACATGGCTCACCAGCTGGGCATGGAGGTGCTGCTCGAGATGCATAATGAGCACGACTTCGAGTATGCTGAACTGGAACCGGATATGTACGGCATCAACAACCGGAATCTCGGAACCTTCTTTACGGATGTAGAGAACAGCTTCAGATTGGCAGAGAAACTCCCGAAGGATGTGTGCAGGGTGAGCGAGAGTGGTATCTCCAACCCGCAGACGGTTCTCCGGTTGAGAGAAGAAGGCGGCTTCAGAGGTTTCCTGATGGGCGAACAGTTCATGAAACAGGCTGACCCGGGCGTGGCGCTTGCTGAATTTATTTCTAAATTATAGGAAGATTCGCAAGTTCAGAAGTTAAAGGAGTTAAAGAAGTTATCACTCCCTACGGTCGTTCGGGAAGTTAAGAGACAATAGTCTTCTAGCTTAAACTTAGGACATTTGTCCCTTAACTTCCCTCTAACTTCCCTAACTTCCCTTAACTTCCCCACATGCGAAAGTTCAATAAACAATAAAGAAAAATGTTAGTAAAGGTTTGTGGAATGCGAGAACCTGATAATGTAAAGCAGGTTGCGCAACTCGGCGTAGATATGATGGGATTCATCTTCTATCCTAAGTCTCCACGGTATGCCAGTCAGGTGGTAGCTCGCTCTGATGCTGACCGCAATGTGTGCAGAGTGGGAGTCTTCGTGAATGATTCCGTTTCCACGATGTTGGACAAGATTCATTCATTCTCCCTGAATGCGGTGCAGATGCATGGAAATGAGAGCAGGGAACTGTGTGAGCAGCTGCGTGAAGCAAGGGGGGATATGAAGATAATCAAGGCCATCAGTGTTTCCGCTGCGGGGGACATTCAGAAATATAAGGAGTATGTAGGCGCTGTAGACTACTTTCTTTTCGACACCAAATGCAAGACGGTGGGCGGAAGTGGTCAGCAGTTTGACTGGCAGGTTCTGGATGAATATGATGGCGATGTTCCATTCCTGCTGAGTGGCGGCATCGGTCCGGAAGATGCTTCCCGCATCCTCTCTTTCCACCATCCTCGGTGCGTAGGAATCGACCTCAACTCCAGGTTTGAGACAGAACCGGGGGTGAAGGATGTAGAGAAACTCAAGGAATTACTTTTAAAGGTAAAAAAGGCTATTTAAAGGTAAAAAGGTAAAAGGGTAAAAAGGTAAAAAAGTTAAGGGGTAAAAAAGGTAATAAATAAAAAATAAATAAAAAATGAATAAGATAAATGCATTATTTGCAAACAATAAAGACCGCAAGCTTTTGAGCTTGTATTTCTGCGCCGGATGCCCAACTTTGGAAGGTACCGGTGATGTAATTAAGGCGATGGAGCGCAAGGGGATAGATATGATTGAGGTAGGAATCCCTTTCAGTGATCCGTTGGCAGATGGTCCTGTTATCCAGAGTGCCGGAACCGTGGCTCTGAAGAACGGAATGACGGTGAAGAAACTCTTCGCCCAGTTGAAGAAAATCAAGGATGAAGTGCAGCTTCCACTCGTGCTGATGGGTTATCTGAACCCAATCATGCACTACGGCATTGAGGCTTTCTTCAAGAGCTGCGTAGAGAGCGGAGTGAGCGGCACCATCATTCCAGACCTTCCTTTTGATGATTATCTGAAGGTGGTGAAACCCATTGCCGACAAGTATGACATCCGTGTCATCATGATGATTACGCCAGAAACCAGCGAGGAGCGCATCCGTTTCATCGATGAGCATACTGATGGTTTCATCTACATGGTCAGCTCCGCGAGCATCACGGGTGCCCAGAGTAGTTTCGGCGATGCCAAGCTGGCTTATTTCAACCACATCAACGGCATGTATCTGCGCAATCCTCGCATGATAGGTTTCGGCATCAGCAACAAGCAGACGCTTACCAGTGCGCAGGACAATGCGGCGGGAGCCATCATCGGCAGCAAGTTTGTAACCCTGCTCAATGAAACCGGTGATCCGGATAAGGCACTGGATGAACTTTTCGAGTGCCTCGAAAAGTAGTTGACAGTTGATAGTTAACAGCGGCTTCGCCGTATAGTAGGCTTGCCCTATAAACTATAAATTATAAAAACTAAGTATTATGTATCAAGTTGACGAAAAAGGATTTTTTGGAAAATTCGGAGGAGCTTATGTTCCTGAGATATTATATAAATGTGTAACCGAGTTGCAGCAGGCTTACAAGCCAATCATTGAGAGCGAGGAGTTCAAGAAGGAATACCGCGCGCTGCTCAAAGATTATGTGGGCCGTCCTTCACCTCTTTATTATGCCAAGCGCATGAGCGAGAAGTACGGATGCCAGCTCTATCTGAAGCGCGAGGACCTGAACCATACCGGTGCACACAAAATCAACAACACCATCGGTCAGATTCTCATGGCCAAGAAGATGGGCAAGACCCGCATCATTGCCGAAACCGGAGCCGGACAGCACGGTGTGGCTACCGCTACGGTATGCGCCCTGATGAACATGAAGTGTGAGATTTTCATGGGTGCCACCGATGTAGAGCGCCAGCATACCAACGTAGAGCGCATGAAGATGCTGGGAGCCAAGGTGAACCCTGTGCGCACCGGCAACATGACGCTGAGCGATGCCTGCTCTGAGGCCATACGCGACTGGTGCTGCCACCCGCAGGATACCTTCTACATCGTAGGTTCTACCATGGGTCCGCACCCTTATCCAGACATTGTTGCCAAGATGCAGAGTGTCATCAGCGAAGAACTTAAATGGCAGTTGGAGGAGAAGATAGGCCGCGACTATCCTGATTATCTCATCGCCTGCGTGGGTGGCGGAAGCAACGCTGCCGGAACCATCTACCACTACATTGATGATGACCGCGTGAAGATTTATCTGGCTGAGGCTGCCGGTCACGGAATAGATACCGATTACACCGCTGCCACCATGCACTGCGGCACAGAAGGCATCATCCACGGAGCCCGTACCCTCGTGATGCAGACCGAGGACGGCCAGATAGAGGAAGCCTTCACCATCAGTGCCGGTCTCGACTATCCGGGCATCGGCCCTATGCACGCCGACCTTGCCACATCGGGCAGGAGCCATGTGCTCGCCATCAAGGACGATGAGGCCATCTACGCCGGTTACGAGCTCACCCGCATGGAGGGCATCATTCCAGCCATTGAGAGTGCGCACGCCGTGGCAGCCCTGAAGAAGATGAAGTTCAAGAAGGATGATGTGGTGGTGCTCACCGTGTCAGGCCGTGGCGACAAGGATGTAGAAACGTATTTGAGCCATAAGGAAATGGCAGGAGAGTACGGAAACTTCTAATAGCAAAGATTTAATTTTTAAAATGGCAAAGTTTAGTTACAAGACAGTTACCCGCAAGATTCTCGCCGACCTCTATACGCCGGTGGGAGTCTACATGCGGCTGAGAGATATTTATCCGCAGTCGGCTCTGATGGAGAGTTCCGACTATCATGGCTCCGAGAATTCGCGCTCCTTCATCGGTGTGCATCCGCTGGCAAGCATCGCCGTGAGTCATGGTGAGGTCATCAAGACCTATCCCGACGGAAATGTAGAGAAAGAGCAGCTTCCTGCCTTCGGTGCCGGCAAGGGCGAGGAGTGCAAACTCGCCATCTCAAAGAGTATCAACGACTTCATCTCTTCCTTCCATGTTGAGGGCGAGAGCAAGGAGTTCTGCGGACTCTACGGATTCACCACCTTCAATGCGGTGAGATATTTTGAGAATATCCCGGTCAAGGATACCACCATGGAGAAGAATGATGCGCCCGACATCTATTACATCATGTATAAGGACATCATCGTCTTCGACCATTTCAACAATACCATGGAGCTCATTGCGCTCCAGGAGAGTGAAGAGAGTAAAGAGAGTGAAGAACGAAGAGTGAAGAGTGAAGAATCCAATAGTTCTGTTGCTCAAGACTCCATGCCGAAAACTCAGGGAGAAGAGCAAGAGAATTCTTCACTCTTCACTCTTCGTTCTTCACTTCCTGAGCTCGACGAACTGCTCAAGGCGGTAAACAAGGCCAATGTGAAGCCTTACGATTTCCACCCGGTGGGCGAAACCTTTTCTACCCTCACCGATGAGGAGCACAAGGCCAACATACGCCGCTGCATACAGCACTGCCTGCGCGGAGATGTATTCCAGATTGTGGTGAGCCGCCGCTTCGTACAGAAATATGAGGGCGATGATTTCAAACTCTACCGTGCGCTGCGCAGCATCAACCCTTCGCCTTACCTCTTCTATTTCGACTTCGGCGGATTCCGCATCTTCGGTTCTTCGCCTGAAACCCACAACCGCATCGTGGGCAACAAGGCGTTCATCGACCCGATTGCCGGAACCACCCGACGCATGGGAGATATGGAGCAAGACCGCAAGGCTGCCGAATTCCTGCGCAACGACCCGAAGGAGAATGCTGAGCACGTGATGCTGGTAGACCTGGCACGCAATGATTTGAGCCGCAACTGCCATGGGGTGAAGGTAGATTTCTACAAGGACATGCAGTTCTACAGTCATGTTATCCATCTCGTGAGCCGTGTGAGCGGAGAGCTGGATGAGCATGCCGACCACATCAAGGAGTTTATTGATACCTTCCCTGCCGGCACGCTGAGCGGTGCGCCTAAGGTGAGAGCGATGCAGATTATCTCAGAGCTGGAGCCTCACAACCGCGGTGCCTACGGAGGCTGTATCGGTTTTATCGGTCTGAACGGCGACCTGAATCAGGCCATCGTGATACGTACCTTCATTAGCCGAAACGGCGAACTCTGGTTCCAGGCGGGTAGTGGAGTAGTGGCAAAGAGCAATGATGAGTATGAGCTGGAAGAGTGTAACAACAAGCTCGGTGCGCTGACCAAGGCGATTCACATTGCTGAAGAGTTTTAATCACTAATCACTAATAAATAATAAATAACAAAAGATGAAAGTAGTAATCATAGATAATTACGATTCCTTTACCTATAATCTTGCCCATCTGGTAAAGGAGTTGGGAACTGACGTTACGGTGTTCCGCAACGACCAGTTCCAGTTGCCGGAGCTGGAACGCTTCGACAAGATCATTCTGAGTCCGGGTCCGGGCATTCCGTCGGAGGCGGGACTGCTGATGGATGTTATCCGCAAGTATGCAGGCCGCAAGCCGATGCTGGGCGTATGTCTGGGTCATCAGGCCATAGGCGAGGCGTTTGGAGCCAAGCTTACCAATCTTTCTGAGGTGTATCATGGAGTGGCAACCCCTTGCACCCAGTTTGGCAACGATGTTATTTTCGACGGGTTGGACAAGCGCATAGAGATTGGCAGATACCACTCTTGGGTGGTAGACCGCTCGGGATTCCCTGACTGTCTGGATGTTACGGCAGTAAGTGATGATGGTTGCATCATGGGTCTGAAGCATAAGAACTATGATATTCATGGTATCCAGTTTCATCCGGAAAGCGTGCTGACGCCAGACGGCAAGAAGATGGTGAGAAACTGGTTGGAAAAAGCTTAATGACCTTAATGACCAATGACCTTAATGACCACCATGACCGCATGGTGGTTGTTGAGGTTTTTTTGTTTATGATAAGAAAAAGCAAAGCCTGACGCTCTCTCGAGTGCCAGGCTTTTCCTAATTACTAACATCTTACCCTCGCTACAATCCTCTCACGAGTTTCGCGAAGCATATTACCTAAACTGATTTTTCCTAAAATGGAAATTAAATCTTCTTAATCTTTCAAAATCTTTACATTTCCCAAGCCACAGCACTCGCACCGAGTACGGCAGCAGAACTACCATCAAGGGTAGAAACAAGGAATTTAGCCTTGCCCTTGAAGGTGCGGAGCACGTGCTCATCATAAGCCTTCTGGATAGGTTTCATGATGAGGTCGCCAGCCTTGGTCAGACCACCGAAGAAGACGAAAGCCTCTGGTGAAGAGAAGGCTGCGAAATCAGCACAAGCTTCACCGAGCATCTTGCCGGTAAACTCGTATACACGCAGTGCCAGCTTGTCGCCCTTGCCTGCAGCAACGCTCACATCATAAGATGTAATATCCTCAGGATTCAACTCGCGGAGCAATGAAGGCTCATCGCTCTTCTCGAGATACTCGCGTGCTGTGCGAGCCACACCTGTGGCAGAGCAGTAAGCTTCGAGACATCCTGTACGGCCGCATCCGCATGTACGGCCCTCTTTGCCACGTACCATGGTAACGTGACCCAATTCGCCTGCGAATCCGTCGCAGCCGTAAACCATCTGTCCGTTGATCACGATACCAGAACCTACGCCTGTACCGAGTGTAACGTCGATGAAGTTTTTCATACCTCTTGCCACACCGTAAGTCATCTCACCGAGCGCTGCGGCGTTGGCATCATTGGTCATACCTACAGGCAGACCGCCTAATGATTTGCTGAACATGTCAGCCAGTGGCACAACTCCGTCGTGTGCCCAAGGAAGATTTGGAGCGAACTCTATGGTTCCATTATAATAGTTTGCATTTGGTGCACCGATACCCATTGCCTTGATTTTGTCAATGCCGCCTACTGTATCAATGATAGGCTGGAGGGCTTCTACGGCTGCCTTTACGTAGTCTTCAACTTTTTGGTAACCGCCAGTCTTGATGGCAGTGGTAGCTTTAATTTCGCCACGTGCATCTACGATGCCGAAAACTGAATTTGTACCACCGAGGTCAAGGCCTATTACGTACGGTTTAAGTGTATTATCTGTCATGTTATTTAAAAAATTAGTTAGAATTATTTTTTTCACGGCAAAGATACAGAAAAACTTTGGAATCTCCTTTATTTTTATGTATAAAAAATTATAATTTCCTGATTTTTTTTCAGCGAGACTGAAAAAGTTCAGTTTATAATATAGGTAGAACATCCGTGTAATCCGTGTAATCCGTGTAATCCATGCCCGAAAATATAAAAAACGGGAATAAAATGAACTTTTAGGCGAAAAAATTGTGCTTTGTGCCCGAAATTTTGTAACTTTGCCGCCTGTTAGAAATTGTAACGATACTAATAAGATGAATTTAGCATTTCCAATTGAGATAAACATCCTTGACTTCATTTTCAAAGGAATCGTCATCGGTGTTCTTGCCTCAGCCCCTATGGGTCCGGTAGGCATCCTATGCATCCAGCGCACGCTCAACAAGGGCCGCTGGTATGGTTTTGTAACAGGTGTGGGTGCCGCATGCAGCGACATCGTATATGCCTTATTCACAGGCTTGGGCATGAGTTTTGTGATGGATTTTGTGAGCAACTCCGAGAATAAGTTCTATCTTCAGATTTTCGGCAGCCTGATGCTCCTCGTGTTTGGAATCTACTGCTTCAAGAGCGACCCGATGAAGAACATGCACAAGTCGAGCAACAAGCAGGGCACACTGATGCACAACGGCATAACGGCGTTTCTCGTAACGCTCTCCAATCCGCTCATCGTGTTCCTCTTCATGGCCACCTTCGCTCAGTTTGCCTTCGTGGTGCCTGATATGCCGGTAGAAATGGGCGTGGGTTACCTCAGCATCGTTTTCGGAGCCCTGATGTGGTGGTTCGGCCTCACCTGGCTCATCGATAAAATCAGAAACAAGTTTGATACCAACGGCATCGTCATTATCAATAAGGTAATAGGCAGCGTGGTCATCATCTTCTCCATCATCGCTCTCTTCGGCACGATTTTCAATCTGTATCATCTGCCGGAATTTTAAAGAGTTTATAGTTTATAGTTAATAGTTTATAGGGGCTTTAGCCGCTTTAGAGTTTATAGTTAACAGGGCTTTAGCTCGTTTCTTCTTATACAAATTATACAGAAAAAATGTTTGTAGCACAAGAATTAAGAAAGAAAAGTATCGCAGAATACTTATTATATATGTGGCAGATTGAGGACATCATCCGAGCTTACGGATGCTCGCTGCCTGTCATTAAGAAAAATTATGTAGACCGGTTCGACTTTACACCCGAGCAGCGTGAGGAAGAACTCGACTGGTTCGGCAACCTGATTCGCATGATGAACGAGGAGGGAAAGCGCGAGGGAGGACACCTTAATATTAATAAGGTGATACTGAAGGACGTCATTGACCTGCACGGCATGCTGCTGCAGAGCACCAAGTTTCCTATCTACAATGCCGAATATTACAAGGTGCTGCCTTTCATCGTAGAGCTGCGCCAGCGGGGCGACAAGGACCTCAACGAGATTGAAACCTGCCTCGACGCCCTCTACGGCGTGATGATGCTGCGCCTGCAGAAGAAGGAAATCACGCCCGAAACCGAAAGGGCCATCAAGGAGATTACTGTCTTCATCGGTCTGCTCAGTGATTATTACATCAAAGACCGCACCGAGGGACTCAAGTTTGATGATGAAGACATGTAGTGATTAGTGAGTAGTGATTACTTTTTTTAGAATATACATTATTATATATATATATACAACAGGATGAACGAAATAGAAAGAAGAAGAACATTTGCCATTATCTCTCACCCGGATGCTGGTAAGACAACATTGACCGAGAAGTTTCTGCTCTTCGGTGGACAGATTCAGGTGGCAGGTGCCGTAAAGAATAACAAGATTCGCAAATCTGCGACTTCTGACTGGATGGATATTGAGAAACAGCGTGGTATCTCTGTATCTACATCTGTAATGGAATTTGATTATCTCCCTGCCGGACAGGAGGGAGAACCTTATAAGGTGAATATCCTGGATACTCCAGGTCACCAGGACTTCTGCGAGGATACCTACCGCACACTTACTGCCGTAGATTCAGCCATCATCGTGGTTGACTCTGCCAAGGGTGTGGAGGCACAAACCCGCAAGCTCATGGAGGTGTGCCGCATGAGAAATACGCCGGTAATCATCTTCATCAACAAGATGGACCGCGAGGGACGCGACCCGTTTGATGTGCTCGACGAGTTGGAAGAAGAGCTCAAAATCAAGGTTCGTCCGCTGAGCTGGCCTATCGGTCAGGGCGCCCGTTTCAAGGGTGTTTACAACATCTACGAGCATCAGCTCAACCTCTTTACCCCTAACAAACAGCGTGTTACCGAGAAGGTAGAGGTAGACATCCAGAGCGCTGAGCTGGATGAGCGGGTAGGAGAGCGCGAGGCTGCACAGCTGCGCGAAGAGTTGGAACTGGTAGACGGCGTTTACCCTGAGTTTGAGGAAGAAACCTACCGCTCAGCCGAGGTAGCCCCAGTGTTCTTCGGTTCGGCGCTGAACAATTTCGGTGTTCAGGAACTCCTCGACTGTTTCGTTCATATTGCCCCATCTCCACGACCAACCCAGGCAGAGGAGCGACTGGTGGAGCCGGAAGAACCAAAGTTCAGCGGTTTCATCTTTAAGATTACAGCCAATATTGATCCAAACCACCGCTCGTGCATCGCTTTCTGCAAGATATGCTCGGGCAAGTTTGTGAGAAATCAGCCATATTACCACGTGCGCTTGGATAAGAACGTGCGTTTCTCTTCGCCTACCCAGTTCATGGCGCAGCGCAAGAGTACCATTGACGAGGCTTATCCGGGCGACATTGTTGGTTTGCCAGACAACGGCATCTTCAAGATTGGAGATACGTTGACGGAGGGAGAGAAGATGCATTTTCGCGGTTTGCCAAGCTTCTCTCCACTCCTTTTCAAGTACATCGAGAATGATGACCCGATGAAGAGCAAGCAGTTCCAGAAGGGATTGGAGCAGCTCATGAACGAGGGTGTGGCGCAGCTCTTCGTCAACCAGTTCAACGGCCGCCGCATCGTGGGCACCGTGGGTCAGCTGCAGTTCGAGGTTATCCAGTACCGCCTGGAGAACGAGTACAACGCCAAGTGCCGCTGGGAGCCTGTGCATCTCCACAAGGCTTGCTGGATAGAGGCAGATGACGAGCAGGAACTCGAAAGCTTCAAGAAGCGTAAGTACCAGTACATGGCCAAGGATATTGAGGGTCGCGACGTGTTCCTCGCCGATTCGGGCTACGTGCTGAGCATGGCGCAGCAGGATTTTGAGCACATCAAGTTCCATTTTACATCGGAATTCTAAATCACTGAAGTTTCGCAAGCTCAGAAGTTAAAGGAGTTAAAGGAGTTATCGCTCCCTACGGTCGCTGAGGAGTTAAGACAACAGTCTTTTTGGCGTAGTTCTTAAGCAGCAAGACATACGTCTTAACTCCTTAACTTCTTAACTCCTTTAACTTCTGAACACGCGAAAAGTTCAGTAAATCAAAATAAACAAAGATGGATGAAGAAATTCTAGATTACAACGGGCAGAAAGAGGGATGGGTAAGCCGGATGGTGGATTGGCAGAAAAAGCATATTTCCGACCGCCAGATGACCCTTATCCTGGCTTTCGTCATCGGCCTTCTGGCGTCGGTGGCAGGATATTTCCTGCACGGCATCGTGCACGAAATACAGCTGCTGCTCACTTCGGGATTCAACCAGAGCACCTACAACCTGCTCTTCCTGCTCTTCCCGATTGTGGGCATCTACCTCACCATGCTCTTTATCAAATATGTGGTCAGAGATAACATTTCCCACGGTATCACCCGTGTGCTTTACGCCATCTCTACCAAAAATTCTAAGCTCAAGGCCCACAACTGCTGGTCGTCGGTGGTGGCATCAGGCATCACCATCGGTTTCGGTGGTTCTGTGGGAGCCGAGGCACCTATTGTGCTTACGGGTTCGGCCATCGGGTCAAACCTGGGGCAAATTTTCCGCATGGACAAGAAAACCATGATTCTGCTGGTGGGCTGCGGCGCTTCTGCAGCCATTGCCGGCATCTTCAAGGCGCCCATTGCCGGACTCGTATTTACGCTCGAAGTGCTGATGGTAGACCTGAGCATGGCTTCCTTGCTGCCTATCCTTATCAGTTGTGTAACAGCCACTTGCTTTACCTACATCCTGATGGGCTCCAAGAGTCTTTTCGATTTTACGCTTACCAGTCCGTGGGCGCTCGACCGCGTGCCAGCCTGCCTTTTGCTGGGCATTTTCTGCGGCTTGGTGAGCCTTTATTTCATGCGCACCATGTCGGCGTGCGAGGGCTTCTTTGCCAAGCTTTCGCCTTATCCATACGTAAAGCTGCTGTTTGGCGGACTGATTCTGAGTTCGCTCATCTTCCTCTTCCCTTCGCTCTACGGCGAGGGCTATTCGGCAGTCAACGTGCTGCTGAAGGGACAGAATGTGGAAGACTGGGGGCAGGTGATGAGCCGTTCGCTCTTCTACGGGCACAACCAGCTGCTCATCCTCTACATCGCTCTGGTAACCTTTACCAAGGTTTTTGCCACCTCGGCAACCAACGGCAGTGGCGGATGCGGTGGTACCTTTGCCCCTTCGCTCATCATTGGCGGTTTTGCCGGTTTCCTCTTTGCGCGCCTCTGGAATGTGAACCAGGTGGGCGTCTACATTCCTGAGCAAAACTTTACACTCTTGGGCATGGCGGGCCTCATTACGGGCGTGATGCATGCCCCGCTTACGGGCATCTTCCTCATCGCCGAACTCACGGGCGGCTACCAGCTCTTCATGCCGCTGATGATCGTGTGCATCTCTTCGCTGCTCACCATCAGCATCTTCGAGAGCCACAGCATCTACGCCCTGCGTCTGGCAAGAGAGGGCAAGCTGCTCACCCACCATATTGACAAGGCTGCGCTCACGCTGCTGGGCATGCAGGATGTCATTGAGAAAGATTATCATCCGGTGGGTCCTGATCTGCCGATGAGCAAGCTGGTGAGCGAGATAAGCCGCAGCAACAACAACTTCCTGCCAGTCTTGGATCAGGCGGGCGTGCTGCTGGGCGTGGTAGATATTACGAAGATTCGCCACATCATCTTCCGCACCGAACTGTATCAGCATTTCGCCGTTCGCCAGCTGATGATGCAGCCTTCTGCCGTTCTTACCGAGCACGACAGTATGGACGAGGTGATGCAGAAATTTGACAAAACCGATGCTGCCCAGCTGCCAGTGGTAGATGTGAGCGGCGTGCTGAAGGGTTACATCAGCCGTACCAGAATCTATTCCATGTACAGGCAGATTGTAGCGGATATGTCGGCGGAGTAGTCAGATAACTGAACTTTTGCATGTGGTTCAAGTACGGGCTGAAGGCCCAAAAGCTCCTAGCCCAGGGCATCGCCCTGGGTATAATGGCAATCAGCAAGGCGCCCTGTAAGGGCAAAAGCTTTATGTTTTGTCTGGAGTTTTAAAGCTTTTGCCCTTACAGGGCGACAGGTTTGCGCCCGTAATAACCCAGGGCGATGCCCTGGGCTAGGAGCTTCTGCCCTTTCAGGGCGTGTGGTGCAAAATTGCAAAAGTTCAATCAGATAATTTACATTTTAGATATTTATGGAGAAGAAGGATTTGAGAATTGTTTTCATGGGAACACCGGAGTTTGCGGTGGAATCCCTCAAGCGCCTGGTAGAGGGCGGTTACAACGTGGTGGCTGTGGTTACGCAGCCTGATAAACCGGTGGGCAGACACCAGGATACGCTGCAGCCTTCGCAGGTGAAGCAGTATGCCGTGGAGCACGGGTTGCCTGTGTTGCAGCCTGTAAAGATGAAGGACCCGGAGTTTGTAGAGCAGTTGCGCTCTTATCATGCCGATTTGCAGGTGGTAGTGGCTTTCCGCATGCTGCCTGAGGTGGTTTGGGCGATGCCGAAATATGGTACTTTTAATGTACATGCAGCCCTCCTTCCGCAGTATCGCGGTGCGGCGCCAATCAACTGGGCAGTCATTAACGGCGAGAAGGAGACGGGTGTCACTACCTTCTTCCTCGACCACGACATTGATACCGGCCGCATCATCATGCAGAAGCGTTTCCCTATTCCGGAGACGGCAAATGTGGAGTATGTTTATGACGGGCTGATGCATCTCGGTGCCGAACTGGCGCTGGAAACCATTGATGCGCTCATCGCTGCCGACGGCAACATCGGTTCCATTCCGCAGAGCAAGCTGATAGGTGAGGGTGCCGAACTCAAGCCGGCTCCTAAAATCTTCAAGGATACCTGCCGCATCGACTTCCACCAGCCAGCCAAGAAAGTGTATGATTTCATCCGCGGTCTTTCTCCATACCCTGGTGCATGGACCGAAATCAAGAAGAAGGAGACGGTAGTTTTCTTTGACGATCCTAGAGAAGGAAAGGTGGAGAGCGCAGAGGGTTCAGATGATTATGTTAATTTCCCTGAGCCAACCTCTCATCCATCTCGCAAGCCGAGCACGGCAAAGATTCAGGTACTCAAGATATTCTCTACCTATCTTTCGGGCATAAAGCGTGGTGCGGCGCCTGTGGGCTCGCTGCGCATTGAGAACAAGCATCTGCAGGTGGCTTGCCTCGACGAATGGCTTGACATTCTGGAACTTCAGCTCAGTGGCAAGAAGCGCATGGATGCAGCTGCCTTCCTCAACGGCATGAAGGACATTGCCTATTATGAGTGCCAGGGGAAGGATATTAAGGACGATTTTTAGGTGTTAGGAATTTAAGTTTTTATAGTAATTATGACTGTAGAAGAAGATATCAAGCGTGCTGTGGAATGCATGCGCAAGGGTGGAGTGATTCTTTACCCAACGGATACCGTATGGGGAATAGGTTGTGATGCAACCAATCCGGAGGCGGTAAAGAAAGTTTATGAAATTAAGAAGCGTGACGACTCTAAGGCGCTTATCTGCCTGACAGATTCTGCCGACCGCATGGCTCGTTATTTCCGCAATGTGCCTCAGGTGGCATGGGATTTCATTGATGCTGCGATGCCTGTGAAACCTACCACGGTTATCCTGGATGATGCGAGTGGAGTGGCTAGTAATCTGGTGGCAGAGGATGGCAGTTTGGCGATGCGCGTTACGTATGAGCCTTTCTCCAAGCAGCTCTGTTACCGTTTTCAGAAGCCTATTGTGAGCACAAGTGCCAATGTGAGTGGCGAGCCAGCTGCCCAGAATTATCGCGACATTTCTGAGGAAATCCTCAATGCCGTAGATTATGTTTGCTGGAGCCGTCGCCAGGAGCATAAACCTCATCAGCCTTCGAGCATCGTAAAGATTGCCAAGGATGGCGAGGTGAAGGTTATCAGATAATAAAAAGCGTGCTACTTCATGTAGCTTTCGGGCATTCAGCCCATACTAAAACCACTTTGAAACTTTCTATATATAGAAAGAGCCCTGAGAAAAGGCTAAAAGCATCTTTATGTTTTGAGGATGCTTTTGCCTCTTTCAGGGCTTTAATTTTTTGCCGCCTTTTCCTTGCGGCCTTGCGTTTCTTCTTTACCGCTTTTCTACATGCAGCTCGTTACTCCGAGAGTAGTTGCTACGGCGGTGAGAATGCTGATGATAACCTGTATCAGCGTTTTCCATGTTTCTCTTTTCATCATGATTTTCCTTTCTTTTTAGTGGTTAAATACTTGTATTTCCGTGTTTAGTGGTTAAATACTTGTGTTTCGTGTTTAAAAGCAGTGTTGGAAATCTTCGTTTCCGTTTTCAGGAGGATTTCTCAGAAAGAGCGTAGCCCCCCGAAGGGGGCTTTGGCTAGCCCATGTTTCCGTCGCCGTCAGTGCCGCCGCCTTCGGTAGTTCCGCCACCTTCGGTAGTGCCGCTGCCTTGACCGCCGTTTTCACCGGAATTTCCGCCGCCGCCAGTAGGGTTGTTACCATCGCCCTCCTCATCTACGTTGCCCTTGTCGGCAGAAGTAACCTGCTTGATTACCTTTCCGTTGCGGTCGTAGCAAGTAATGCTGATGGCGGTGTTGGCGAGTTCCTCCTTGATCTCCACACTTGGGGTGAAGATGACGCGACGTGCGGTGATGAGGGCGGTACTTACGAGGTCAACCTTCTCAACGGCGTTGCCTCGCACACCGAATCGCATGGTTCCGAGACCTGGGATTGCCACACTGTGACCCTCAGTGGCCCATGCCACGATGACGTCGCTCAATGCGTTCCAAGATGCGTTTACCACACCCTTTGGCAGTCCGGAACGGAGAGAAGCTTCCTTGATTACCTTGTCGGCAGTAAGTTTGCCGTAGAGCTCTGGAGTGAGCACGAATGCGTAGCGGGTTTTGTTCTTGTCGAAAGATACGTTACGCTCAATTGCCTTAAGTTTCATTCCCATAATGTTTAATTTTTTTAAGTGGTTATTAATATTGAAAATCTGTAAGTGTGAACCCGAGTTTGCGCGCCTTCTCGAATTTCACGGTGCAAAGGTACGAAAAAATTTTGACATGAGCAAGTAAAATCGTAAATATTTTTCAACTTTAACTTTTCTTTACAAAACGAGAGGCCTTCCGGTAGTCGGCACAAGGCGGCTTGACGGTGCTTCTGCTGTATCTCCATATCCTCGCCTGCGCGCGCCTGTTATTATTATATCGTGATAGAATATTTTTTTCATCGTGACATAAAAATAAAACTACGGCTAGAGGGGTGAAGAAGGAGTGATGAAGAGAAGGTTGAGGGGAGAGAGAAAAAGAGGGTGGTCATTAAGGTCATTAGTCATTAAGGTCATTAAGCACTTTGAGATTGGGGGTATTTTTTTAGGACAATAATAAAAATATAAATATTTATATTTTTATTATTGTCTCTATTTTTACTCCCCGTTGGAGAATCCTTAATGACCTTAATGACCAATGACCTTAATGACCACTTTTGACCATCAAGATGTAAAGATAATTGAGTTTCCCCTTTAGGGGAAGAGTTCTTGCCCATAGATTTCTTCTGAAAATAAAGAAGAAAAAGTTTGGTGGTAACAATTATTTTTTCTATCTTTGCCCCCATCAAGCAAGCTAAAAGAATAAGCTTGCCTCTGGTAAAAACTAATATAGATAAAAAATTATACTTATGACACAGAAAACTACTACTTATCTCGCCACTGCTGTGCGTTATTTTGCTAACCCCAGCCTTCGTGGCAATGCCCAGGAGACTCCTGAAATGGAGCAGCGTACTATCAGTGTATTGTCGGGCTTGCAAGCCCGGTTGCCTCTTGTTGTGCTTCGCCTTGATGAGCAGAACCATTATGATTCTCAGGCAGTTGTTGTGCTTGAGCATGGGCGGCAAATAGCTTATCTGGCTGCAGATGATGCCCATCAGTGCGTGGCTGAATACGGTGAAAGGCTTCGGGTCGGGATACCGGTAAGGGTGACGGAGGTGAACGTGGAGAAACACGGGGTGTTCTGGGTGGAGAAGCCTAAGATGAAGGGGGCTGCTTCTTCTTCTTCTGCTGCTGTTTCTTCTTCTGCTGCTGCTTCTGTTGCTTCTTCTTCTTCTGTTGCTTCTTCTTCTGCTTTTTCTGCTTCTCTTTCTCTTCCTGCTGCTCTTGATTGGAGCGGGTGGATGGAGCCTGCTGCTTTGGCCCTCCCTGCTGCTTTTAGGCAGAGGATAGAATCGCTGGAGCTCATCATCGATTTCTGCTTGGGCGAAATAGAGGCGGATGAGGAAGGCGGGGGACCTGCGATGGAATCGCAGGGAACGGGGGCGCAAAGGGGGAGTGCTGGCTCTGCTTCTCCTTCTGGCTCTGCTTCTCCTTCTAGCTCTGCTTCTCCTTCTAGCTCTGCTTCTCCTTCTGGCTCTTCTTCTTTCTCTTCTTCTGAGGTTACGCTTTGCGAGTATTTGGGGTGCTGGCTGGAGGAGGTTAGCTTTGATGTGAGCAGGGAGGCGCATGAAAGGGTGCTGAGATACAGACAGCTGCTCGAGGCTAGCGGAAGACCAAAACTGATGGAAATGGCTGAAAAGATGGATAGGGCGCTGGTAAAGGGAGGATGCATTGAGGTTACCCGAAAAAGATGCGAAATGTGGCAACAGATGATGGAGGATGAAGGTGTGAAAGAGGACTTTGACCACTTGATGGCTTTTTCTACATCCGTGCCACAGGTGATGCTGGCTGATACTGAAATAAAGGTGAGACAACTGCCGGGAAGACTGTATGACTTCATTGCTGATGATGCTAAGTTTCTGTCACATCTTCGCTATCTTATGCCGCCACTTTGTGCTTTGCGTAATATCTTGAGCTATAGATTGTTGAGGAAGTTGCTGTGCAAGAAACTGGGGGTTAGCGATGCAGCTTGCCGGGCTGCTGGGAATACTGATTTTTCAGGGTCTTTTTCAGGGTCTTTTTCAGGGTGCTCATCAGGGTCTTTTTCAGTATCTCCTTCGGGCTCTTCTGTATCTCCTTCGGGCTCTTCAGTATCATCTTCGGGCTCTTCTGTATCTCCTTCGGGTTTTTCAGTATCTCCTTCGGGTTCTTCAGTATCAGTCTCAGAAAATGGGGAGGAGAAGGGGGCTGGTTCTTCTGTTTATCTTTCACCTGTTCGGGGAAAGAAGATTGATTTCATCCGTGTGGTTAATGTGCTTTATGAATTGGGGCTTTTTACGGATAAGGATGGGGTTCGCTGCACCAAGAAGGAGGCTTTCCGGGCGTTTGGAAGGGCGGTGAATCTGGATTTGTCTAATTACAATAAGGATTTGAGTCGCGCTCTTAACGATACGACGACCCGTGAGCGCCAATTGCAGATCTTTAAGGATATGAGACAGAAAATGGCGGAAATCTATCAGGATAAAAATTAGGCGTTGTATGCGCATCCCGTATCTGATGGGTGTTGTTTGTTTCGGAATTGCAGGGGGATGTTGATGGGGGCTTTGTAGACTCCATGAAAGTTTTTTCTTGTTTTTTGAAGTTTTTTTTATGGGGTGATTATCAGATAGTTAACTTTGTTTTGAGAAGTATAGGCTTCGTAGACTCGTGAGGGCGGTCTACGAAGCCTTTCGTTTTTTTGCCCTACCTTTGCAACCGGAAATCAGAAGAAATGAGGCTGGTTCCTGAAAAGGATTCGGAAGAAATGACGCTGGTTGGAGTAATAACTTTTTAAAATGAATAAATGATGAAAAAGAAAACGAAAATCATGGAGCTGAAGCTGGTTCGCTTCGCTAAAAAGAAAGGGTATACCATCGGGCGCCTTTACTGCCTGGGGGAAAGGGAAGAAGAAGGGACCTGCGATGGAATCGCAGGGAACGGGGGCCAGATGGGGGACTTGGAGGCTGATAAAGGGCTGAAGGGCGATGAAGGGCTGAAGGGCGACGGAGGGCTGCTGGGCGATAAAGGGCTGCAGCCTTTCTGTGATACGCTGGAACCGCCGCGACGCAACCTGCTGAATGGGGGAAAATGGGATAAGAGACTGAAGGTGAAGGGGATGACGGCGATTCCGGAAGGGAGATACCTGATGAGGTTTACCTATTCGCCTAAATTCGGCAAGAGGCTGTTTCAGCTGATGGATGTGCCCCTCTTCGACGGTATCCGCATCCATTCCGGAAATTCGGTGAAGGATACGCAGGGCTGCATTCTGGTGGGGAATAACACGAAGGTGGGAAGACTGGAGAACTCGAGAGCTGTGCTCTTTAAGCTGGAAATGATGCTGAAGGGGTTTCAGGGACCTGACGACCTGGTGTTTATTACGATTGTATAACTATTGATTTTTTAACTATTTAATATTTATAAATGATGAATACAGAATTGATGAAAGTGGTGCAGCAGGGCGAGGCCTTCGCTGTACAGAGCCAGAAGGCTGAGGGCGGCCAGATTAAGAAATGCAACATCCTGTTGCAGGAACTTGGCGGCAAGTTTGAAAACCAGTTTGCTGCCCAACTTTGGGGCAATGCGGCAGAATGCCGTTTCCTGGCTGGGGATGTGGTGGCGGTTCGCCTGCGCTTTCAGACCCGCGAGCATAATGGGCAGGTGTTTCAGGACATCTCGGTGCAGGAAATCGTTAAGCTGAACTGATGTATTAAAACTAACTTTCGCATGTGGGGAAGTTAAGAAGTTAAGGAGTTAAGACGTATGTCTTGCTGCTTAAAACTACGCCAAAAGACTATTGTCTTAACTCCTCAGCGACCGTAGGGAGCGATAACTCCTTTAACTCCTTTAACTCCTGAACTTGCAAAACTTGAATTAAAAAAAGAAAAAACTAATATGGAAAAGAATTTTAATTTGAATCAGAATGTTGGAATGGTGATGAATGGGGGTGAGCATGTGCAGATTGAGGGCATGGCTTTCTTCGACAACCGCAAGTATTTTATGTTTTCGCCTGATGATCCGAAACCTAATCAGGTTTCCAGTTTCCGTACGCTGGGCATTGTGCAGCAGATGAGCGACGGCACGGTGGATTTTACGGTGAAGGGGTATCCGCGCTCGCAGAGTAAGCTGATCAGAAAGTTTGCCCACGGCCGTGCTTCGGAGACGAAGGACGGGGCGATACAGATTTTTCTGAAGGTTTTTAAGAATGAGGGCATCAATATTCCTAAGGCGATGCGCAAGGAGAGCCGCGAGGCGGTGCAGGCCATCATGGATTATCTGATGCTGGGATAGGGCCCTGGATGTACTTACTGAATCTTTATTAACTGTTTTTATTTTTTTGATTGGAATATGAGTGTTTATTTGATTTCTGTTAGGGGAGGGCGCAAGGTGGCCCTCCCTGTTCTCACCGAGGAGTCGTATCGCCGGCTCAGAAATACTTCTTCGCAACAGGCTAACCTAAGGCAGGCAAGAATGGGTAACCAGGCTGCTAAACGGAGGCTTATCCAGTTTAACTATTCGGGGTATTACCCGGATGGGGTTGTGAAGGGGTGCCGGCTGCCTAGCCAGGCTTTCGGATTTGATGTGGATGATGCGGGGGAGTTTGAACGCATAGCTAAAATGCTGATGGAGAAGAGGGGACCTGCGATGGAATCGCAGGGAACGGGGGCTAGGCGGGGGACCGCTGGCTCGGAGATTAAGGGAGCGGCTGCTGAGGGCGGTGACGCTGGAGAAGGCAAGGGCGCTGATGGAACGGCTGGTGAAGGCAAGGGTGCTGAAGGAGCGGCTGGAGAAAGCAAGGGTGCTGAAGGAACGGCTGGAGAAGGAGCGACGCTGGCTGAAAGGCTGGGACTGCTGATGCTGGAAAGAAGCGCGAGCCAGGGCGGACATGCTGTTTTTAAAAGAGAAAGGGGAAAGACGATTCTCGAAAACCAGGTGCGCATAGCTAAAGCCCTCGACTGCGAACTGGATACCAATGCGCATGATATCAACCGGGTTTACTTCTCAAGTACTGCTGATAAGGATGAACTGCTCTTCCTTTCGCCTGAACTCTTTAATGATCAGTATGGGGTGAGCCCGGGGGCTGATGTGGAACGCGTTGCCGAGGAGGCCAGAACGCTGGAAGACAGGGAGAAAAACGGAAGAGAAGAACTGCCAGAAGGAGCCCACGGGAGCAATAAGCACTTCAAGGTGGGGAGAACGGAGAGAACGGAGAAGCCGGGGGGAACGGAGAAGCCGGGGGGACAGGCGATGGAATCGCCTGGAACGGGGGCCAAACGGGGGACTTGCTCCTCATCTGCTGGCTCTGCTTCTGCTGGCTCTGCTTCTGCTGGCTCTTCCTCTGCTGGCTCTTCCTCTGCTGGCTCTGTATCAGCTGGCTCCTCCTCTTCTTCTTCCTCTTCTTCTGGAGAGAATTACTTGGGGATACCGTATGAGGTGATTATTGAGAAATGGTGGGGGATGTATAACGACGGGAAAACGCCGGTGACCTCTAACAGAGATGTGCTGACTTTTGAACTGGCGGTGAACCTGAGGCATATATGCGGATTCGACAGGAAACTCATGGATAGGGTGATTCCTTGCTACGACGGGTTTCCGGAAGAACAGAAGATGAAATGCATTGACTCGGCTCTGGCTGAAAGACGAACGCAGATGCCGAAAAGACTGAAAGATGTGCTCAACGCGTTGAGGCAGGAATATCTCAAGACGGGATGCGGAACTGCGCAAGACGCCGTGCAGGTGGCTGATGCGCTGGACGAGGCCATGCAACAGGATGAACTCTGGCATTTTAACCGACTGCCGAAACTGCCGATGGGCGTGAGCGACAGTGTGGCTGCTGCCGGAACTCCGCTCTGTATGGCTACCCTCATCGGCATAGCTCCGGCACTCGGGGCGCTGGCTACGGGCGTGAAACTGGATGTGCACGGCAATGCGAGGGGACTGAATCTCATCTCCTACATCTGCGGCGAATTCGGTTCGGGAAAGGGACAGCTTGACCCGATAATCGGTGCCTGGATGTACGAACTGCAGGCGCAGACCGACATCTACACCCAGCAGGAGGAGGAATGGGCGCAGAAAACCAGACGCATGAAGAGCGGAAAGGCGCCCGAACAGCCGAAACTGCCGGTAAGAATGCTGCCGCTGAACAACACGCTTGCCAACATAGCCGAACGACTGGGAAATGCTGAGGAGAAACACAGCTTCAGTTTTACACCCGAGGCTGATACGGTGGCGATGAAGTGGAAGTCGGCGATGAGCGATTTCAGTGTGATGCTGCGCCAGGCTTATGATGAAAGCCGCTACGACCGCGAGGCGAAGAGCGCAGATGCTACCCGTGTGCACATCAAGAAACTGCTCTGGAATGTGACGATGTGCGGCACGCAGGATGCACTCTACCGCGTGATTACCAATTATACCGACGGTCTGCTCTCGCGCATCTCCATAGCCCGCACGCCCGACAACACGTTTGCGCCGCTGGCTCTGAAACCTTCTCATCTGACCGACAAGCAGGAGGAGCACATTCATCAGGTGGCTCATCTGCTGCCGATGATGCAGGGCACGGTGGTGCTGCACAAATTGGAGAACCGGGGCAGGGAATGGCTGGAGCGAATCCGTATGGAAGCGATGAAGAACGACGACAGGGTGCTGGCCCGCCAGCGTCTGCGCGGCTGTGTGAATGCGCAGCGCATCACCTGTGCACTCTGGCTCTGCAAGGTAGCTGAATCGCTGATTGGGCGTTTCGGACTTTCGGGTGCCGAGAAGCGGCTGAAGCTGACTCCGAAGCTCTGGATTACCACGCTGGAGAAACTGCAGAATGACGACATGCTGCAGACTTTCGACCTCATAGCCGATTATCTTATAGACAATGATCTCTACTATTTCCGCGAGCGGATAGAGGGGGCTTATGAGTCGAAGAATTATCAGATAGGACCGAGAAACCGCGTGGGCAAGAACGACAGTATCTTTGCGCGGCTTGCAGATGAGTTCAGTATGGAGCAGGCGATTCAGCAGTGTATGGCTGTGAAGGGGGCGAATGTGAGCCGCAACAGTGTGCGCATGATGCTGAAAAACTGGCGCAACCAGGGGCTTATCGTATTGGGCAGTGTGCCTAACCATTTTCAGAAGGTTCAGAATCTTCCTGCGGGTGGTCATTAAGGTCATTGGTCATTAAGGTCATTAAGAGAAAATCAATAATAATGAATGGTATGAAAATACAGCATGATTATCCTCAATTCCGCAACTGTTTCAAAAAATCGCTTGTTGGACTCAAAATTGTTATT
>ENA-OPSQ01000652-OPSQ01000652.1-human-gut-metagenome-genome-assembly--contig:-NODE-652-length-29278-cov-2.580844_pt1 | contig 29278 bp, 20 predicted proteins | sample MGYA00241456_ERZ501904 | MGnify/ENA primary metagenome ERZ501904 (study PRJEB25962, sample SAMEA2042452) | human gut metagenome | biome: human gut; feature: human-associated habitat; material: faeces...
AAATAATAAATACGAAATTGATATGTGCAATGGAACGTTGATGGACAAACTGATATCCTTTTCATTGCCATTAATGTTGTCTGGAATCCTGCAGCTTCTATTTAATGCAGTAGACATCATTGTGGTGGGAAGATTTACCGGAAGACAGGCATTGGCAGCAGTTGGTTCTACCACAGCGCTGATCAATATTTTTACCAATCTGTTTATTGGGATCTCTCTGGGTGCGAACGTTCTGGCAGCACGTTTTTATGCTTCTGGCAAAGAGAAAGAAATGTCAGAGACAGTACATACATCTATTACCCTGGCACTGATCAGTGGACTTGTTATGGCACTGGCAGGAGTATTGCTTGCAAGATTCGCACTGAATCTTATGGGAACTCCGAATGATGTAATTGACCAGTCTGTTCTTTATATGAGGATTTATTTTCTGGGAATGCCTTTCTTTATGCTTTATAACTATGGAGCTGCCATATTAAGGGCAGTAGGGGATACCAAAAGACCATTGTTTTTCCTGGTGATCTCAGGTATGACCAATGCAGTTCTGAACCTTGTACTGGTTATTGTGTTTCATATGGGAGTGGCAGGTTTAGCCATAGGAACTATTGTGTCTCAGCTGATCTCCAGTATTCTGGTGCTTCGCTGTCTCTACACTTCCAATACCAGTTACCGGCTGTATTTTTCAAAATTAGGAATCAAAACACAGTATCTGAAGCAGATCTTCCAGGTAGGAATACCGGCAGGTATCCAGAGTACAGTGATCAACCTGTCCAATGCCCTTTTGCAGTCTTCTGTAAACTCTTTTGGTTCTGTGGCAATGGCAGGATATACTGCTGCCAATAATATTTTTGGCTTTCTCTATATGTCTGTCAATGCAGTCACCCAGTCCTGTATGAGTTTCACCAGTCAGAACTATGGAGTAAAGAAACTGAAAAGAATGGACAGAGTACTTCTGGACTGTATGATCCTTTCTGTCGGTGTGACACTGACCCTTGGCTGTGGAGCGTATTTCTTTGGACCGGAACTTCTGAAGATCTACACCAGTGATGCAGATGTAATCCGCTGTGGCGTGGAAGTCCTTGCCTTTACTACAGTACCATATTTCTGTTGTGGTATTATGGATCTGCTCCCGGGAGCCCTCCGGGGAATGGGATATTCCGGAGTACCTATGATTCTTTCGATTATCGGTACCGTAGGAACCAGGATTGTGTGGATTTTCGGACTTTTCCCTGCACACAGGTCTTTGAGTTTCCTGTTTATTTCCTATCCGGTATCCTGGATCCTTACGATCCTCATGCAGGCAGTGTGCTTCTGCTTCGTAAGAAAACATGTGCATCAGTCAGTGAACCGGGATCTGGCATAAGCTTTTGTTATATTTAATATACAAGAGATGAAATTTACATTTTATAACGATGCTTTTATAATAGGGCACAAAAGGAGGCTTTATTATGAGCACGATTTTTCCAAGGGAAGAAAAAGCAGAACAGATATTTGATGAGATTCTCAAAAACCCTCATGCATGCGAACGTTTAAAAGATACGTTTTTTGAAGCAATTCCATCAGCGGAAGAAAGTGAAGGTGCAGGAACAGACATTCAGGGAACTGTTTTTGCGGCAGCTCTATTTACTGCATACGAAAATAAAGATCTGTCTGCATTTATGATGGCAGTCTGCAACAGCAGTGTATTTGATCTTCTGCGAAATTCGTTTCTAATTTCGATACGTTTTAATGATAAAGGTGTGGAAAATCCCATATTTCTTACGGACGAAAATGGAGATCTGTTGTCTGGGTCACATCAGCATGCCTGTGCGAAAAAATACAAAATGTTTCATAAGCTGTATGAACAGCAGGATGAGATACCGGATTATCATATGTACATGACGGACGGATTTCGGGAAAAACATGGTTATAATGAGAAGGGGGAGATTGAGACATTCAGAATTTCAGAACACACAGGAATTCTTATGCTTTTTGAATTTCCGGAATCTGTTACACTGGAGATTAACGAAGAGAGATCTTATGCCATTATATGGAAATATCTGATGAAATTACAGGAACAGCTGCCCCGGGCATTAATGTATTATGGAAGACGTGATGAGAACGGAGTTGAAAAAAACACCAGCAAACTTGTAATTTTTCTTCCGTTCTGCCATTTTGAACATGAAATAGAAAAAACAGTTGAGCTTGCCAACGGTATCGGTCTTGGATGTCGTGAGGCAATCCTGGCAGAAATAAAGGCTCTGAAAAATGATCCTAAAAACAAAACAGCCGGGGTGTGAATAAAATGCAGCAATTAATAAGAAAAAACCATATGGATATATCTTGGCATGAATATACAGATGAAGATGGCGCCAATGTTCCTGTTACGCAGGCAAGTCTTACAGAAAAGGCATCCATTATTGGACGAGTTGGGATTATGTTACTTTCCTGTGGAACTGGTGCCTGGCGGGTCAGAAGTTCTATGAATACACTTGCTGAAATTATGGGAATTACCTGTACAGCAGATATAGGTCTGATGTCCATAGAGTATACCTGTTTTGATGGTCAGGATGGCTTTTCCCAATCTCTTTGTCTGACCAATACAGGAGTAAATACATCAAAATTAAATCGGCTGGAGCATTTTATCCAGGAATTTGAAGTTGACGGAAAAGATATGTCAGGTGAGGAATTACATGTACTGCTTGATAACATAGAAAAAATTCATGGACTGTACTCACCGATTGCACTTGGTTTTGCGGCTGCTCTGGCCTGCGGCGGATTTACTTTCCTGCTTGGTGGAGGCCCCATTGAAATGTTCTGCGCTTTTATAGGTGCAGGAATTGGAAATTTTCTTCGTTGTAAACTGAGTAAACATCATTTTACTTTATTTTTGTGTATTGTGTCTTCTGTATCACTTGCATGTCTTGTTTATGCGGGACTTCTCAAAATTGGTGAGATGCTGTTTGGGATTTCCATCCAGCACGAGGCAGGGTATATCTGTGCGATGTTGTTTATTATCCTGGGTTTTCCATTTATTACCAGTGGAATTGACCTTGCCAAATTGGATATGCGGTCCGGGACAGAGCGACTGATGTATGCATTGATTGTGATTTTGGTAGCAACCATGGCGGCCTGGCTTATGGCATTAATCCTTCATTTGTAGCCAGTTGATTTCCTGAAAATATCTTTACCAGTTGGAGCTTGGATTTTACTTCGTCTTATTACAAGTTTTTGTGGGGTATTTGGATTTTCAATTATGTTTAACAGCCCGGTCCGGCTGGCTGCAACAGCAGCAGGAATAGGTGCCATTGCAAATACTCTTCGACTGGAGATGGTTGATATGACTGCCATACCGCCTGCAGGAGCTGCTTTTGTAGGTGCACTGACAGCAGGAATCCTGGCATCGCTGATTAAAAGTAAAGTAGGATATCCAAGAATTTCCCTGACAGAGTTCCATCTATTGTGATAATGGTTCCGGGTATGTATCTTTACAGAGGGTTTTATAATCTGGGAATCATGTCCCTAGGTCCGGCAGCGTCCTGGTTTGCATCAGCGATACTGATTATTGCCGCATTGCCGCTGGGACTGATATTTGCAAGGATACTGACAGATGAAACATTTCGGTACTGTACATAAACAAAAACAGGTCTGATTGCTCAAATAAACAGATGGATTATAAAAAGGTACTGAAAACCTCCTGATGGTGGTTTCCGGTACCTTTTTTGTCAGAGAGAAAAATAGAATAACAGGATATACAACAGTTGCTTTTTTAACGTAAAATGTTTTAATGGGATCTGCTCCATTGAAATCTTAAACTTTTTTAATATTGCTGAACAAAAGTGTGCGTATTTTTGTATTACTTCGGATCAGGATTCTACATACGATATGCTTGCTACACTGTTTACGTCATTTTTAAGTATCAAGCTGGTTCGTCTGGCTGACAGAACGGAAGAACGTGTCCTACCAGTACCGGTAAGTTTTATACTGGATGAATTTCCAAATATCGGTGTTGTTCCGGATTTTAAAAAGAAACTGGCTACGGCCAGATCTCGGCGGATAGGCATGAGCATCCTGTTTCAGAATATTCCACAGCTTCAGAACCGTTATCCGGACAACCAGTGGGAAGAAATCCTTGGTGGATGCGATTTCTCGATTTTTCTTGGCTGTAATGATATGACAACCGCTACCTACTACAGTGACCGGACCGGTGAGATTACGGTTTCAGTTGCCTCGATTCGAAAGAACTTTTTTACGATCCGTGCCACAGATTATGTGCCGGAATATTCGGAATCACGTTCCATTGGAAAACGGCAGCTCCTTTTGCCAGATGAGATCCTTCGTTATCCGCTGGATCAGGGAATCCTGATCATCCGAGGACACAATGTGCTTCGGTTTAAGAAAATGGATTATACGGAACATGCAGATGCCGGAAAACTGAAGATGGAAAAGGTTGTGGATCATATTCCGGACTGGTACCGAAAGTGGGAAAAACAGCAGCAGGAATTTCAGATACTGGATGAGCAGGTATATGAAGCTTCGGATCCATTGGAAAAAAATGAGAGCCTGATAAAAGAAAATGACGTGCAAGAACCACTGACTGTAAATGGGGCTGTTCAAAAACCAAAGAATAAAAAGCGGACAGGTAATGGTAATACGGTCATGAAAGTAGATGATCTTTTTGTGAAAAAATCAAAGGGGTGAAGGTTTGGAAATTAATTTAAATGAAATACGGGGCAATTCGCTGGTACGCTATGGATTCAGAGTTCTGCTTGCCAAAGAATTTGGACTTTATCTGAAGGAGCAGGAGGTGGAAAAAATACTGCTTGCAGAAAGCTGCATTGAAGTATATGAAGATGTAGAGGAATTTCTGGAAAAAAGCGGATGGAGACGGGATAATCCAGAATTGTGCAGTGAATGCTATTTGTTTGAAAATCATATTTGCAGAAAAATCCAGGGTAAAATCTGGTATTTTTCAAGAATACAGTATGAAAATGGATTGCGGGGAATGAAGCAGGGCTTTAATTAGAGAATACGCAGTGTTTGAAGTGTGAAAGGGCGGTAATATCCTGATAAGAAGGGTGTTACTGCCTTTTTCGTTGTAGTGTGCCTTGAGATGCATATTTCTAATTGGGAAAATTTATGTATTTTGTACGCTACTTATCAGCTTGTCGGTGAAAAAACTGTTCAAGGTAATCATTAGTGAGCCTTGTAGCAATCCTTCAATGTTTTTAGGGAACCGATTATGCTGAAAGCGAGTATTACTGTGAGAAATAGATGCAAAACTAACATTCTGTAACATGAAGTGAATTTTGAGAATTCCATGCAAGATGTGAGGTGGTAGGCAATGAGAATAGAGACTACCGCCATTGCTCCACCTTACCTTAGGAGTAGAATGAGAAATAAAAATGGAGTGCCAGCTTAGCAGGAGCAATTGTGTATTCCTCTTCATCAGAATAATTTATTTTTTTCATACCACTTATCAACATTTCTACAAACTCTATCTATATCTCCTTCAACTATATCTGCATTAATATCATATAGCAGCAATAACCTAAATAAAAATTTAAGTTTTCTGGCAGCAAGATCTATTTCTGCTCCTGAAAAATGCTGCGGTGTTTTATTTTCAAACATATGTGATAGCCAGTTTCGATGGACATGCGCTTTTCTTATAAATATATCATACAGACTATTGCCTTTTTCGTCTACATGTTCCTTTTCATATTTAAAAATACGGCTTATGTCAGGAGACAGATTGATAGCATACTCTATTTTTCCCTTTAAATCTAATCTGGTCAGATTGCCCAAAAGTGCTTTTATTCTTCTTGACAGCTCTTCTTTATCTATTCCACTATTACAACAAATTTCTTCAATCATTGGAACATTTTCCGCAGTTAGGCAAAGGATATCTGCAATATCGTTTATCGCTTTTTTATCATATCTTTTTAGTTTTTTTCCATGTACAATATCCATATATCCTTCCAAACACTGGATATATGTTGCAATCGGTACTTCATCAACATAATCTCTGGATTCTGAAGTATATGCAAACATATTGAATTGAATAACTACTTTCTTTCGTCTTTCAAGCCAATTCCTGTAAATATCCGAAAAATCTGTACATGCTTTGAGAGAAATAGAGTACAAAAATCCCGTATTCCTTACAGTTGCATTAATGTATCCAGAAATTTGTTTGATTCCCTCTACACATTTATTATTATCAAGCGAATATTTTTGTTCTATCACATCTGGAAAATAACCCGATAACAGATATTGAATCTCTAAAAATCGAATCAAGTAAATGTCCATTTCCCGTACTGTAATTGAGTCCTTGCATGTTAGTTTTATTACAGAATACTCTTCATTGTATTTATCTCTTAGTCTTACCGTTGCTATTAATACATCTGGAATAAGTATATATTCGTCTAACCAGATTATTCGTCGATAAGGAATATATTTACTCAAACGCAATGTATATTCAGCAACAGTACAAGTCAGTTCCATGTCTTTTTCTGTATGAAGGCCATACAAAATCCTATTCCAACTAATTTTCATTTTGCGTGTTGGTATTCCTGACAATTCGATTGCACAGTCTACAAGCGTAAACGAGATATTATTCTTATCGACTCCAAACAAGACTTTTGCTTGAATCAGCTTTCGATTTCTCCAATAATTATGGTAATACTGATTACATGGTTCTGGACAATCCAATATGAATCCACGCCGCTGATCGATAATATATGTGATATCGTACTCTTTCATGTTTTCTGAATTAACTGGTAACTGAATTTTCGCCCCTTCAATTTGAAAGTTTTTATTATCCATTCACATTCCCCTTTATGTATTTGCTTATATCTTATATTGATTATAGCAAAGAAAAAAAGAAGATTCAGTAAGAAAAGGTATGAATTTTTGACTTCTCTGTAAAAATGACATATTTCGTGAAAATAACATATTACTATATATGCTGGAGGTGTTATGCATGGATAAACAAGTCTATACTGTAACTGAAATGCAGCAGCTCTGAATATAAGCCGGGAATTTGCTGGAGAGGTTTATAAAAACAAATATCCCTTTGTTATTTTAAAAATCGGAAATTATTTCGTATTTTCAAAGAATCTTTTGACTGGTGGATGCGTGGCAGGAATTATAAGCACTGTATATAAAAGCACCATACGGCCAGTATCAAAAGCGTTGATTATTATATTATATATGGTTTATCTGATCATTTATTATATATTGGGAAGGTAAACAGCCAAGATTGAATACTTTCAAGGAAGATACATTCTGTCATGCAGGCTTCATAAAAGGAACTAATATGCGACACTATTGCAATCGAGGTAATATTGACATAGAATTCCATGTATTATAGAATGGTATCTGTAAAAAGAAGGCATGAAGAAAGCAGCTTTAAACGGGCTGCTTTTTTTGTGTCTTCTTTTGTCTTTCCTGAGTGCCGGAGGAAAAGGAGTTTTCTGGATGGAGCAGAGAAGACGAAAAATAAATAAGAACAGGAGGAAGTATATGGAGGATACCAAAAAAACAGTTTTGGCGGGAAACGGGGAAAAAGATGTTCCGCGTGCGGTCTACGATGGTGTTTTGACAATCGATGTAGACGCGCAGGTTGAAAGCATGGAGGAACAGGAAGAAGCCAGATGGCATCAGCTTTTGAATGCACATCGTACCAGAAAGATCCTGACGGGCCAGCTTGGGGGCATTGAAAAACTGGAGAGTGGATGGATGGTTGCTGTTACATACTTTAATGGTTTCCGGATCATTATCCCAATGAATGAAATGATGATCAACCTTCAGGGAGACGAGCGTGAAAACGCGGATACCTTAAACCGTCAGGTCCGTATTGCTAACAACATGCTCGGCTGTGATATTGATTTCATCATCAAAGATCTGGATAACAAGAGCCGGAGCGTTGTAGCATCCAGAAAAGATGCAATGCTTAAAAAGAGACAGACTTTTTACCTTGGGGAAGATACAGAAAAACCAATGCTCTATGAAGGCAGGATCGTAGAAGCAAGGGTGATCGCGGTAGCTCCCAAAGCAGTCCGCCTGGAAGTCTTTGGTGTAGAAGTATCTGTCCGGGCCAGAGACATGGCCTGGGAGTGGATGGTAGATGCCGGAGAAAAATTCCAGGTAGGCGATCTGGTGCTGGTCATGGTCAATAAGGTGGAAGCAAGCTCTGTTGACCAGATCATTATAGAGGTGGATGCAAAGAGTCCGACAGCCAATATCAATAAAGATAATCTCCGGAAATGCCATAAACAGGGAAAATATACAGGGATCATTACGGAAGTCTATAAGGGAACCTATTTTATCCGCCTTGATATCGGAGTCAATGCCGTGGCACATTCCTGCAATATGTCCGCACTTCCGGGAAAGAAAGATAAGATCGGATTTGTGGTGACCCGCATCAACGACAACTATGAAGTGGCAGAAGGCATTATCACAAGGCTTATCAAAAGAGCTTCCTGAAAATGTTTTTATGATTTTCAAAGAATTCTGTTGACACAGAAAAAGGGATTTCTTTAACATCGGAGATAAAGATGGAAAGGAGTGACGTCAGATGGCAAAAAAGAAGAAAAAACAGATGCGGGAAACCTTGTACTGTCCGTATTGCAAAAGACCCGGGGTACTTAGGCCTGCGGCTTATGTCTATGGGGATAACAACCTGGATCCGGAGAAATACCTGTATGTATGCAGCGGCTATCCTTCCTGTGATTCATACATTGGGGCACACAAAAAAAGTATGCGTCCCATGGGAACCATGGCTGACAGCAATCTGCGTAATAAGCGGATCGAAGCACACAGAGCTTTGGATGCAATCTGGAAAAATGGTTATATGACCAAACACAGCACATATATCTGGCTTCAGAACCGTTTGAATCTCCGGGAAAAGGACACACATATCGGGAAATTTTCTTATTACCTGTGTGAACAGACCATCCGGGAATGTACAGACTATATAAAAAGCCGAGAGGAAAAAAAGAAATCCCCGGATAAAATAAGCGTGGCATGACGGAAAGGATGGATGCCCTTGAGACTACAGGCGACAGAAGATGATGTATATCATCTGATGGACCTTAAAGAACAGTATTTTATTATGACAGCAATATGCAGTGTGGCAGAGGGAATCAGCGCATACTTTTTCATATACCAGAAAAGATGCTGGGATCTTGTATATTTGTGTACTGCACTGGCGCTTGCGATAATCCTGCTTCTTCGTCAGGCCATAAAAATCAGCCGGAGGATCATGGAGGCAGAAAACTGTTATATGGCACTTGAAGAGGACAGCCTGGCAGTCTGCCAGCCGGAAAAAAACGGAAAATATGAGTCCTGCAGGATCTTTTACGATGAGATGGACAAGATCGTAGAAGGAACCAGGCGGGGAGTTCCGGAATTTTATATCGTGATCCGAAAAGAAGGGAAAGGACAGAAAAGCTTTTTCCTTTTGGATGAGGAAGAACAGGAACGGGATGTTTTCTGTGTACGATCCTTTGGCTTTGACAATCAGGGATTCATGGAGTTTTATCGGAAACTCAGGTGGATCGTTCCGGGAAGAACAAGGATTATCGGGACCAAAACACAGGAAGTATGGAAACTGCGGCGGCCGAATATCGGAATCTGTACGGCAGCAGGCATGCTTTTGGGGTATGCACTTCCAAAACTTCTGGAAATGATGTATGGATAACAAGTTGTGAAAGAAAGCAGATCAGAAGCAGAGACTAAAAAGAGTGAAAATGACAAGGAGGAAATGTCATGAGATGGTATACAGCAATCGGAATGAAAAAAGATGATGCAGATGGAAGGTTTTGCGTCTGGGTAGATGGGGAAGAAAAAGTACTTACAGAAATGGAAACTATTTTGTGGGCTGCGCTCACCTGGTCTTTCTGTGAAGAGGATAAGGTCCATTCCCAGATGCATCGTCTTCTTGTATTTAGCCTTGGAGAAAAACAGGCACAGGAATGGGCGGACAAAGAGGATTTTCAGTTTTGCCTGAACCGTCTGGTAAAGCGGGGCCTGGTTGTGCTGACAGAAGGATGTACCAGAGAGGAAGCTGTATACAGCATTATCAGCCGGGCAGTCATGTCTCCCATGGCCTTTTCACGGACAGAACGCATGAAGCATTTTATGGAAGCCCTTTCCATGGGAAAAGGACTGAAGTTTTCACTGAGGGCTTTTAAAAAGCCGCTGCTTACAGAAGAGGAATACCAGCTACTTTCCTATCTTCAAAGAGAAGGGGATGTTTCCTGCCACCTGAAATGTTTAAAAGAAGAGGCAAAAAGCAGGGAACCCAATTTAGCAGATTCCCTCCAGGAACAGATACAACGGGAATTTATAAGCCGTGTAGCGCAGCTTTACTATAAGAAACAGCTTGTGATCGACAACATAAGAAGGGAGGACTGCCTTGAAGCAAACGGAACATCCGTATTGGCACAGGCTGTATAGATGCTTGGAAGATTTTGGAACACGTTATTAGAATATACCGGATTTTTTTAAGGACAGGATCCAGCGATATGGTATCCTGTCTCTTTTTATCCTGCTTTTCGGATCATTTATGGGAACATGGATGAAAGACAAAACTTTTATTTTCTGGTCTTTCCTGCTTGGGATTATCGGGTTTATAAGAACATATCTTATTTTCCGCACCGCGGATAAAAAGACCTATGAAATCGTGGAAGGGCTGGTAACCGGGATAGACGGGAAAAATCCCTTTGCAAGATTACGGAAGATCCGGGTAAGTGATCCGGCCGGACGGCAGAGTGAACTTTTGCTGGATAAAAACGTAAAAGTTTTGGAGGGAAAACGTTACCGGTTTTATTTTGGCATAAATGAAAAGAAGCTGGTAGGAATCCGCCGGGTGGATGCAGCACTCAATAACGGGACTTTTTTGGGAAACGAAGAAATATAAGAGGAAGAGATCCATTTTATAGCAGGGAGGGGAGCACCAGGCATGGTTCGATTCCATGCTGCCCTGTTTCCGCAAAAGACTATTGCGGGAAATACAGCAAAGGAGAGAAGGATATGTCAGAAACACTACAGGGAACCGTGAAATGGTTCAGCGCACAGAAAGGATACGGCTTTATCACCGGTGAAGACGGGATTGATTATTTCGCCCACTTTTCGGAGATCCAGATGGATGGATACCGGAAATTAAGCGGTGGCCAGCCGGTCCTTTTTGAAGCAGGGACGGATGCCAACGGGCGAAGCCTTGCCAAAAATATTTCCCCGGCGGATCCAAACGCTGAGTAAGACGTTTTCATAGTGCATGTACAGATTACCTATTCCCCTCAGATACATGCACTTATGCAGACGGATGAAAAGACAGGCGGTATCATGCCGCCTGTCACAACATGTAGCAGAATAATAAAGATAACTCACACAATAACACAATATATAGTTAAAATTAATTGACAACCACAAAATGTTGTGGTAGTCTTTAAATGAAAAATAATTTAACAGTCTATAAAAGACTGTGGTTATTCTTTAGTTCCGGACATTCCGGAAGAAACACTTTGGGGCGGTCTTGCCCTTAATGAGAAAAAATGGATATGCAAAATATAAGGAAGATGCAAGAAGGAAAGAAGATTCTTTTTGTGTCTTTTTTTATTGCATAAAAAGCAGAAAGGAGGAGCACGAATGAAACTGTCAGTTAAGGAAACTGCAAAAAGAAATACCTTAAGAATATCAAAAAAAGAAAACACATTGTAAAATCAGGAGGGTCGATTATGGAGACAATTAAATGGGAAAACGCAAATGCACTGGAAATTGGAATGCTTATGGAGATGGCAGAAGACGGCTATGTATTTTGCATCGAAGATGGAAAGATACAGGCTGTTGAAGTCCGGATTTTCAGCTAGCATGGAAAGGCGGACATTATGTATTATAAAGATGACTTTTATAAGGAGTTCCGGACAGAAAAGGAACTGTGCGAGTATCTGGAAGAGATAGACAGCCGGGCAGAATGGATCCGGATCACCAGTAAGAAATTAAAGGTGGCAGCTGCAGGAGAGGAAACCTGTACAGAGGTTCCGGGCATTTCCCTGGAAGCACTGGAAAAAGATACCTTATCTCATTCCAGGCTGGTTCTTATCCTGCCCGAGAGGATCTGTTATATAGGAAATTCAGCAATCAAATCGTTGAAAGGACGGGCCAGGATTGATGGCAAAGCCCTGGCAGATGTCGATAAGAAAACACTGGCAGAGATCTTGAATAAATGCCTGAAGGTTGCAAGAGGAAGAGCAACGATCCGTTTCTGTGAAGGAAAAATAAGGGCAGTCCTGTCTGGTGATGAAAAAGATTATGCCATCATATCCATGCCGGATATGTACATGGTTACCTCGGCATATATCCATGGGGACTATGAGAAGGCAACGTTTTTAAACGGCTATGCAGATCATTATTCTGTTACGGCGTCCTGGCAGCTGGAAGATACGAAACTTACAGATGTTTATAAGGAACTGATGCAGAATTATGGAAGAAAGACCGATAAGGACATAAAAGCAGTTGTACGGATCACTACGTCAGACGTTGGTGTGTCCGGAGCGAATATTTTTTATTCCCTGCAGGAGCCGACAAGAAATGTGATCCTTGGCAATGCCCTGAAGGTTACGCACAAAAACTGTAAAGGAATGGAAGATTTCACGGAAAACATAGAGTCGATCTTCGATTACTACCGGGAAGTCTTAAAAGGGGTCATGCGGCTGTGTGATATCTGGATCGAGCATCCGGCAAATGCCATGGCAGGGATCATGAAGCAGGCGGGATTTGGAAAAAAACTGCTTGCAGAAACCGTAGAGCAGTTTAAGGCTACTACCGGGGATGAGCCATGCAGCGCATACGAGATCTACTGCGGGATCTGTGAATCCATTACCATTGCAAGGCAGGAAAAGACGAATGAGAGAGGACTTTTAGCTCTGGAAGAAAAAATTGCCGGCTGTGTGTCAAAACGCTGGCATGAATATGATATTCCTGGCACTGTAAAATACTAACAGGATTTAAAAGAATGGAGACAGCATGGACTGTCTTTTTTTGATGGGAGGAAAACATGAAGGTTACGAATGGAAAAGATGTGGCAAGGCTGCTGGTAGATGAATACTTGAACTGCCATCCCACCGGACACAAAAAATTTATGGAGTCCATGGCAAAAGAGCAGCAGGAAATAAAAGACAATTACACTTATCTTGGGTTTGCCTGGCTAAAAGGTCTTTCAGAGGTCAGATATTACGACCTTCGAAACGAAGCATCGAAACTGATGGCCGATGATCTGTGTCTGCATGTAAAGGAACAGCCAGAAAGGGTGCGCCTGGTGTATGAAGGTGCAGAGGAAATGGAGATCAATCCTTCAGATGAAGAGCAGATGGCAAAAATGTTCACCTGCTACCTGCTTGCAGGAAGTATGGACGGATATGGGGAATTTGTGGATTATGCCCTTGATACCCACCGGACACTGCAGCAGAACCTGACACGGTTTTTTGTGGAATGGTTTGCAAAAGCAGAAAAAGGCTCTGCATTTTTAAAACGGGCAAAGATGGTGTATTCCAGGTATTCCCTGCCATATATCTAAATTACGGAGGTATGTGATGGATAGAAAACTTCCGGACTGGTTAAAAGAGAGCAGGGAGGCAGAAAAACTGATCGCATGGCTGAAATCGCCGGATTGTGAAGTAAAAGAATTTTCCGGACAGCTGTTTATAAAGGCAAGATATGGAAACTGTTTCTTTTTCTTTGAATGTTTAAAGGAAAACAGAAAAACAGACCGGAACTGGTGTGCCGTGATCCACATGCCGGAGTATTCCCTTTATGAAGCAGAAGATCTTTTTCTGAAGCCGATCGGGATACCGGATGATTTTGGTTTTCCTGTGCGTGAAGATCTGATTCCGAAACTGGAAACACAGATAAGCCGCATTGGAAAGAAACTTATCCGGGAACAATGGGATGAACTTTTGTTAAAAGGCGGGTATGCAGCTGCACAGATGATCCCGGAGATCAGCAGGGTTTATATCCAGCTAAATGCAGACCGTTTTATTAAAAAAGGAAAGCGGCCGGAGGATCTGATCTATCAGCCGCAGTTTCATTTTGCGGATATGAAGTGGGAATTTTCTGACTGGATGTTTCTGGAATATTTAAGCAACCCACAGCGGGCAGCAGAGCTTTTCGCCCAGAAGTGGCTGCTTGAAAAACTTCCGGAGATTTCAAAAAAGAAGATCTGTATCGGATGTATCCGGGAGGAAATGGAAGAAATGTTAAAAAAGACTGGGACAGGGCCGGAGGCAAGCCTTCCGCGTTCTGCTTAGTATAAAAAATGAAAAAATCAGGAGGAAACGAATAATATGGGTAAATACAATTACATGAATCTGAACCAGAAGATGATCAGGATTAGAAGAAAGGTGCCGAAGCTGATCCGCAAACGGTACAGTGAGGACGTTACTTATGATTTTGTAAAACTGGATGATATCTATGAATGCCTGACACCGGCCCTTAATAAATACGGGGTCGATTTTGACATCTTAAGTGAAAGGCCGACACAGATGGACGAACAGGGCAATTCCGTGTTTTTAAAGGAAATGGGAGCACTCTGGAGATATGAGGCTGACCTGGAGCTGTGCTGGACCAATGCAGACCGTCCGGGAGACAAGGTACGGAGCTTTTTGCATGTCATTGGAACCAATGAAGCACCGGATAAAGCAAAAGGTGCGGCATGGACGTATGGCCTGAAGTATTATTTCTTAAATAAATTCAACATCATGCAGGCATCCGGAATAGACGATCCGGACATGCGTGGGACGGAAAAAGAAGAAATGCCGAATCAGGAAGCTTCCGTAAAACCGGAAAAACCGAAAAAGAAACAGGAAAAGGCAGAAAGAAAAGAAACCGCAGCAAAGCAGGAGCAAACGGAACCGGTCAGGGAAAAGAAAACGGACCGTAAAAAACTGCGTGATGGAAATGCCATATCAGAAGGTCCTGTAAAAGTGGAATATGCAGTGACGGATACAGAAGAAAACCTTCCTGGACAGATGACTTTTGGAATGGAAGAAAGTGAAAGCGGACTGGAAGAATTTTCCGATGAAGAAACCAAAGCGGAAGATCCGGTTCAGACCGAGGAAATCTCCGTAGATGAGGAAATTACTGCCGAGACGGATGCAGACGGTTTCCGTGCAGTAAAAGAAACGGATGAAGTTCCATTTGATGAAGATGATGAGATTTCTTTTGATGCAGAAGAAGAGGAAGAAACACCAGAAGAGACTGCAGAGGAAGTGTTGGAGGATATGGCTCACGAAGAGGATGCAGAGGATGAAGTGAAATGGGCAGAAAAGGTTATCTGCAATTTTGGTGTCTATGCCGGAACCCCTCTTGGGGAAATGATGCAGGATGCCAGAGGTTACCAGACGATCAAATGGCTGGTACAGCGTTACAAAGGCCAGAATCAGGAAATACAGAAAGCTGCGAAGATTCTTTTGGATCATGAAAAGGAAATGCAAAAAGCAGCCTGAAAACAGAGAAATAGTTTGAGGTGGCTCCGGGAACGGGGCCATCTTTTATGAAAAGGAGGAAGGCATGTATGCCAGAGAATCGTTTACGATTGCAGAAGTAGCCGATCTTTTGTCAATCCGAAGACTGAGTGATTCTTACCAGGACGAATTTCCGGTGGAATGTCCTTTTTGCGGGGATTTAAGAGGAAAATGCAGTTTTTGCATCCGTAAAAATGGAGAACTGAAAAATGTTTACCATTGCTATCATTGCGGAGCATCCGGAAACATGCTGACACTGTATGCGGAACTATCCGGCATTTACGGGAGAAACCGGTATAAAGAAGCCTACCGGGAGATAAAGCAGGCACTTTCTTTTTCTGGAACGGATAAAAGACAGCAGTCCACGACACGAAATGGTTTCGCTTCTATCGTTTCTAAAAAGAAACGCATTTCCCTTACGGAAGAGGAATGGGATTACCGGGACCATGTATATAAGGAAATGCTCACTTTTCTTAAGCTTAAGGAAACACACCGGAGGAACCTTCTCCTGCGTGGGCTGATGTTAAATGAGGTCAGACAGATGGAAGAACGAGGTTTTTTAAGTACGGATGAGGAGAATTCCGTGGCCATTGCCAGAAAGCTCTTAAAAAAGGGATTTCGCCTGGATGGGGTTCCTGGATTTTTCATCAACCGGGATGGTGACTGGGAAGCTGCTTTTTATAGGAAGAATAACGGGTATCTTTGCCCGGTCCGGGATGGGAAGGAACGGATCATAGGATTCCAGATCCGGCTGGATGTTCCTTTAAAAGAACGAAAGTACCTCTGGTTTACCAGTAGCGGCTTAGAAAAAGGCACATCAAGCGGCAGCCCGGCAGGAATGTTTGGGAAAATAAAGGATGGCACGGTTTACGTAACGGAAGGGATCTTAAAGGCAGAGATCGCATGGATGTGTACAGGAAATCCTTATATCGGAGTCCCTGGAGTTTCCAATCATAAAGGACTGGAAACTGTCTTGCGAAAACTGAAAGAGCAGGGGTTAAAAAGAGTTTACGAATGTTACGACATGGATAAAATGATGGAATTGTCCTGTAAGCACGATGAAAAAAGTGCGTGTCGGCAATGTGAACATGGAATTTATCTGTATCATGGAGAATGTCCCAGAAAGCGCAGAAAGCGGGACATGATCCGAAAAGGCTGTATAAAACTATATGAGATCTGTGAGGAACTGAATGTATCCTGCAAAAGAGTCACCTGGGATACCGATGCATCCGGTACCTGGATGGAACACTACAAAGGCGTGGATGACTGGATCCTTCGAAAAGAGGAAAAAGGACACAGGAAGACGGCATAAAATGTTTGGTCAGATAAAAGGGAAACTGGAATTTTTTTCAGTTTCCTTTTTATCTGGCTGAAAAAGCCGGAAGAAAGGAGAAAGCGATGCAGATAAGAGACGGACCAAAAGAAAACTGCAGGGAAAAAAGCGATCATGAAAGGAGAACGTGCACTTGGAAAAAAACTGGAAGAAAAGATGGATGGCGGGTGCGATGGCTTTTGCTCTGTGCTGCACTACGCTCTTGCAGACGGGAGCTTCTGCAGTATCCGCCGCTGAGGTGGGAGGCGTTTCCGCACAGAGCGAGACGCAGATCGAGGTACAGACAGAAACACAGACAGAAACGCAGACGGAGAAAAGCGAGGAGGAACTGATCGAGGAAACCGTTGCTGATCCGGAACTGGCGCTTATGGTTACCGAAGGGGAAGCCTTTGATATCCAGAATGATTTTACAGGACTGAAACTCTCTGACGGAGACCATGTGGAACTGAAAAAAGCAGCAATGGAAGACGGGACTGTATTTGATTATAACCATGCGGGGACCTATAAATGCGTATATCTTGTTACGCCCGCATCGGGGGAAGCCTATTTGGTTGCCAGAAACATTACGGTGACACCAAGGGAAGCAGAAACAGACGGATCCAATGGCGGCCAGGAACAGGAAACCGGCGATGACGAACCGGAGGCAGACCCCGTCCTCCCGACCATAAGCCCGGAAGATGCCCCGGAAACTCTGGAAGAGCCGGAAGAAACGGAGGAGCCAGAAGAAGAGGAAGCAGAAGGATTTTCCGATGAGGAAACAGAGGATGGAAGCCATCAGGTTGACATCGTACAGGGAAATGAATTCAATATTGAACTGGACCACGAGGACGGACGTTACCAGACGGGGGAGACGGTCAACTTTTCCGGTGATATCCCGCAGGGAAGCCTGATCGCAGTGGGAACAAGTCTTGTCGAAGCAAACCAGACAGAGAATACCGAAGATCTTCTGTATGCAGAAGTAAGCTACGATGAGGGAACAAATTCCTTCAGCTTTGAGATGCCGGAAGATGATGTTGCATTAAGTGTGCTATATGACCAGGCTGAGGGCGGTATTAGTACCATGGCAGCTTCCGATGGAGACTTGTGGGATGATTCAACAGACATTGAAGCTAATACCTATTACTATTATTCAGATGGAAAACTGCATCCTTTTGATTCTGTTATGGGACAGGGCGGAAATGATTCCTATAAGTATATCCGTTACAAAACAGGCGGAAAGACTTATACCGTCTATGCATACTGCATGCAGCACAGTAAACAGTCCCCGCCAAGTGGAACGACTTATAAAAATATGGTCGAACTGGATGAAGGCGGCGATGACCGTTATTTAAGGAAGGCCATGTTCTATGGATATGGCGGCCCCGGATGGGGCGGCACATTCAACGGCTATAATATCAAATCCATCATGGAAAAATACGGCTGTTCCTCCGAGACCCGTGCAATGCAGCATTATCTGGTCGATTATTTATATGACGGGGAATCCGGATTTGGAGGATCCCTTTCGACAACTGCCAAAAACATGTTAAAAGAGATCAAGGCAGCCCTTGCAAAGATGCCGGATCCAACGACCATGGAACTGACACCTGGGCTCAGTGCTTCTGCAAATGGAAACCAGAGCCCGACCTTTACATGGAAGGCAAACGCAGCTTTTGTGATCACGATCCATCTGGAAAACGGGGTCTCCCTTGTAAATGAGACGACAGGAAAAACCGGGACCGGAAATGTGAGCGTAAAGGGCGGTGAAAAATTCCATCTGGAAGCAACCACCCAGAATATTGGAAGCCTGAAAGGAAAATATGCGATCACATCCAACTATCCGCTTAATTTCCATGCCATGCTCTTAAAGCTGGCGAACAGCCAGGATATCGGATTTGGATATTATACAGATACACTGGAGCTGAACCTGGAGGTAGACTGGCCGGATGAAGCAACGGTCAAGATCATCAAAAAAGATAAGGGAAGCAACGCGCTCCTTGCAGGTGCCGTTTACGGCATCTATGCAGATGAAGCCTGCACGAAACTTATCAAAAAAATGCCGGCAACAAATGCAAAAGGGGAATCCGAAGTAAAGATCACCAAAACACAGGATACCGTTTACCTTCGTGAGATTTCAGGCCCGTCCGGATATGTGCTGGATACCAAAGCCTATGGGGTAAAGCTGGTCGTGGGGCAGACCGCTTCCAAGAACTTAACAGATAAAGAGCAAAAAGGTGCACTCACCATTTATAAAGAAGGAGAAGTGCTCACCGGAGCGGCCGTCACGGAAGATGGTGTGACATTTACCTACGAAAAACGGAAATTGAAAGGAGCCGTTTACAGTGTTTATGCAGGTGCAGATATCAAGGCGGCAGATGGCACCCTCATCTATAAAAAAGGTGCGCTTGTCAAGGATAATCTGGTTACCGGAGATGACGGAAGCGTTACGTTAAAAGATCTCTATCTTGGCACCTACACAGTAACCGAGACGAAGGCTCCGGATAATTATGTATGCAAAGGAGAGTCCAAGACTGTTGAGCTTGCGTATGCAGGCCAGACCGTAGAAGTGCAGACTGGCAGTGCAACATTTTTAAATGAACGCCAGAAGGCAGCAGTCCGTGTGGAAAAACAGGACGAAGAGACCAAAAATCCGCTTTCCGGAGGTATTTACGGGCTGTATGCAGCAGAAGATATCAAAGTTGATGGTAAGACCGTTGTTCCCAAAGGAACACTGATTGAAAAAGCAACGACCGGAGCCGATGGAAAAGCTTCTTATAAAGCGGAACTTCCGATCAATTACAGCTACAGCATCCGGGAGATCCAGGCACCGGAACTTTACCTTAGAAACAGTGAGGATACTTACACCTTCACTTTTAAGTTTACCAATGATAAGGAAGAAAAGGTAAACTTTAGCCATACCTTTACAAATAAGCGTGTAAATGCAACGATCGACCTGGTAAAAGAAGACAGCGAGACAGGAAACAGCGCACAGGGAGATGCCGTATTTGAAGGAGCCATTTACGGGCTCTATGCAAGGGAAGACATTAACCATCCGGATGGCAGGAGCGGAGTCCTTTATAAAAAGGACGAGCAGGTAGCTACCCTGACGACCGATAAAGAGGGAAAAGCAAGTGTAAGCAACCTGTATCTTGGAAAGTATTATTTGAAGGAGATCACGCCTCCAGTAGGTTATCTTCTGGACGAAGAGGAGCATGATGTAAACTGTAACTACGAAGGAGACCAGGTAGAGACGGTAAAACGAAATACCGTTTCCAAAGAAGACGTGATCAAACAGCCATTCCAGTTGATCAAAGCAGCGGATAATGATAAGACCGATGCGGATCTTTTAAAAGGTGCCGGATTCTCTGCTTATCTGATCAGCAGCCTGACTGTAAAGGACGATGGAAGCTATGACTTTACAAATGCAACCCCGATCGTTCTTACGGAAGACGGAAAAACAGAAATGTTTACTGATGAACGCGGCTATGCATGCAGCATCCCGATTCCTTATGGACGCTACATTGTCCGTGAGACTACAACACCGCATAATTTTATGCCGGTAGATGATTTTATCGTAACCGTAACCGAGAACAGCAGCACACCGCAGGTATGGAGAGTCCTTTTGGACGATGAGTTCAAAGCGAAGCTTAAGATCGTGAAACAGGATGACGAGACCAAACAGCCGGTCCTCCTTGCCAATACAGAATTCAAAGTGTACGACCTGGATGCGAAAAAGTATGTGGAACAGGTAACGACCTATCCAAATACGGTTGTCCATAAATCCTATTTTACGGACGAAAATGGTTACCTGATCCTTCCGGAATCCTTAAAATGCGGAAATTACAGGATCGAGGAAGTGAGCGCGCCGGATGGCTACACTCAGAATACCCAGTATGTGGAGATCAAAGTTGACAAGAATACAGCTTATCAGATGGATTCTGTCAGCGGGGATGCCATCATTACCGTGACCTATGAAAACCATCCGGTCAAAGGCAAACTGGTGATCCATAAATCCGGTGAAACCTTAAAATCCTTTAAAAAGGATTTTGTATACGAAGAAACTTCCCTGGAAGGGGCAGAATTTGAAATCTACGCAGCAGAAGATATTTTCACACCGGATCATCAGGTGGACGAGCAGGGAAACCGCCACGTGATCTATGCAAAGGATACCCTGGTAAAAACAGTGACCACTAATAAAAATGGGGAAGCTGTTATCAAAGATCTTCCGCTTGGAAAATACCGTGTGAAGGAAACAAAAGCACCGTCCGGATTTGCCTTAAATCCAGACAGTCAGGAAGTATCCTTTATCTATAAGGATCAGAACACACCGGAGATCGAAGAAAAACTGGAATTTTCCAATGAACGCCAGAAAGTAGAGCTGAGTGTGGAAAAACAGGATGCCGAGACCGGAAAGGTTTTAAAAGGTGCAACCTTTGGATTATACAATAAAGAAGCAATTTCTTCCGGCGACAAGGTGGTCGTAAAAGCAGATACACTGCTTCAGGAGATCACAAGCAACGAAAAAGGTAAGGCAGCGTTTACGCTGGATCTTCCGCTTGGCAGATACTATGTGAAAGAGCTGCAGGCGCCGGCGGGTTATGTATCTTCCGATGAGATCCTGGAATTTGATGCCACATACCAGGGCCAGGACGTAAAAACGATCAAATTAAAATCCGTGAAGAAAAACCGGCCGACAACGGTAGAAGTAACAAAAGCAGATATCACGACCGGAACAGAACTTGACGGGGCTTCCATGAGTGTACTGGATAAGGACGGCAACGTGATCGATTCCTGGACATCCGTAAAGGATTCCCCACATGTGATCAAGCGACTTCAGGTTGGAAAAACTTACATTCTGCGTGAAGAGCTTGCACCATATGGCTACTTACGTGCAACAGACGTAGAGTTTACGATCTCTGATACTGCAGAAGTACAGAAAGTCAAAATGGAAGATGAAGTCCCGGTAGCAAGACTTCTGGTAAACAAGAAAGGGGAATTCTTAGACAGCGTATCCCTTCTTGACAATGCAAAAGGCATGATCGAGCACCTGTTCAACTATGTGACTGGAAACCTGACTGATGTAACCTTCAATGTTTACGCGGCAGAAGCCATCCGTGCAGCAGACGGGGTAAGTGCAGATTATTATGCGGCAGATGAACTGGTCGGCTCCATTACAACAGATGGAAATGGCATCGCCCAGATGGATAACCTCCCGCTTGGACGCTATTACATCGTGGAAAAAGAGACCTCACATGGCTACGTTCTGGATAATGAACCAAGATATGTGGATCTTACATACCGTGACCAGGATACACCTCTGGTTACTTATAGTGCCGACTGGCAGAATGCGCGCCAGAGGGTACAGGTGGAAGTCCTGAAAAAAGAAAAGGACAGTGACAAAGTACTTTCCGGGGCAATCTTTGGCCTCTATGCAGCAGACGACATCGTATCTTCAAAAGGCAAAGTACTCCTTGCGAAAGACACCCTGATCGAACTGAAGACCACAGATGAGGATGGAAAGATCCAGTTTGTTGCAGATCTCCCGGTTGATAGCAGGTACTACATTAAGGAACTTGCCGCCCCGGATGGCTATGTAACAGATCAGGAACCGCAGGAATTCACTTTTGAGTACCAGGGCAGTGGAACCAGTGTTGCAGAGTATGCGTTCACCTTTGAAGATGAACAGACTACGGTAGAACTTTCCAAAGCAGACCTGACGGACAAAAAAGAACTTCCGGGAGCATCCTTAAAGGTAACAGATGAGGATGGAAATACGGTGGATGAATGGGTATCCAAAGAGGAAGCACATATCATCAAGGGTCTTATCGTAGGAAAGAAATACAAGATGACAGAAACAAAGCCGGCAGATGGTTATGTGACTGCGGAAAGTATTGAATTTACCGTCGAAAACACAAAAGAAGTACAGAAACACCAGATGCTTGATGATGTGACCAAAGTGGAAATCAGCAAGAAAGACATTACGGATTCCAGTGAGGTACCGGGAGCAAAACTGATCATCCTGGATAAAGATGGAAAGAAAGTTGAAAGCTGGACGTCCACGGATAAACCGCATATGGTCGAAAAACTTCCGGTAGGCGAATATACCCTTCGTGAAGAGCAGGCCCCGGATGGATACCTCATTGCGGAAGATGTGAAATTTACGGTAAAAGATACTGGAAAAATCCAGAAAGTCAAAATGAAGGACGCACATCCGTATGGAAAACTGGTCATCAAAAAGACCGATTCCACCAGTAAGGCAGCCCTTCCAGGAGCAGAATTTGAACTGCGTGAAAAGGAAAGCGGAAAAGTCGTAGAAAAACTGGTAACGGATAAGACCGGAACAGCGACAAGCGGCAAGATTCCGATTGCTACTTATAAAAATGGAAAAGTAGAGAAAACCGTGGAATATATCCTGGTAGAGACCAAAGCACCAAATGGTTATGAATTAAGCAGCAAAAAAGAAGAGATCCGCTTTGAATACAAAGACGGAAAAACCAAGGTGATCGAGATCGTAAAAGAGATCAAAAACACCAAATCCCCTTCCGGCAGCACACCGACAGGAAACAGCCCGAAAACAGGGGACAGCACCAACATCTGGCTTCCGATCCTTCTGGCAGTCCTTTCTGCCTGCGGCATTGGCGGCGTGATCTGGTATAAGAAGAAAAAAGGAAATTAAGGAATAAGGTTCAGGGCTGCTCGATTTACGGGCAGCCTTTTTTCCAGGAAGAATAATCGGAGGTTTGTATGAGACACATTAAAGAAATCATGATCGTGGCAGTCTGCCTGATGGTACTCAGTTTTTGCGTATGTACCGGTTTTGGCATTTACTTTATGTACCGTGAAGGTGTGCAGGAATATGAAGATCTGCGTACATATGTCAAGGAAACGGATGAGGATGACCATACCAAAGAAACGGATGGAAACGATGGAAAACAGACCGTGGTTGATTTTAAGGCATTAAAAAAGATCAATCCGGATATCGTTGCATGGATCCGGATCCCGGATACCAGCATTGATTACCCGGTAGTACAGGGAAACGATGACTCCTATTACCTGACACATACTTTTAAGAAGACAGAACATGTGGCAGGGGCGATTTTCCTGGATTCCGATAACAATGCCGATTTTTCTGATGACAAGAACATCATTTATGGCCACAATATGAAAGATGGCAGCATGTTCCGCGGACTTCGAAATTTCCTTGACGATGAATTCTTAAAAGAACACCATATCCTCTATCTGTATCTTCCGGATGAAGGGGTGTGGATCTTTGTGATCGTAAAATGTGAGTATACACCGGCAGATGGAGATGCTTTCTTACTTGGAACGCAGGAAGAAGTTCCGACGCTTCTGCTTTCCACCTGTGGAACAGATGCCTCCAAACGTTTGGTCGTATGGTGTGAAAAGCAGGAAGAGAAAGGGGAACAGATAGAATATTCTGACGAGGAAACAGAAGTACAGGAAGCCACGGATGATCTTGCTTTCTTAGATGGGGAGTTTGTGGAAAACGAAACCCATGATTTTATTTAAATGTTTGCAGGAATTTAATGGATAATTTCTAAAAAATATAACATTTTAATTTTCAGGTCTTTCTGGATGGACAGGAACAATCATGGTCTATCCGGAAAGGCCTTTTTTTTATTACAGGAATGGTGTAAAATGGCACTTTGATGGAAATATGATTGCAGAAAAAAGAAGAAAGAAAAGTGATGTTAGTTACGACTACTTTTAAAATTGAGAAGAAAAATGTCGATTTTTCTCGAATTTTGTTTATAAAAACATATGACGTTTTCTGCTATTTCAAGACAAAATGATTGACAAAATATGGAAAAAAAGTTATTCTATAAGAAAGGTAATATTGTAGAGATTTTATATATGAGAGGTTCGTCAAAGACTCATATATAGGAAGTTCGGTGAAAATCCGACACAGGAACGCTACTGTGATGAGCAAAAGCTACAAGTCAGGTCTATCCCTACGATATTGTGCATCAACCCTCGGTTTCAGGGCGGCACAGGTATTTTGTGACTGGGTCGTGCCATGCGTAGGGTGCGGCTTATTTTTTTGCAAGAAAAACCGCACGTTACCATCACATCTCAGAACACCAGGATATTCCCAATACGGGAGAGGAGGAGAAAGGCAGGTCCAGACTCGTGATCTGTACGGGACAGAAACCGTTGTCCTAAGGAGGAACTACAAAAAATGAGTATTCAAAAAGAAAAGGAGAGAACAAAATGAGAAAAACATTCAAAAAATTAGCAGCATTAGCATTAGCATCCGCAATGACATTAAGCTCCAGCGTAATGGCATCCGCAGCAACTATGAAGGTTTATGTTAGAGAATGGACCCAGGGAACAAGCAGCAATACTTACTTAGGAACTCCGAATACTAACCCGAATGGTCTTTCAAATCCAATGTTTACAGTGGAAAATGTTGATTCAGATGGAACATATAAAGATGCACTTAAATTGGCAAAAGAGCAGGGTAAAGCAGACGTTGTATGGGACAAAAAAAATCCAGAATATCTGACCGCGCTGGCAGTTAAAGATGATGACGGTAATGTTATCTATTCAAAAACAAATAACGGCGAAAACAAGGATCCTATTTATGATGGAACGACAATGACAGGTGCTACATGGGTAGGAAGTTCTTGGATGTGGTATCCGGGAAATGATCTGAAATTAGCAGATACATCTTCTTATCCACAGACAACTTTAGCAGGAACAAAAGTTCCGTCTACAGATGAGTTTTCACTTGTGTTAAGCTATGATACTACTCATTTTAAATGGGGTACCGCTTTAGGGGGCAATAACTAATGAAAAGAAAGAAATATTTGGCTTGCTGTGTTGCGGCATCTATGATGCTGGGCGTAGCAAGTCCAGCAATGGTTAGTGCTTCAGTCCAGGATGACATCTCAGTCAGCGAAATTGCTGATGTAGAGGTCGTTGATGATATAGGGACTTCAGATGTAGAGGACAGCAAAGAAATTTCTTTCTTAGAAGATGAGGATGCTGTAGAGACTTTCGTAGATGTTGATACACAGGATAATAGTACGGATGCCGATCTTTTTAGTTCAGGAGAAGATTTTACGGCAGATGTAAGTAGTTCTGACACAAATGAAGGTTGGACACCTCTTACAACACTGATAAATGAAAATCGCATTCTTTATAGATATGATGAAAATGAAAAAACATTATATTTTAAATGTACAGAGCCAATAGCAATTCCAGATTATAATTATGGAAATCGAACAGATTGGTTTGTTGATTTAGGCGCAGATAAGATTGCTCAGATTGAGAAAATCGTAATTGGCGATGGAATTACTGGAATTGGAGAGAGCTGTTTTGAAACATATTCAAATTCAACCGCATATAGTAGCTTAAAAGAAGTTGTGTTACCTAATACAGTGACTAATATTAGTGCAGCTGCTTTTTGCGATGATGCCTCTTTAGCAACAATTAATTTGAATAATGTTCAGTCAGTTGGATTGGCTGCTTTTTCGGGAACTGGAATTGAAAAAGTAACTTTTGATTCTGAGAAAGTAGAGATTGGTGAGAATGCTTTTGCTGATTGTACTTCTTTGCAGTCTGTGAAGGCTAAGGAAATTAGTAGTTTGGGAGAGTGTTCTTTTCAAAATTGTAATTCCTTAACTTCTTTTGAATATGAAGGTACAATTACAACTATTCCTAGTGAAGCTTTTTATGGTACAGGGCTTATGACTTTTAGATTCGGTGGAGTTGAAAAAATCGGATCTATGGCATTTAGAAAGTCAGCATTAAAATCTGGTTGTTACGATGGAACACGCGAGGGATGGCAAAATCTTGTTGGTAACAATAAAGATTTTGCAAATGTTTCGGTTCATTGCAAAGGTGAAGCTGTAGAAGCAAAAGATGCAACTTGCTCAGAAAATGGATGGAAAGAAGTTGGCGTTTGTGAAGTATGTGGTGAACATTATTCTTATCCAACTGATGAGAATGCAATCCCTGCAACTGGACATACATGGTCAGAGGATTATGTGGTAGATAAGGAAGCTACCTGCACAGAAGCTGGTGAGAAGAGTAAACACTGTACAGTCTGTGATGCAAAAGAAGATGTACAGGAGATTCCGGCCCTTGGACATGATTTCGTTTCCAAGGTAAGCAAGAAAGCAACCTGTACAGCAGATGGTACTCTTACTTATACCTGTAGCAGATGTAACGAAACAAAGACTGAAACAATCAAAGCAACTGGCCATAAGTGGAGCAACTGGAAAAGAACAGCAGCAGCTACAGTATTTAAACCAGAAGTTCAGACCAGAAAATGCTCTGCATGCAATAAGAGCGAAACTAGAAATGTAGGCAAAAAGCTTGCACCAAAGGCAACTCTTAACGCCTCTACTGTAACCTTAAAAGTAAAACAGTCTACTTCCAGACTTAAAGTTACCGGACTTGCAAAAGGTGATTCTGTGAAATCTTGGAAATCTTCCAATCGCAAGATCTTCACAGTAAGCGGCAAGTCTAACGGAACCTGCAAGATCACCGGCAAAAAGAGTGGAACTGCGAAACTGCAGATTACCCTTGCCAGTGGACTGAAGAAGACAGTTAAGGTAAAAGTTCAGACAGCAGCAGTAAAAACCTCAAAAATTACAGTATCCAAAAATGTAACTGTTCAGAAAGGAAAGAGAGTGACACTGAAGCCAGTCGTAACTCCATTCACATCCAGTCAGAAAGTTACTTATACAAGTTCCAACAAAAAGATTGCAACTGTTTCTTCCAAGGGCGTTGTAACCGGAAAGAAAAAAGGTACTGTAAAGATAACAGTAAAATCCGGATCTAAATCCGTTAAAGTAACTGTCAAGGTAAAATAATTAAAAGTTGAAAAACTCTTCTTCCGTGAGGAAGAGGAGCTTTTTTTAAAGGAATGACAAAATGAAAAAAACAAAGTTGTGGAAAAGGATAGCTGGATGGTTGCTTGTTTTTCTTCTTGTATTACAGCTTCCTGTAAATGCCTTTGCTGAAGAATGGGTGGATAATACACCATATTCTGAACAGGATGTTTCAGAAGAAACTGATTCATCAGGTGATCAAACCGATGTAGAAGAAGCGTCAGATTCGAAAGACCAGATTGATTTTACGGAAGAGATTCCTATGGAAGATTCGGTTGACGTAGAAGAGGAAACTGATACCGACGCTGATCCTGATATGGAAGAATCCGATGTAAGTGAATTTACAAGTGAAGATGAATTCACGGACGGAAGTACGGCTCTGTTCAGTGATGGAACGGTTCAGTCCGAAGATAAGACTGACGAAAAAAAAGAAATACAGGTAACTGTCAGTGTCAGTAAAGATGGAAAATTTCTTGATGATAAAGATGGAAATCCAATGGCAGGACGTACCGTGACCTTAACTGGTCAGTCTTCCTATACTATGGATGATGCCCTGAAATTAGCACATGATCTGTATTATCCAGGTGGTTCAGATGCAGGATACGATTACCATGCAGATGAGGCAGGGATATTTGACGGCGTCATTTATCGTTTATGGGGATATAACAAAAATGATGTGCCTTATATTAGGTCTGCATTGAATCATGATATCAGAGAGTATGGATCGGCACTCAGCCGTAATGTGCAGGACGGGGATGAGCTGCACTTTTATATACAGCAGACCAAGGGTACGGATCGGCTTGCATTTTTTACAGAGAATGAAATAACTGTTTCTCAGAGTGAATCTGTAGAGCTCCAATTAAGACAGAGCAACAATTCAGGCACTGGCTTTAGCAGCTGTGAAGGTGCATCCATTTATATTGATGGAGTAAAACAGGAAGACATTCTTACAGATGCAGATGGAAAAGTAACACTTCCAGCTCTGGAAGCAAGAGAAACTCCGTATTTTATAACAGCGGAAAAACTGATCGATAACGATGGTGCAAAGGTTACAGCTATTTCAGCAGTCTATGCAAATGTAACAGTGGTCCCCAATGATGGAGACAGCGGAGATTATATAAGCAGTGTAGAATTAAGCATCCACCAAAATGGAAGTGAGATCAACAAAGAAATAATTAATATTTTTGACGGAAACCAGTTTTTTACATTTCCAAGTGGATCAAGTCATGGAGATTTTTATGCAAGTATAAAGGGTTCGGATAATCTTCCAGAGGATTGTTCTCTGTATGCAGTTTATACTAATCCATCCGATGGGACGGTAAAACGTGTAAAATTGTCACAGAATTCCCCCACGTTGCTAAAAAATACCAGTGTGGAATATTCTCCAAAGGCGATCCTCTCCATTAGTTTTGAAGTCCGTAAAAAGGGAAATGTTTTGCAGTCTGTCAAAATCCCTATCCATTATAAAGCATGTTTAAGTTCTTTGACAGTCAGTGATTCCTGGGATCATGAAATTTCTACAGGCCTAAAAAATATTGCGGAGGATCAGGATCTTGAAGTGTCAGTGCCGGTCAATACGAAGTATATTGACATCAGTGGCGCAGATATGG
>ENA-OPSQ01000690-OPSQ01000690.1-human-gut-metagenome-genome-assembly--contig:-NODE-690-length-28273-cov-3.732050_pt1 | contig 28273 bp, 35 predicted proteins | sample MGYA00241456_ERZ501904 | MGnify/ENA primary metagenome ERZ501904 (study PRJEB25962, sample SAMEA2042452) | human gut metagenome | biome: human gut; feature: human-associated habitat; material: faeces...
CACCATTGTATAGCCACTTACCAATAACACTTGTATCCTTTGTGATTGCTTCATTTGTGTTATATGCATCACTCGTAATATTTCCATTTCCATCCGCATAATACCAACCCGCAAATGAGTAATCACTTGTCGTTGTTGCACTTGGCAATACTGTATTAGCAATTGTACCGGCTTCTACCTTTTTAGTACCCTTAACTACATCGCCTTCAGGATTATTCAAGTTATACGTTAAGTTAATTTGCTTAGCCGTCCATTTTGCGTATAGAGTCACATTTTGTGCTGGCATCTTCTTACCATTAAAATCAAATGCTTCCCCTTCACAAAGCTCGTTATCATACCATCCATCAAATTCATAATAATCCGGCAATGAACTAGGTCTTACAGGAGTATAGTTTTCACTTGAAATACTTTGTTCATACTTCTTTTCTACCGATTTATCTTCTTTACCTTTATTGATAAATTTGATTTTATAAGTATTACGAGTGTAGTAGAATTTAGCGTTATCGTAGTCTCCTTCTATCTTCGTGCTCGATTTTTTATTGAATGTAAACCCAGTCAATGGATACTGATCTTCTTTAGTTACATAATATCCTTTTCCTGGAGACGTATCTTTATGATCTAATTTATATCGAATGCCACTTACTGTTACATCACTTGCTTCACCTGGCAATACTTCTACATAATAATACGCTGTTTCAGAACCATTACCTGTCTTTGGACCATAGAATTTTGCTCCGCCTAATGGCATCGTCGCAATATTAACTTGGTACGGTCCACCATTTCGTGTTGTACCCCATGTTGAACTTCCGTTCTTTGTTGGCCATTGTTTACTAATATCCTGACCATATTTTGCAGTAATAGTTAAATCTTCATATTGCTTCCATCCATACCACTCGAAGAATTCTACTTTATAAATATTTCTCTTATAGTAAACACTAACAATTGTAGATCCATCACCCTTGATTGTCTTTTTAGTAACTGGTTGTGCTGTAAATCCATCATAAGATTTTGTCTTTGCGTTTGCATCTTTACCAGTCATACCAGTTTTGTTTTCAGATTCATGGAATGAATATCCATCATCATCGGCATTTTCCCACCAGTGAATAACTGTATAGCTAACTTGTGCTGCATTCCAATGAGCCTTTAATGTCATTGGAGTCGTAACTGTTGCACCATTCTCTACTTTAGATAATCCATTGTACCAGCCAGCAAATGTATAGCCTGGCTTTGTAGGTGTAGTATCTTTACCTAATACTAACTTATCTCCATGTAATACGAATTGAGAATCAATAATAGATCCGCCATCTGAATCAAATGAAATCCAATAGCCTTCTTTAATGATTGCGTATACATTAACTGAAGTACTTCCATCTGGAACTGTAATTTTATCTGCGATATTTTCAGTACCATTCTTTTTGGCTGCCCAACCAACGATTTTATGCGTTGCATCTACTTCATAAGAAATATTCGTAAAATCATGTGCTTCATGATCGGATACTTTTTCAGTACGCATGATCTGTGTTCCAGCTGGATTATAGAAGTAAACATATAATGCATCTTCATATTTTGCTGTAATTTCACGAGTTGTTGTCTCAGTGATTGTTAATGCTGTATTGAAATCTTCAAACTTTGTTTCACCATCATACCAGCCAACAAATGCTTTTCCATCCATATCTGGAGCTGTTGGAGTAATCAGTGTATCTCCTGTTTTAACAGTCTGTGTACTTACGATGTTTCCATTCGCAACAAAATTGAATGTTGTTAGTGGGACTTCATTTTCACCCGTAATAACATAAATTGAGAAGTGGTTCGCATCAAAGCTTTGAGCATTTGTTGCAACCTCAGTGACTGTACTAGCATCATCACTAACATGATAAATATTAACTTCATTGCCGCTTATCGCTGCATTTTCAAAGCTGATATTTACAACACCATTTGGTTGAATTTCAATACCATCTTTACTCACAATTGTAACATCCAGAGCTATAGCTGAATCTACCTCTTTATCCTTTTCAGAAACGGTTTCTTTAACAGCGTTTAAGATAGCTTTTCTTGTTACGCGCTTAACTACTAGCTTTGCACCTCTAGGTAAAACACCCTCAGCTGCAATCGCATGAACCGTTACATTTCCAGCTGTAGCACTTTCGTCAAATGCAGGATATTCTGGCAATTCTTCTTTCGCTTCTGGGTTTGCCTCGGCTTCATCCTCTTCATTTGTTTCTTCAGTCTTTGTTTGGGCTTGAGCAACATTTTCTTCTTGTTTTTCCTCTGTGTTAACTTTTTGATACACAAATTTAACACTATATAAATCTGAAGTCACATTAAGATTTGCCTGGGCTGCAGTTACGATTTGTGAATCATTCATAACTACATCTTTTAGGGTGTAACCATCAAAGTTCAACATGACACTCGCATCTGACTTTAAGTTGTAATCGATCTCATATGTATGAGTTGTAGCTGCACTTAATATTGTTCCATCTTCAGCTACATAGCTTAATGTCACATCCTTTTTTTCAGATACTGGTGCAGACTTTTCAATCGCATCTACAACAGGCTGAACTGTCTGTTCTGCATTCACCTCTTGTGTTGTTGTTTGCTCTACAGTTATCGGTTCTTGTAAAGTCTGTTCTTCGACTTCAGGTTCTTGACTCACTGTATTTGCGTAGTAGGTGTCTGCCATTCCAAACTGTATAGCCATCGCAAATGATAATAATATTGCCGATGCTCTTTTAAAGTTTTTTAACATATCTATTCCTCCTTTCGTTTTTAGATAGTTTTCCCTACCCATCTACTACTTAGAGTATAAATTTTCCATGGTTATAGAACGGTTATAAATTTGCTAACTTTATCTTTTTTGTTACACAATTTTCAATTCTTCCCAAAACTCACACAAGAAAAGCCATCCAATTTTGGATGACTTAACGATTATTAATTTTTGTTTCTACTTCAATATCATAAGGAAGCTGGATCAATTCTACACCTGCATCATGAAACATGCGCTTGCTCGCAATATTCCCTTCCGTTCCTGCATATTTATCACTTTCATATACAACACAAGTAATACCCGCTTGAATAATAGCTTTGGCACATTCATTGCAGGGAAATAACGAAACATATAAAGTACAGCCATGTAAATCTTGAATACTATTTAAGATTGCATTCAATTCGGCATGAACCACATATGGATACTTTGTATTTAAGAAATCTCCATCTCTATCCCATGGAAATTCATCATCCTCACATCCATAAGGAAAGCCATTATAGCCTAATCCTACTACTCTTTTTTGCGGATTGACAATACAAGCTCCCACTCGCGTATTAGGATCTTTAGAACGCTTTGCGCTTAAATGCGCCATTCCCATAAAATATTGATCCCAACTTAATACATCATTACGCATTATTCTTCCCCTTCTCTTAATTCGTTTAAGACTTTTTCAAATGTTGGCTCTAAACCAATCTCAAAACGCATTTTTTCATGTGTAGTTGGATGAATAAATTCCAATGCGCATGCATGCAACAACTGACCATTGGCCTGAATTGTTTTTCTTGGACCATATTTAGGATCTCCCACGATTGGATGTTCAATATACTGCATATGTACACGAATTTGATGCGTTCTTCCTGTTTCTAATTGACATTTTATATAGGCAAATTTACTAAAATTTTCTAATACAGTAAAATGTGTAATCGCATCCTTCGAATTATTTGCGGTAACCGCCATCTTCTGACGATCCTTTTCATCGCGTCCAATTGGCGCATGAATCGTACCATGCTCATGCGTAAATGGCTTATGAACAATCGCAACGTATTCACGATGACATGTTTTATCTTGTAATTGCTGACTTAAAGCTTCATGTGCTACATCATTTTTGGCTACAACCAATAATCCAGATGTATCCTTATCAATACGGTGAACAATGCCAGGTCGCATAACCCCATTTATACCACTCAAGTCTTTACAATGATACAACAGGGCATTCACCAAAGTCCCAGAGTAATGTCCTGGTGCTGGATGTACTACCATCCCCTTCGGTTTATTAATGACAATAATATCATGATCTTCATATACAATGTCTAAATCAATCGGTTCCGGAAGGACTTCGGTTGAATCAAGTTCCGGAATTGAAACTTCAATTTCATCTCCTACACATACCTTATAGCTTGCCTTCATAATTTTATTATTCACTAAAACATGATCATTATCCAACAAATCTTTGATTCTCTTACGTGAAAAATCTAATTTTTCTGCTAAAACTTTATCTAAACGATCCAATTTTGTATTTTCATCTATTTTTATGACTCTTGTTTCCATCTCTCTTGCTCCTTCTTATCATCTATAAACATACTTACCAATATTAATGCGATACCTATTGTAATGCAGATATCTGCCACATTAAACACAGGAAATGGGTAGCCAAAAATGTAAAAACTAAAAAAGTCTCTTACATATCCTAGCGTCATACGATCAATAAAATTGCCTATGGCACCTGAAAATACAAGTGATAAACAAATTTGATAACGTGAATCTTCTGTTTTGAAAAACATATACAAAATTGCAGCTAAGGCTACAATTGTTAGTAGGGCAAAAAAGCCCATTCCAGCTCCGGCAAACATACTAAAGCCTGCCCCTGTATTTTGTACATAAGTCAAATAAAAGAAATGTTTGATCATTTCTACAGAATCATTTAAGGAAATCGATCTTTCGATGGCCCACTTCGTCCATTGATCTAATCCTAAAGTGGCAAGCACAATAAGTAGTGATGCCACTATCGTTTTCATTTTCTTCATATTCATATTCCTCTTTTAAAACGATTTATTTCTTCTATGTAAAAATAACATTTTGAAAAACAACCATACACTCATGCCAAGTGCAATGATATATCCAAAAAATCCAAGTGCTGGAATACCCATGATGGTTGGCTTCATCTTTGTCGTACAAATCAAGCTTGAACCAACGACCAAGGCCGCAATCAAAACACACACTATAATACGATTCACCATTTGATCAATCTTAGCGAGTGGTGCCTGTGATCCCATTAAGTTCAAATTCATTTTAATCTGCCCTCTTTGAATCATCCGCAATACATCACTTGCCTGCACAGGAATATCAATTGAATGCGATAGTGCATCCACACTACGTTTAAATCCAGACTTAAGTTCCTTCTCCCAATCAATTTTTGTTAAGCTAGACTTGTGACTTAACGCAATCTTCATCGTATTCATATTTGGATCTAAAGCCGTTAGAGTTCCCTCAATTGTCATCATAGAACGTGCTAACATACTAATTCCTTTAGGCAATGAAATCGAATATACATGACAAATCGAGAACATATCCTGTACAAGTCTTGCGACATCAATTTCTGCATAAGGAACACTTAAATATTGATTCACAAACCTATCCATATCATTACAGAACGCTGTATAATCAATTTCCTTTTTACACTCGCCAATCATCAAAATACAATCAACTAGTTTTTGCGTATCCCTTAAGGCAATGGCTCTTACTGCCTGCTTCATGATTTCTCTTTCATTCGCATCCAATGTTCCCATCATGCCAAAGTCGATCCATACGATTTGTTCATCACGAATTCTTAGATTTCCCGAATGCGGATCTGCATGGAAGAAACCATTTTCTATGATTTGCGAAATATAATTAAATGCTAGCTTATCCGCAATTTCACTACGATCATAGCCAAGTTCTTCTAATCGTTTAGAATCATTGATTTCAATTCCATCTACATATTCCATCACAAGAATATTTTTTCTTGTATATTCATCATAAATTTTTGGCGCATCAATAAATTTACAATCTGCATATTCTTTCTTAAAGCGTTTCGCAAATTGTGCCTCTATTGTAAAATCCATTTCTTGCTGGGCCGTGTACCAAAATTCGTCAATGACCATATTTAAGTCAACAACACTCGATACAATATCCGATAAGTTCAATATTTTAACGGCTTTTCTTAATAAAGCTACATCACGTTCCATCCATTCATAGATTTTAGGACGCTGAATCTTTAATACCACTCGCTCCTTAGTCTTTAAAGTTGCTGCATGCACCTGCGCAATTGAAGCAGAACCTAAACAGACTTCATCAATACTCTCAAATTCTTCCTGAAACAAATCTCCATAGGCCTCTTCAATAATTGTTTGAACAGTTGAAAAAGGCATGGGACTTGCCTGTGAGCGAAGCTTCATCAACTCTTTACAATAGCGTTCAGAAAATAAATCCTGTCTTGTCGACATGATCTGTCCAATTTTGACAAAGGTAGGACCTAAATCTTCCAAAATCATGCGAAATTTAACAGGATCCATCCCCTTTTGAATATGATGCTTTCTTAGTATAGATACAATCTGTGCAAATCTAGCACTTGTTGACATCGTATTTATATCACTCATCTTTTCACATCCTGTCTTCTATGTAAAGGCGTGTTTGTCACTTTACTCTTTTTAAAAAATGTTCGTGCATTTGATTTCTTTTTATCTTCTACAAGAATCATTTTTAACAAACGATTCCAATCCTTGTTATTTTTCATACAAGAGTATTTTAACACACTTGTTAAAAATCAAAAAGAAACAGTATTTCTGTTTCTTAATAGTAGTCATCTACCAAAGTAATTTTATCCTTTAAACCTTTACCATAACGAATACTCACATGAATTTCATCATTATTCGCACAGTACTCATCGTAACTTTTTGTTCGAAACGTGTTAAATATTGTTTTAAAATCCTTTGACATCTCATAATCATCCATCTGCAAATCTAATTTATCATCATCTTGAACAATATGAAGCATTTTAGGATATGTAATTACCAAAGCATTATCCGGTAATTTATCATCTTCAGCCATCTCATCTACAACAACACGCACATCTCCAACGGAACTTAAATAGGTTTTTGTGTATAAGTGACACTGATCTTGCATCGAAGTTGTCATTGTCTGTGTTTCTTTTGATAAATCTATTTCATTAGGTTGAATCTGAGATAGTTCATAAATAAATGTTCCTGCCCCAACCACAAATAACAAGATTGATAAAATTAATAAAGTTGTTAATTTACGCATTTGTGTTCACCTTCTTAGGCCAAGCACGAAACAACATCAGCAGGATTGTTAAGCTACCAAGTACAAAGGCAATATCCATACAATAGATTCCAATACTTGTTGTGGCATATACAGCACTGACATAAACCAATACCACAAAACTGATACCACTACCAATTAACACACACGCAACAGGAATCATAGCCAAGACTAGAATCACCTTTAATACATCAGATTCGATTGAACGTGATTTTCGTTCATGATATAAAGGTCGGTTGGGAGTTGGAGGTAAATCATTCCCTTTTATATTATCATTCCAAGTCTCTTTTATATCATCCATCACTCCGACGCTTTGATTATGATAACGATAGCGTTCAATTCTTTTAGCCATAACCTTAACGAAGAAATAAATTGCCATACATAAATATATAATTCTGCATAGACCCAACATAAAGTCTGTAACCCCATAGAATCCTACAAAGAAGGAGAAAATCAGAGATAAACACAAATTACATAGTGCCTCTACAATAATAACTTTGCCAATCCATAAAATGAAAACCAATACAATCGCATCAAAGAAGATATGGAAGATTTCATTCATCGAAAAATTACCAAGTCTAGAAAATAATTCCTCCATTTTCGCATATACCTTATCGATTGTTTTATCCGCCTTACTTGATAGTGGATCCATCGAATCTGTATTGATTTTATAGGCATCTAATATTTCTTTAACAAGCTCATCTACATCTCCAAAGCCTGCAACAGCCTCTTCTTCAGATACTCCACTTGCCATCTTATCATCAATATAAGTCCCATATTCCAATAGGATATCTTCTTTTTCTTTATCATTTACCAAAGATAATTTTTGATTTAAAATATCCAGAAACTCTTTCTTTAACATCTACTTTTCTCCTTTCAAATAAGTATTTACACTACATGAAAAATTTGTCCACTCCTCTAATAAAGCTGAATATCTTTCAAGGCCTAAACTTGTGATATGATAATACTTTCTTGGCGGACCCTCTGTAGATTCTTTTAAATACGATTCTAATAAGCGATCATTAGATAATCGTTTCAATAAAGGATAAATTGTACCTTCATTGACTTGAATCACCTCATTTATTTTAGAAACTAGCTGATATCCATATAGATCATCGGCTACGATTGCTTTTAACACAATCAGCTCTAGAACACCCTTCTTAAACTGAGTATTCATGTACCTCACCCTTACTCTTTCCTATCAAAGACGGTTGAAACATATCGACATATACCTTCTCCATCACCGATAATGATAATCCATGAATAGACTGCACATATGTAAATGCTTCATTTCGAATCTTGTTTTTGTATCTCAGCTTCATTTCATATGCCTCATTATATTCAATTGCTCCTACGCCAATGATTTTCACACACATAAATAATTTTGAAGCCTTATTCAAACCTACAATTTTTCCGTTACGAATCCATCCACAAAAATAAACAGGAATATTCTGAAAACTATATCCCGAAATATGATCAATGGAAATTACTGGAAGATTATATTTTTTACCCAAGCATTGTGCGTATTCTTTGGTTGCACCATGCTTAGAACAATAAATAACTGCTCTTGGCTGCATTATATCACCTCTCAACTATTATGATATACACACTACCTTGGAATGTCAAGTACTGTGTAATATGAATAACATAAGGCATGTTAAACAACATAATATGAATATATAAAAGGAGCAGATTCTCTGCTCTCTAGTTATTCTATATTTTTTTTATGATAAAAACGAAACAATGAGCCTATTATCTAAGTTTTGCGAAAAGAGATATCTTCACGTTATTCAGATTTGCTATGCCTTATGACAGGGGAATATCATTATTTAGAATCAGAACCAAGCGAATCGGGGAGGTAGAGCTAAATCATGATTCTTGACAATAGCAATGAGTACTAATGGAATCTCTTCCTTTCTCGCTTTGAAATGGCGCCTCAAGTACTGACCAAAGAATTTCTGTATTTATATGCACTTCTTAAGATTCGATAATACTATGTATCCTGGAAAGAGGTGATTTATATGTCAGATAATCAGTTAACGATAAAGATTGAACTGCCTGAGGTTGTCAACGCAACATTTAAGCCTGTTGCCAACTCTATTGGTCAAACCCTAGCTCATGCCTGGGAAGGTTTTACAATGGGTCTTGAAACCTGGTACGGCAAGAAGAAAATCGATTCAGAAAATAACCTTAAGCTCTATGCAGAAGAAGTTAATAACCGCTTATCTGCGATACCTGAAGAAAATCTTCAAGATCCCAAGATGAATATACTTGGCCCTGCTTTAGAAGCTTCCAAATTCTATTTTGAAGAGCCACAGTATAGAGAAATGTTTTCCAAGTTGATTGCTGCTTCGTGCGATACAAGAGCTACCGATAAAGCTCATCCGTTCTTTGTCGAGGCAATTAAGCAATTGACTCCGGATGAAGCTAAAATCTTAGAAACCTTTAAAGTCAGACATAATCAGCCAATAGCTTGTTATCAGCTAAAAAGAGAAAACGGAAGTACTAATATGCTTATGGAACACATTTTTCTTTTAAATGGTTCGTCTGCCTTTGAAAAGGAACCAGACTATTACGCTTCGTCTCTAGTTAACCTGCAAAGATTGGGATTTCTTTCTATCAACTATGAACAATGGCTAGCTGATGAGTCCGTGTACGATGTTTTTAAGACAAGTACTTACTACAACACGAATAAAGTGCCTTTTGAAAATGATCCAGAGATTCGATCATTAGATGTGCAAAAAGGTCTCATTTCCATCACGCCGCTAGGTCTAGATTTTCTAAGCATATGCGTTTAACTACGTGTATGCTTTTTTATTTCATCCTCTACTTTATCCAAGATATGTTGCCAGTCCTTATCCAATTTATTCAGATAATGGACTCCGACTGAGTTGCCTATGATCATTGACACAAAGAAAGACACGATCAAACTGGTAAAAGCTGAATAAATAAATATAAGTGCATAATTCATTTTCTATTCTCCTTTAATGATTGGTTATGTTACTATCTCCTTTGAAAGGAGGTATTCAATATGTATAGTGAAGAAGAACTCGCAAAACTTATTCAGTTCAATACTTTATCCAAGGCTATTAAGTCCATTGATCGCATGAATGAAGCTCTAAGAAAAAGTTCCGTAATTTCTTTAAAAACTCCTGAAACTACTCTAAAAGCTATTGAAAGCATTCAGAAAAGTATCGATTCATTCAAATGCGAGAATATGTTTCCGAATCTTATGACTTTATCAAAATCTCTTGATCATCTTAAGTCTTCATATTCCTCTGTTTCTTCAAGTCCCAATCAAGAAGAAACTGTTTCCGATGAAGCCTGTGATCTAGCAAACGGGATTGTCGACAGAATAGAAACACATCCTGTATTTAACAATTGCACTTTCAATATCAATGTTCCTGAAAGGTCTAACAATTGGACTCGTTCAGAAATTTTCACTCTCATTGGTGTAATTCTTACTCTAGTATTTGGAGTCATTAATGTTTATCAGAACATTGATAAAGAAAACTCATCAAAACCCAAAGATTCTACATCCCAAGTTGATACATCTATATCCGATCTCGATAGCATTCTTGCTAACACAAGCAAATTGATTCAATCTACTACAGATAATATCGATACTATTCCAGATGCTAGCCGATACTTTTAAATTAACAAGTGCGTTAAAAGCTAACACAACGCTCACAAGCGAGAGCCTTATATTAAGACTTCGAACTTCATCTTCGAGGTCTTTTATTCTTCTTTCTTGGTCCATTTAAATTTCTCCTTTGTATGCTGCAAGCATACTTTTTCTGATTTAACCTGTGATACAATTTTCTTTTAGAAGGAGGTGTATATAAATGTCAAATCAACATGTTACTAAACGCTCAGATGGTAAATGGCAAGTTCTTGGTGAAGGTAACTCCAGAGCTACAGCAGTAACCAAAACTCAAAGAGAAGCTATCAGCAAAGCAAGAGACATTGCTATCAACCAAAGAGCCGAAGTTGTCATCCATGGTGTAAATGGTAGAATCCGTAATAAGAACAGCTACGGAAATGACCCTTGTCCACCTAAAGACAAGAAGTAGATTACTCTTTCGGAACCAATCTAACGTTTAAATCAGAACTAGTTATTTCAACACCGTCACTGTTGATAATGACTAGTTTTTCTTTTGTTTTTCATCCTCAACAATAAGCTCTTTCCAATTATTGGATAGGATCTTTGATGATTCATCTTTTCCCATATAATTTCTTCCTTTCCTCCCATGCCTCAAGTACCGCACCGAATTTGTGGTAGTCGTTGGTAGTATCCTTTAAAGCTAGTTTAACTTCATTAAACTTCTTCTGTAAAAAAATAATACCCTACTTGGTCTTTCGGGATATTTAGCATATCGCATATTTTAACAATATCATCTCGTGAAAATGACGTTTTGCTTTACATCTTTCGAGACATTGTATTTTCAGATGTTCCAAACGCTTCTGCAAATTGGTTTTGACTCCCATATTTCTCGATTATTTTAGCTTTTAAAGCGTTAAAATCAAACTTCATTTTTAACACCTCCTTCATTTGACAACTAAAGTTTAACTTTATTAAACTCTTTTGCCAACACGTTTGTTTAATTTTATTGAACTTTATTGTTGATTTACTTAATTTTGTTCAATATAATTAAATCGTGAGGTATATAAATATGTCAGAAATTAAAGATAGAATTATTGAAGCATTAAAATACAATAGAATGAGTGCAAAAGAGCTTAGTGATAAAACTGGTATTCCGAAATCGTCTATATCTCAATATATGAGCGGATATGCCAAGCCAAAACATGACCGAATTTATCTAATTGCTAAAGCATTACACGTTGATGAAGCTTGGTTGATCGGCTATGATGTTCCGATGGTTAAAGAGACATTCACACAGAATCTCTCACCAAACGAAAAAAATCTCTTGGACATATATCGTGTTTTAGACGACAAAGGCCAGCACACAGTGGATACAGTCACGCAAATGGAATACGAAAGAGTTAAGAAGGATAATAAGTAGAGTGATTAAAGGAGAAATAAAATGGATGAAATTAAGCAAAAATTAGTAGATAAAAGTATTGAAGCTTTTATTTTGGGCTTAGAAATATATAACAAGCCAACTATAAAATATAGAATTGAAGGTTTTAGCTTCTTTATATGTAATGCCTGGGAGCTTATGCTAAAAGCTGAATTGTTAAATAGGAATGAAAATATTTATTACAGTGACAAGTCCGGGAGAACATTAAGCTTAGAGCCAACAATCAAAAAAATATACTCTGATAAAAATACCAGAGTTAGATTAAATCTAGAAAAAATCATTGAGTTGAGAAACATGAGCACTCATTTCATTACTGAAGACTACGAAGCAAAGTACGCCCCCTTATTTCAAGCTTGTGTCCTAAACTTTGTCAACGAAATATGTCGTTTTCACAATGTGGATATAACAAAATTTATTGCTCAAAACTTTCTGACTATAACAGCAAATTATGAGCCATTATCAAATGAACAAATAAGATTAAAATATCCAGCAGAAATTGCTGAACGTTTTATTCAACAATCAAATCAAATTGATATATTGACTCAAGAATATAATTCAGATAAGTTTGCGATTCCGATTAAACAGAATTTATATATAACCAAGAAAAAAGATGAAGCTGACTTTTTTGTATCAATGTGTAATGAATCACAAAATAAAGTTGCTATAGTCAAAGAATTAAAAGATCCTGCAAATACGCATAAGTATACTTTTAACAATATTATTGCAGTCGTAAATAACAGGCTTTCAAAGGCCAATATAAAGCTTGGATATAAGAGTGGATTCAATTCATATGTTCTAAGTTTATTTATTGAATTTTATGACATCAAAAATGACAACAAATATTCATACAAGCATTCTTTAGGAAATTACGTTTCTTATACTTATTCTGAAAAATTGGTTGATTTTATTGTAGATGAAATAAAAAAGAATCCCAGTGGATTCGTTGACAGCTTGAAACAAAAATAAAAGAGATCAACCCCCGGCACATAGGAATGCTCAGTGATTACTCACCTACCCCATTCTGGGACCCAGCGTTTATCCTTCGCAAGTTGATCTGTACTTATATTATACTTGTATAGGGCTAAAAGTCAATTTTTTGACATCTATTATTAATTTGTGTTAAACTACGATTGCAAGGAAAAACATTAGTTTTGAGGAGGCAGTCTTGGACACGACACTGCTTCCTTTTTTTATTAATTTAGCACAACTAAGCAAAAAATCCTGGACGCTACCAACATCCAGGACGATTAAGAGTACTACCAATACTCTCACATAAAAAGGTGACTACTACATCAAACTTTTTATGTGCTCATTTTAGCATAGAACGGAGGAAATTTAAATGCCTATTTATGAGCGCAAGCACAATGGAAAGAAGCAGTGGAGATTCCGCTGCTATTACACCGATTTTAACGGAGATCGTGTTCAAAGAAACTCTAAATGGTTTAACACTAAAAAAGAAGCAGTAGCTGCTGAATCTGCATTCATGCAATTAAGGGTTGTTGGAGACCAGAACGTAACCTTCTATGAAGTTACTTTAAAATGGTATGAATTTAAATCTAGAACATTGAAACCATCTACGCTGGATACTAAAAGAGTGTATCTGAATATGTTATCTCCCTTCAATGATAAGAAGATGGCCAAGATTACATATCTTGATATCGATAACTTTTTCGAATTGTTACAAATCAAATCTTATAAGTATTCGACCAAAAAGACTTTATTAACTAATCTCAGAAATATCTTTAGATTTGCGAAGAAATACTACGGTATTATCAATAATCCATTTTTTAAGATGGCACCTTTGATTAAGCCTGTGGCCACGGAGACTAAGAAGCTTGAAATCGTGCCTAAAAGTGATTTTAAGACACTTTTTGAATATGCGGTAACATCTAGAAAGATACGGCATACGCATTTTGGACGATGTATATGACAGGCATGCGTGTATCCGAGTGTTTATCTTTAATCTTTGAGGACTTCGATGGTAAATACATCCATATTCGTAGACAATATATTCGTGGTAAGTGGCAGACACCTAAGACCAAGAATTCAATTCGTAAGATTGCGGTTGATGAAAAGACAAAATCGTTTATTTATGAATTGAAGAAATACTATTCTTCATTTGATGAATTTGAAGAGTCGTGGTTCATCTTTGGTGGATATAGACATATGGATCCAGAGATATTAAGACTAAGAAAAAACAAATTGTGTGCAGAAGCTGGAGTCCCTGAATTCAATATTCATGCATTAAGACACTCACATGCTTCAAATTTGATTGAGGCAGGTGTAAATATGTACAAGATATCGAAACGTCTAGGGCACTCTTCTATACGTACTACAATGGATATTTATGGACACTTGATTGACACTGAAGAAGAAGAGGTTTTGAATGCAATTTCAAATTTTTAAGACCTAATCAAGACATAACGCAATATCAAACCATTAAAACCCCTTTATATAAAGGGGCTTTTCTCTAATCGGTAAATTTTTCGTAGAATTCCATGCTTTCTAATACGCTTGTATCCTGGATTGGATTATCATCTAATCTAAGTGCTTCTAATAATTCTAGATTCTTTAATGGAGTTACATCAGTAACGTAATTTGCTTTTAAAGTTAAAGAACGTAAATATTTAAGTTTTGATAATGGAGTCAAATCCGTAATCGCATTATGGTCTAGACGTAAATAAGAAATAAATTCTAGATTTTCTAATGGAGTCAAATCTTCAATAACATTATTATATAGATCAACATCGCATAAGTTTGTCAGCTCAGTTAATGGCTTCAAATCTTTAACATTATTGTTTTCCAAAGAGATGATTTCAAGCTGCTTCATATCCTTCAAACAAGTAATATCCTTAATTTGGTTACGACCCACATTTAATTCAACCATGTCCTTCGAATCTTTTAAAATACGAATATCTTTAATGCGGTTTGTGAATAGGTTTAAGTGTTTTAATTGATGCGCATTCTTTAAGAAATTAATTTCTGTTAATTGACAGAACTTCGCATCAAGCTTTTCTAAATGCTCTACATTAGTAAATTTTTCTAAATTCTTCAAACGATTCTTGGAAACATTCAATACCTTTAAATCGCCCAAGCTATTCAATAAAGCCATGTCCTTAAAGCCTGTTTGTTCCATAGATAATTCTTCTAAATGACTCAATTCCTTTAAGAATGTAAAGTGTTCTGGTTCATTATAAGAAATGTTCAATGATTTTAGATTTGAAAATTCTTTTAATACAGAATAATCCTTTAAATATGGACAATTCGCAACATTTAATTTTTTTAAGTTCTTCATTGACAACAATGGACTTAAATCGGACATTAAGTTAGTATTTAAATCTAATTCTTCGATATTTGAAAGATATGTTAAATCTTCAATGTTAAATAAACGCATACAACCCATGTCGAGTTTCTTCAATTTCTTAAGGACACCTAAAATCGCATAACTAAATGGACCATTTTCTGTATTGATATGAACCTCTTCTAGTTTTTTACAGTGTTCTAAATAAATCAAACTATCTACTTTTGCCTTAGAAAGATTTAGCACTTCCAAATCGATCATTGCAGCAACACTAGAAATATCCATTGTATATAGATTATTTCTTGATACATTCAATTTTTTCAATTGTCGAAAGCCATGTAAAGCCTGTAAATCTCTCAACTGATTTCGAGACACATCTAAACAAACTAAATTATGTAAATCACGGATTGGGTCCAATGTTTGTAATGCATTGTTGCTCGCATTCAAAGTTTCTAGATTTTCAGCATACTGCAAACCCTCTAAGCTTTTTATTTCATGATCCTGTACTTCTAGATGGATCAAGTTCTTCATTAAATCTTCCGTTAGTTCTTCTTCTTTAACACGTAATGTACGTGCTACTACGCTACGTAAAGCATCATCTTGAATAAGCATAAAACACATGCCCTCCTTTATATATCCATTATAATCAAATTTTGAGACAATAACTATAATAAATAACATTTTTTTAACAAACTTAACTTTGCTTAACATTCACAGATACGATTCCATGTTGGTTTATTGAATGAATAATCATTTAAATCTAACCAAAAATGTTTTACTTTTCTTTAAGAAAGAGCTTTTTTTGATGACATTGTGTCAAGAAAATGCTAAAATGTAAGCAGTTAAGGATTAGACTCATATTCTGATTGTGATAAATGCTAATGTATGCAAATACTTTCTATTTTAACGGTCAAAGGATATTGGCTTAGTCCAGGAGGTATAGGCATGAGCACAGGTAAAGTTAAATGGTTTAACGCTGAAAAAGGGTACGGATTCATTACTAGTGAAGAAGGAAAAGATGTATTCGTACACTATTCATCAATTAATTCTGATGGATTTAAAACATTAGAAGAAGGACAAACTGTTACTTATGATGTTGTTGAAAGTGATCGTGGTCAACAAGCTAACAATGTCACAGTTGTAGATACAGCTGCGTAGTAATTTGTTCTAATTAGCGCACAGAGTGCGCTTTTTTCATGAAAGAGAGGGATTTTATGTTAGAGCGATACGAAAAAGTTAAAGAATATGTATATAGTCAATACGCAAAAATCTATAATGAAGATTTAAAGATTGCCGCCCTTACCCATACGGCAAGTGTCGATTTATCCATCACATTCATTGCCATGGCACGCGGTACCAATCTTGAACGTGCTAAGGTAGCCGCTCTTTTTCATGATTATGCACAATTTATTGATAATTGTCCCCATTCTCAACATGCCAAATTATCAAGTCTTCATGCATACAAATATCTAAAGGAATGTGGCTTATTTAAGACAACTGAAATTGATGATATCACATATGCGATACGCCAACATTCAAAAAAGGAATCCTTTGATTCCCCATTATGTGAAGCTTTGAAGGATGCGGATGTTCTCGCAAGATTTTTAGAAAACCCTGAAAAAGAAGTGACAGGAATGAAAAGACAGCGCCTGCTAAATGCCTGCGCTGATATTCAAAGTCATTAAAATTTTTGATAATACAGTTCGACACTTGCATCGAGCTGTTTTTTTAATTGATTGAAAGCCTTCATAAACAAATCTTTATCATAAATAATCCAATCAATATAAGAGAAACTCTTTCCTATAGCCCCTCCTACTACCTTTCCTGCATGCACCTTCGAAATCGCTACATCCAATTCTTTTGAAAGCTTTTGACGATACAATGCATCCTCTTTATTATGGAAAGGATTGGAATAATATACATAACCAAATTCTCCATCCTTACTTGATAGATCTGCCAAAACCTCTTCCTTTTCCTCAATTGTTTGTTCAACTAATAAAGGATGTGTTGTAAAAATCAGCTTCATATCCTTTCTTAATGCATCGTGCGCAAAATCCTGGATTGGCTGATATACGGAATAAATATCAATTGGTTTTTCATATTCTTTCCAATGATTTTTTTGAACAAGATTCATGATCACTTCATAAAAATCAACCATCTGACAAAATTTCATATCTGAATCTGGCGTATCTATAAAATCCACACGACAAATATAAGCTTCATAAGCCAATTCACCAATCGCAAGTTCTAATAAATACATACTCATTTCTTTTTTGTTTTCAGGATTTCCAATCAAACCAAAACCAGGACAATACACCTTACAATCTAACATATCATTTTCAATTTGATAGAAAACATGAAAATCTGCCAAAGTATATTCTTCATTCTTGATTTGCACCATAGCCTGAATCGCCTTTTGCGACATAGGCGGCAAGGTTGCATTCATGATCCATTTCTTTTGAATTTCTTTAGGTGCAATATCAACTAACATTTGACATAAATATTGTGTTGTTTTATTTGGACCCGTATCAAAGGTCATCTCAAAAGAATCATAAAAACTTTCGACAAAGAAATGGGCACCACTAATTTCCATTACCTCTTCATCAAGCTCTTGAATGATCTCATTTAATTCTTCATACTGTTCAGCCTTTAAATATTTTATAATCGCACTCTGCTTTTGGTCAAAATGCTTCCAAAACGCTAAACCATTTGTATAAGCACTCATTGATTATCTTCCTTTCTTTATAATTCTTTGATTACTGAAATCAAAGCATCTGCCACAAGCTTATGGCCACTTTCATCCATATGAATTCCATCCAAGCTTCCAGCTACCGCATGTGTATCGATGACTTTCACATCTAAGCCAGAACATCCCTTTTCCAAATAAGGCTTTGTGTTATTTAAAATCTCAAAACCATTTTGACCAAAGTTAGACTTTGTTCTTTCATTCTTTAATCCATTTATATTCATTTTGGGTGGACAAACCACAAAAAACTGAGGTGTATTAGATCCATCACGATAAATTTCTGGATTTAAAGCCTTATACATCAACGTACGAATGCCCTTTTCAATTGAAATCGCATTTGTTGAAAACTGACGCTTCGCATCATTCGTACCTAACATAATGAACACGACATCAACAGGTGCATGTGTCTTTAATACCATTGATATCATTTTTGCACCATTACGATCTTCATCATACGGATCATCTAAGCTTAATGTTCTTCCACATAGACCTTCCTCAATGATTTCATGTTCACTAAACGCTTGTTTTATCATCTGTGTAAAACGATTCTTTTGTCTAGATGCATCCTTTGCATCATATCCCCACGTATTACTATCTCCATAGAATAATATTTTCATCACAATATCCTCGTTTCTGTTATGATCATATCCAATGGAACATCCGTCGCTTTAACTTCAAATTCCATTTCCTGTACATCAAAAGCTACACCAATCTTTAATGCAGAACTATCCTTTAAATACCTGTCATAATATCCTTTTCCATATCCCATACGATAATTTTTAAAGAATCCAACAACAGGTACCAGAATCACATCCAAATCTTTTTCTTCATGAATTCCAATGGGTTCAATTGTTGAAAACTTTCCCTGTATTTTTTCTTCGTGATCCGAATAAAACGCAATCGTTACATCATCTAACATTTTAGGAATATAAAGATCAAATTGATTCTTTATAAAAGAATATACATCCACTTCATTACGAATCGATATATATATACCTATTTTTCCTTTTAAAAAAGGCAAAACACAATTTGTGATTGCCTTTTCTTTTAAAAGTCTTTCTGTTTTTGATAATGAACTACGCCTTTGAATACAAAGTTTACGCTTATCCAATGCTGTCACTCATATCTAATTTCAACATTTGATTTAATTCAACCGCATATTCCATTGGAAGCTCTCTTGTGAATGGTTCTAGAAATCCCATCACAATCATTTCTGTTGCCTGAGAACGAGTCAAACCACGAGACATTAAATAGAACAATTGCTCTTCACTAATATTTGAAACTGTAGCCTCATGCTCAATTTGTGACGTATCATTATAGGATACATTCATTGGAACTGTATCACTACGCGATTTCTTATCTAAAATCAATGTATCACATTCCACCTTGCTTTTCGCATACGCTGCATTTTTTGAATGTGTAACCCATCCACGATAGTTTACTTCACCACCATTACGAGCAATTGATTTTGAAATAATCGTACTTGAAGTATGTGGTGCTAAATGAATCATTTTACTACCTGCATCCTGGATTTGATTTTCCCCCGCTACCGCAATAGAAATCGTTGTTCCCTTTGCGTATGGTTCAGCTAAAATACATGCTGGATATTTCATATTTACATGTGAACCCACGTTTCCATCGATCCATTCCATATGACCATTTTCATATACCTTAGCGCGCTTTGTAACTAAGTTCAAGATATTACTTGACCAGTTTTGAACTGTTGAATAACGACACTTTGCATTTTTATGTACATAAATTTCTACGACTGCCGCATGTAAAGAATCCTTTGAATAAGTTGGTGCTGTACATCCTTCTACATAATGTACATCGGCTCCTTCATCTACAATAATCAAAGTTCTTTCGAACTGTCCCATCGACATAGAGTTGATGCGGAAATAAGATTGTAAAGGCTTCTCTAACTTTACACCCTTTGGTACATAAATAAAGGATCCACCAGACCATACAGCCGTATTTAATGCTGCATATTTGTTATCTGTATATGGAACTAATTTTCCAAAATATTCCTTCAATAAATCTGGACATGTTCTTAATGCAGAATCTGTATCTAAGAAAATAACACCCTTTTCTTCGACCTCTTCTAACATGTTGTGATAAACAACTTCACTCTCATATTGTGTTGAAACTCCCGCTAAAAACTTTTGTTCCGCTTCTGGAATTCCTAACTTATCAAATGTATTACGAATAGTATCTGGCACTTCATCCCATGATTTTTCTTGTTTATCACTTGGCTTGATGTAATATGTATAATCATCAAAGTCAATTTCGCTTAAATCAGGACCCCAATTTGGGTTTTTTTGTTCAACAAAAGAATGATACGCATCTAAACGAAGCTGTAACATCCATTCTGGTTCCTTCTTAATTTTAGAAATTGTACGAACCGTATCTTCTGTTAAACCCTTTTGTGTTTTATAAACACTGACATCTTCATCATGAAATCCATATTCATATTCACTAGAAAGTGCGATATCTTTTTCTTTACTCATCTTTTCCATCCTCACTTTCCTTAATCATTTCGCGCATCGCCTTCCATCCAATCGTTGCACAATTGATACGATTGGCTTGTTTTCCAACATTTTGAAATGCGATTGCCTCATCTAATATATCTTCATCATAATCTTTTTGATCAATCATTTTAAAATAGTTGTCCATGATTTCTTTAGCTTCTTCTGTTGTTTTTCCCTTCAATAATTCAGACATAATTGAAGTAGAAGCTGTTGAAATTGTACATGCAACCCCATCAAAACGAATGTCGTCGATTTTTCCATCCGAAATTTTTGTCTGCACCGTAATATCATCAATACAAGAATCACTCGCCATATGACGTGACATATAACCATCGTTATCTGTCAATTCTTTATTACGAGGATAATCATAGTGATCCATAATAATCTGGCGCATTAACATTGGATCAATATTTGACATAATTAAGCTTCCTTCCTAAAAGAAAATGCTGACACAGTTTTCAACTGTAGCACTCTTTAAAGCATCAATCAATTGATCGACCTCTTCTTTTGTGTTGTACAAATAAAAGCTTGCACGACAAGTCCCCGGAGTCTTCAATACTTCCGGAAGTAATTTAGCACAATGCTGTCCTGAACGAACGGCAATTCCAAACGTATTTAAATAACTAGCAACATCTTGAGCAAAGATCATCTGATCTTTATCCTTCACATTAAATGTTACAATTCCACTCTTTGCGTTTTCATTATATACAACAATATTTCCTAAGGCTTTTGCCTTCTCTAAGAAATATTCCTTTAATTCAACTTCATGAGCATGGATATTCGCCTTACCTATCGAATCCAAATAATCCATGGCAGCCGCCATACCAATAACACCTTCAATGGGTTGTGTACCTGATTCAAACTTTAATGGCGTTTCCTTTAAAGTCAATGAACATGATTTATCAAATCTGGCATTACTTTCACCACCATAAAAAATAGGTTCTAGCTGATCCAACCATTTTTTCTTACCATATAAAGCCCCTACACCAGTAGGACCACACATTTTATGAGCACTGAACGCATAGAAATCACAATCTAGATCCTGCACATCAATATCAAGATGTGGTGTACTTTGTGCTCCATCAATCACCAATAAAATGCCTCTTTCATGACAGATTTTGGCAATTTCCTTAACTGGAGCCACAAAGCCTAATACATTTGATACCATCGCAATAGCTACAACTTTAACTTTATCCGTTAAAACACGTTCAAAGTTTTTAACGGTAATTTTTCCTTCTTCATCCAAAGGAATATAATCAATCTTTGTTCCCTTTTTCTTACCAGCCTGCATCCAAGGTAAAATACTTGATGCATGCTCACTTTCATCGCTTAAAATGACATCGCCTTCATGTAAAAGCTGATCTGTTACCATCATCGCAACTAGATTCAAGCCTTCACTCGAACCAGATGTAAACACGATTTCTTCTTTATATTTCGCATTTAAAAATTTTTGTGTACGAGCTCTAGCCCCTTCAAAAGCAGCATCGACCTGCGCACTCATTTCATAATCACCACGATGCGCATTAGCACCAAGGTATGTATAATAGTTCACTACGGCATCAATTACTGGTTGTGGTTTTAATGTCGTAGCTCCATTGTCTAAATATACTAAAGGCTTATTGGACATTGTACGTGTTAAAATTGGGAAATCTTTACGTATTTTACTGATGTCCATATAATCCAACCTTACTTTCCATTTCCTGGCGAAGATTTTCTTTTAATTCTTCATCCTCTACCATATCTATAACTGGCAAGAAATATCCAACACTCAACAAGCCAACAGCTTGTTTCGTGCTAAGGCCACGAGATTGTAAATAGTATAGCTGATCCGCATCTGGCTGACCTATTGTTAGGGCGTGGCTTGCCTTTACATCATTTTCATCAATCAATAATAATGGAATAACCTTCGTCTTATGTCCTTGGCCCAAGGTTAAAACGCGCGTTGCCTGATGAGACTGAGCATCAAAGCAACCTTTTTTAATATTTCCATCGGCTACCATCTGATATTGTCCATAATCAAACAAAACAGCAAAGTTTTTCATTTGACCATTTGTATGAGGGGCATTATGACGGACTTCCATATCGCAAACCTTTTCGATATGTTCCTGACATAATTGACCACTCAAAATTTCATATTCTGCACCCTCTTCTTGCAAATCTACAAAGTGATTCCATTTTAGAGGGCTTTTTTCTAAGTCCAAGACACCCATTTGGCAAGAAGCATCTTGTTTGAGTACCATATTAATATTTAATTCGCATGCACTTTCAGCATGATTTAAAACAAAGAATTTTGAAAAAGAATTCTCTAAACATTCAACAATCAAGTCTAGCTTTGTACAATCTTTATTTAATTCAATTAAATAGGATTTATTTTCATGACTCTGAATTTGAATGTGAAGTTCTTCATTATTATGAACATCTACGCGATTAAGCATATTTTTTTGCTCCACAAGAACCTAAAGAAATAGGTTGTTTATCTTCCTCTTTATTAGCGGTTACGTGGTACTCTTTTTCAATCCATTCATATCCTTCTTGATCTACTTTTTCAACAAGGCTTGCATCTCCAGATACTACAATTTGTCCATCCATTAATACGTGGGCATGTGTTGGTTGTAAATATTCATAGAAACGAGCATAGTGAGATACAATCAATAAACCAAGATTTGTTTGTTCCTGACATTGATTGATTGCATCTGAAACAATGCGTAATGCATCTACATCTAAACCAGAGTCAATCTCATCTAACATCGCAATTGCTGGCTTTAACATCATCATTTGAACGATTTCATTACGTTTCTTTTCTCCACCACTAAATCCATCATTTAAGAAACGATGTGCCAAATCTGGCTTCATTTCTAATTGTTCAATGGCTTTATCCATTTCTTTGATAAATTTAAATAAGGAAATAGGTTTTTCTAAACGTGCATTCATTGCACTTCTTAAGAAATCAGAGTTTGTAACACCAGAAACAACACTAGGATATTGCATACCTAAGAAAAGTCCAGCTTTACTTCTTTCATCGACTGACATCTGTAGTACATCTTTACCATCTAGAGTAATTGAACCAGATGTAACTGTATATTTTGGGTTTCCCATGATTGCAGCAAGCAATGTAGACTTACCATTTCCATTAGGTCCCATTAGGGCATGGCGTTCACCGGATTTAACAGTTAAACTCAACCCTTTTAAAATTTCTTTATTCTCCACGGATACATGAAGATCCTTAATGACCAAATCTGCCATATCTTATACCTCTTTTCACTGAAATATAATACCAAATAATTATTAAAATCTCAATTAATACATCTCGGCGGTTCATTGCAATTTAAAAAGATATCTCGTATAATTGAAAAGACATTCTCAAGGAGGTAAATTATGTCTGATTTTTTACGAAATAACTGGTTTGTCGTCTTAATCGCCGTTATCATTATCGGATTTATTGGATATTTCATTTATGATACGAATAAAGATAATGTTTCCGCTAAAACTTCAAATAATGAACAAGTTGTAGCATCTATTGATGGAGATGACATTACCGCAAAAGATTTATATGATGAATCCACACCATATGATGGATCAACAATCTATAACATGTACAAAAATGCCGTTATCGATCAATCTATCGAAACCACAAAAGATTTAAAAAAACAGGCTAATACATTAGAATCTACAATTAAACAAAATGCATCTAGCCAAAGCGATGATTATGAATCCACACTTACTTCTGAACTTGCCAAATATGGTTATTCTTCATTTGAGGATTTAAACAAATATTGTTTAACAAGTACTAAAGAAAAAGAAATGAACAAGCGTTATATCACAAAACATTTTGATGATTTAAAGGCAGCATGGGAAGCAAAAAGCCCAAGAACAGTTTCTATTATTAAAATGGATGTTTCAGATGCCGATAATTTATCTGAAGCTGAATCAAAAAAGAAAAACAATATTGACAAGGCTTTAGCTAAAGAAAGCTTTGCAGATGTTGCCAAAGCATTCTCCGAAGATTCAAATACTGCAAATAAAAAAGGCTTTGCCGGATACATTGATTCAGATTCAGCAAGCTCTTCAAGCTCTTCAAACTCTTCAGGTTCTTCTAGCTCAACAGTTCCTGCCGATGTTGTTACAGCAGCTATTTCACTAAAGAAAGGTGAAACAAGTGACTGGATCACAGTAACAAGTTCAAGCGGCACAAGTTTATATAAGGTATACGTAAACCAAACAGATTCAAAGAAAATCTTCAATGCGAAAAGCGATACCGTTTCCAACCAAGCATTATATGCAGTTTTAAACAGTGATTCTAAATTAGCGAACACAATTCTTGAATCTTATGCTAAAAAATTAGATATCAAATTTAACGATAAGAGCACAAAGAAAAAATTTGATAGCTATGTAAAATCTACTTTCGGAGGTGATCAATAATGAAAAAGACACCTATACTATTGGTATGCGCTGCCATGATGTTAACTGGATGCTCTGGTGCAACTGCATCTATTTCTGATAAAGATAAAGCCATCATGACTATTGGTGATACAACATACACTAAAGGCGATGAATATGATCTATTGAAAATTTCAACAGGTACAGATTTAACTATGGAACTTGTAAAACAGTCAATCTATAAAAAAGAGGTCAAAGTGACAAAGGCTATGAAGAAAAAAGCCCAAGAACAAATCGACAACTATAAAGAAAATATGACTGGTTTTGAAGACCAAATCAAATCTTTAGGCTATAACAGTACAGAAGCCTATATGAATAAGGTTCTAATTCCAAGTCTTCAAGCAAGTGAATTAACTGAAAAATATTTTACCGATGCAAAAAAAGACATCCAAAAAACATATAAGCCAAGTAAAGCTCGCATCATTCAATGTGAAAATAAAGCAACAGCTAAAAAAGCATTGAAAGCTTTAAAGAGTGGGACAGATCCAGAAGAAGTAGCTCAACAATATATGGTTGATTCTGCAAAATATTCTGGAAAAGAAACATTGGTAACAACAAAGACAACAGATGTATCAACTCGTTTGATCAACAAATTGGCAAAGACAAAAAAAGCTGGTGTTATTGACGAAGTCTTTACAAATGAAAGTAGCGGAAATACCTATGCTTATGTTGCCGTATTAGTATCCAATACATATAAAGATATTAAAGATGAAGTGTATACTTCATTAAGCAGTGATGATGATATCACAAAAGCATGCCTTGTTTATTATTTAAAGAAATACAATTTTGAAGTACATGACCAGGATGTATTCAATAATTTAAAGACAAACAATCCTGAATATTTAGTTTCAAGACCCGATCTTGCAAAATCAGACGACTAAGTAAAAGCCATTAGACAAAAGTCTAATGGCCTATTTTTTTCATCATTTCATCCAATTCAAAACGAAAATTAAACTCTTCAATATCCTGTAAACCAATATAGAACAAACAATCTATATCCTCATGATCAAATACATAACATCGATCCTTGTCCATATACCCCTCCGGCCATAGACAGCCTGCATAATCATATATTTTCTGCGTATTTACATTTTGTTGAAGACGCCCGATAATCATTAATTTCTTCGTTCCCTCTTTTAAAGTGACAACACTTCCTATAGGTAATAAATCCTTCATTCATACTCCTTTTAATAACTAACATTGATTTTAAAGCCCAGCCCCGCAATAAAGCCAAGCTTTGAACCGATTTCCCATTCCCGGCTTGAAAATCGATACGAAAGATTTGCCTCTGCACTACCAATACTTCCTTGAGCTGTTAAGGTCACCTTTGCTCCCATCACACTGAATACACAGCGCGTCTCTCCTTTTAAAGCAGCCACACCTACACCCGCTTCAAAAGACTGTTCCTTTTTTGATAAAACAGCTTTACATGTCGCATATGCCACACCGACCTGCCCTGTAGCTCTAGCACTCGCATATATCTTCGCATTGCCAACACGTGCATTGACGGTAGAAGATAATAAGGCAAGACTTGCTTCTGAGCTCAACACAACACGAGGATCAAACTTCTTCTTTTTCCATATTCTTGCACTGATACTCGATTTAAAATTCCCATCCAATATTGTTGCGTTGACACCTACATGAAAATACTTTTTATTTAAGTTTTTGTTCCATTCCTTAAACGAAGCGTTGTAGCCTATTGATGCATAAGAATAACGACTCTGTTTTGTTAGCTGTGAAATTAAATTTAAATTTGCATATTTTGTAAAATGCTTTTTTCCAGGTTGTATTTGCACCTGCTTATTTTCTGTAGACTCAATTAAAGTCGCACTTTTAGTTAGATAGTTTGCGATATCCATAATTTCTTTTGAGATGCGGTATTGCCTATCATTCAATGTAGGAATATTAAAGGTTAAACTTCGTGAAGCCAATGCCTTATATTCATTGCTCAAGGTTTTACAAGCTACACTATCTGCTTTCACAAGCCTGTATTTCCTGTATTTGAATCTGAATCAAATATAGGATTCGATTCACTTTTTGATTTACATAGACAAATTCTTCATTTGAGACAACACTTTTCGTACGATTCAAAAGTACATTCAAATCATTCATTAACGAATTATAAAAATACACCTTATTCATGAGACATTAAGCATTGTTCGTTTTCCTGATATAGATTTGCGGTTTGATGTAGATAGGTAGAAAAACGAGCCAGTGTATCTAAATACGACATCATCGCCGGATTTAACGTTTGAAATTCTTCCATAAAATGCTTTGATGCAGGTGATTGCCATATTGATTCAACATAATACATTCTAGATTCGATTTCATTAAAGACTGTACGAATTTCATTCGCATACGCATCTACCTGCTTTGAATATGCCATTACATCTTCACTTGATATTTGAATTTGTGCCATACAATTTCCTCCTACAACAATAATTTGGCTTGTGCTACACGATCCTGTTGAAGCTGTTCATACACAGAAGCCGTTTGTTTTAAAACATTACTGTATTCTAAAATAATTTGAAACATTTCATTTAAAGCAGGGCGAAACTCTTCTAATTGATTCTGAAAAGCCAAATGATCCACTCCCTGCCAAATACTTTGCATCTGCTCAACCTTTTTATATAAGTTTAAAATCAAATCATTATAGTCCTCCGCTTTATTTTTTACATACACACTTGCTTGATAGACCTCTGAATAATCCACTGAAATTTTCATGATTACCTCCCATAAATTAAGATATCGCTATGTGCGATATGATTTTGTTTAAATGTTAAATCCAAATCTATAAAGCACTTTGCGCTATAGTTAAACACATATCGCACTTTATAGTCTAAAAACTCATCAAAAAATTCTTGTACTACATACGACAAAGAAACATAAACCATCTTTGTCTTTGTTAAAGAAAGATATATACCAACCTCATTCACAGATACCCACTCCTTCATTTTGATCTTTAAAAAAGACTATCTTAAAGCTCTCATAGGGAAGCTTTCGCTTCAGCATATATCCATATTCCTTCAGGCCATAGCCAACCCATAAGATTTGTGACGTATAGAGTGTCTTTTGAAATGCATCTTGATTTAATAACTTTACATCAACCCGAATAAAATAGACATCACTCTTTGTTTG
>ENA-OPSQ01000716-OPSQ01000716.1-human-gut-metagenome-genome-assembly--contig:-NODE-716-length-27671-cov-16.985769_pt1 | contig 27671 bp, 21 predicted proteins | sample MGYA00241456_ERZ501904 | MGnify/ENA primary metagenome ERZ501904 (study PRJEB25962, sample SAMEA2042452) | human gut metagenome | biome: human gut; feature: human-associated habitat; material: faeces...
CAGTCTGAGGTGTGCGCTGTACTTTACGATATTTCAATGTTCCTTTTACTTCCATGATCTTTAGTTTTTTAATGTTAAGTGTTAAATGTTAAATGTTAACTTTGTGGGTTGCGCTTTGTCGAGTGCAGCCTTTCTTGAATCACGATGCAAAGATACTGCAATTCCCCGATACAACCAAATTTCAGCGTGTGATAAGGCGCGATTTTCAGCACGCTTTCAATCCGAAACCTGTTAAACAATCTAACTTGCCGTTTTGCGCCCCGCAACTCATACTTTTCCAGAGAAGAAAACATAGAGTTAAAGAGAAGAAAACATAGCAGCGTATTCAGTTATTCAGTTTTTTTTTAAGGGGTTACTTTTTACCCCCTTAAAAAGTAAAGTTTATATACTATCTATATATCTATCTATATATATAATATAATAATAAAAAATACATTACAAAATACCCAATCCCTTTCTTTCGGGTTTTCAAACCCTTTATCCATGTAAGGGTTTAAAAAAAAACTGAATAACTGAATACTGAATACGGATGGTCTTACCCATGCCCCCTGTTTTAAGGTGCATGGGTAGTTTTTTTTAAAAGGAGAACCGCAGTTCTGTGCAAAGGATGTCTGTGATGTGCTGGGGTATAAAAAATCAAGATGTGCTGTGCGTCAGTTAGTTAATACATTTGACGTTGCGAAACACAACGTCAAACTTTCGGGGCGTTTGCGTAAAGATGGAAGCCGAACAATACGAACCCAACAGATGCTCTATGTTAACGAGAGCGGTTTCTATGCTTTGGTTCTCGGCTCCAAACTTCCTACTGCCGTGAAGTTCAAGAACAGGGTTACGGCTGAGGTTTTCTAGAAGTTAACTCCGAAATTGAACTGGAGGGCTCCATTGTGGGATTTGTCGAAACTGTCGTGGCAGATGTTGGCAAGACCGATGTCGTAGGTGAGATCAGCATAGAACATGTCGTAGCCGATGCCGCAGCCGATGCGGATACCACCATCAAGGCGACGGAAGTTTGCATCCTTGAATGAACTCTCTGCTTCACGCGCGGCAAAGTTCTTGATCTTGCCTCCTACACCAACGGCAAAATAGCCACCTACCTGAGGCTGGATGGAGAAGTGGTCGTCTACCTCGTACTTGTACTTCAGTACGGCTGGAATCTCAAGATAATTGAGGTCGTAGGTCATCTTCTTGCCTTCAGGAAGATCCTTCTTGCCACCTTTCTCTATATATGAAAGTCCGGTTTCGAGATAGAGTGGGGCACTGTCGGTCAATGGGATGCCGGCTACTACGCCCACATTCAGACCGGTCTGCCAGTCGCCACCATCCAGACGGGAATCGTCGGAATTGACAAAGGTGAAGGCTGGACCGATGCGGAATCCGTAATACGGACTGCCATAGTTGTTGTTGAAACGGTAGTCGAGATGACCCGTCTGCTTGTTATAATATCTGCTGTCACGATAATTCTGTGCTGCTGCCGGCATCAGAGCCAGGAGCAATGCCATCATGATGAATGATAGTCTTTTCATAATTCTTATTCTTTTATACATTAATATATTCTGTTTGAAGAAACTTGTTTTGCGGTGCAAAGGTACGAATAAAAAACGAAACGGCAGCGAGTGTTTCCCTAAATGATAGAGGGGAAACCCCTATTTCTAACCTAATACAACTTTCTCAACAAAAAAAATATAAATTTTTGCTATATTTTTTGTTTTTGTCTCCAATTTGTGCTATCTTTGCCTTCAAATTATAAACGTTTATATAGAAATATGAAATTTTTGAAGAAGTATCTACTGGATATTCTGGTAGTTATTGCATTTGCAATCATCTCCTTCGTCTACTTTATGCCTGCCGATATGGACGGACGAATCCTCTTCCGACATGATGCGGCGGCTGGAAAGGGACTGGGACATGAAAAGGAACTCTTCCAGCAGCAGACTGGAGAGACTACACGATGGACGAACTCGGTGTTTGGCGGTATGCCTACCTATCAGATGTCGCCTTCGTATGACAGTAATCAGGTGCTCAGCCAGATTGTGAAGGCATATCATCTGTGGTTGCCAGACTATGTATGGTATGTTTTCGTATACCTCCTGGGCTTCTATATCATGCTGCGTGCCTTCGACTTCAGACAGTCACTGGCGGCGCTGGGAAGTATCATCTGGGCATTCTCGTCCTACTTTTTTATCATCATCGCAGCCGGACATATCTGGAAGGTATGGGCGCTGGCTTATCTGCCGCCGATGATTGCGGGCGTGGTGCTTGCCTATCGGGGCAAGTATCTCAAGGGACTGCTCCTTACTGCCATCTTCTCGGCTTTCGAGGTGCAGGCAAACCACGTGCAGATGACTTATTACTATCTCTTTATCATCCTCTTCATGGTGATTGCCTTCCTGGTGGATGCCATCAGGAAAGGTGAACTCGCACGTTTCGGAAAGGCTACGGCGGTATGCGTGGTGGGTGCCCTCATCGGTATCTCGCTCAACCTCTCGAACCTTTATCATACCTGGCAGTATGGTCAGGAAACCATGCGCGGAAAGAGGGAACTTGTAAAGAAAAATGCGACTAACCAGACCAGCAGCGGTCTGGATAGAGACTATATCACACAGTGGAGTTACGGTATCGACGAAACCTGGACGCTGATGATTCCGGATGCCAAGGGCGGTGCTTCTGTTCCGTTGGCTCAGAACCAGCAGGCGATGGAGAAGGCTGATCCTAACTTTGTGCAGATTTACCAGCAGCTGGGACAGTACTGGGGCAACCAGCCGGGAACGAGCGGACCGGTATATGTAGGCGCCTTCGTCTGTATGCTCTTTATCCTCGGTTTGTTTATCGTGAAGGGTCCGATGAAGTGGGCGCTGCTTGCTGCCACCATCCTGAGCATCCTGCTCGCCTGGGGTAGAAACTTCATGCCGTTTACCAATTTCTTCCTCGATTATGTGCCGATGTATGCCAAGTTCCGAACGGTGGCATCTATCCTGGTTATCGCAGAATTCACCATCCCGCTCCTGGCGATGATGGCGCTGAAGAAGATAGTGGATGAGCCGGAGATTCTGACAGAGAAGATAAAATATGTATATGCCAGTTTCGGTCTGACAGCAGGCTTCTGTCTGCTCTTTGCCATCATGCCGGGCGTATTCTTCCCTGATTACGTATCGGTACAGGAGACACAGGCGCTGCAGCAGTTGCCTCAGGAGTATATCTCGCCTATCATGAGCAATCTGACGGATATCCGCAAGGGCATCTTTACATCCGACTGCTGGCGTTCGTTCTGGATCATCCTCATCGGTTCGGCTCTGCTGATGCTCTTCAAGATGAAGAAGCTGGGCAAGGAATATATGATTGCCGGCATCGCCGTGCTCTGTCTGGTGGATATGTGGATGGTGAACAAGCGCTATCTCTACGATGATATGTTCGTAGACAAGGCGCAGCGCGATACACCGCAGCAGATGACCGAGACCGACAAGATTATCTGCCGTGACAAGGCACTCGACTACCGTGTGCTGAATCTGGCATCGAATACATTCAATGAGAACGAGACCTCTTACTACCACAAGAGCATCGGCGGTTATCATCCAGCCAAGCTCCGTCGCTACCAGGAGATGATTGATGCTCACATCGCTCCTGAGATGCAGAAGACAATGCAGGCTGTAGCTGCTGCGGGCGGCGATATGACCAAGGTGAACGGCGACAGTATCTATCCGGTATTGAACATGCTGAATACCAAATACTTCATCATGCCGCTGCAGGGCGGACAGACCGTTCCGGTTCAGAATCCGTATGCCTACGGCAATGCATGGTTTGTAGACGAGGTGAAGTATGTGAACAATGCCAACGAGGAAATCGATGGCGTGGGCAAGGTGAACCTCCGACACGTGGCTGTGGCTGATGCCAAATTCAAGGAACAGCTGGCGCAGAGTGTGAAGCAGGATGATACTTCGGTGGTGAAGATGATTCAGTATAAGCCGAACAACCTGACTTACGAGGTGAAGTCGAACAAGGGCGGCGTAATCGTATTCTCTGAGATTTACTATCCGGGCTGGACGGCTACGGTAGACGGACAGCCGGCTGAGCTGGGTAGGGTAAACTATATCCTGCGTGCGCTGAACGTGAAGGCTGGCAGCCATAAGGTTGTGCTCGATTTCCATCCTCAGTCGCTCAAGAATACCGAGACCGTGGCTTACATCGGCTATGGCGTTTTGGCTCTCCTTATTATAATAGGTGTAGTGGTTGAGGTGAGAAAACGCAAGAAGGAATAGACAGATTGAAAATTCTGATGATGCGATTTAGAACAGAAATAGATATTCCGAAGGCCGACTTCGAGATAGGGGCGGCAGAGCGGATGCTCTTTGTGGGCAGTTGCTTTGCCGACAATCTGGGTAGGCGGTTTGTGGAGAACCGCTTCCGGGCTACGGTGAATCCCTTCGGGGTGATGTATAATCCGGCAAGCATTCTCCATACGGTAGAGAAATGTTCCGAGGTGCGTCCCCGTGTGGCTGTCTTTACGCTGGGTACCAACCATGTGTATATCCTGAAGGAGACGGGCGAGATAGTGGACAACTGCCAGAAGCGTCCGCAGCGCCTCTTCGAAGAGCGGGAACTGAGCGTGGACGAATGTGCCGGCTATCTGCAGAAGGCTATCAATCTGCTGAAATCGCAGACCGCAGCATCTGATGGCTGTGAAGGCACTCTGAAGGTAATCATCACGGTAAGCCCTATCCGCTATGCGAAATACGGCTATCATGGGAGTCAGCTTTCGAAGGCTACGCTCCTGCTGGCAGCCGATAAGCTGGTGAAGGAGAATCCCGGAGTGGTGAGCTATTTTCCGGCTTACGAGATCATGAACGATGAACTCCGTGACTACCGCTTCTACAAGGAAGACATGCTGCACCCGAGCGAACAGGCTGTGGAATATATCTGGGAGCGGTTCCGGGCAACCTACTTCGGCAAGGCAGCAGAGCGGTTTCTGGAAGACTGGCGGCCTATCCGCGAAGCACTCGGCCATAAGCCCTTCCATCCCGAGAGCGAGGAACATCAGAAGTTCATCGCCAGGACGGAAGAGAAGAAAAGACAATTTGAGGAGAAATATCATCTCTTATAAAATGGAGAAATATCATCTCTTATAAAATAAAGAATATTTAAATAACAAGACAATGACATATACTATTGAAAAGGTAACCACACTGATAGGTGCGCGTCGCTATGGAGACAATGATACCAACATCGGTTTTATCCTGACCGATAGTCGTTCACTTTGTTTCCCAGAGGAAACTCTGTTCTTTGCGCTCAAGTCGGAGCGTAATGATGGTCATAACTACATCCCTGAGCTGTATCGCAGAGGTGTGAAAAACTTTGTTGTAACGAATGTGCCTAAGGGCTATGCTTCTGATTATCCGGGAGCCAACTTCCTGAAGGTAGTAAACACGCTCGAGGCTCTCCAGCGTCTGGCTGAGCGCCACCGTGACGAGTTTAACATTCCTATCGTAGGCATCACGGGTTCAAACGGCAAGACCATGGTCAAGGAGTGGCTCTACCAGCTGCTCTCGCCAAGCATGTTTGTTACCCGCAGTCCGCGCAGTTACAACTCTCAGATAGGTGTGCCATTGTCGGTATGGCTGATGAACGAGCAGACCCAGGTGGGCGTTTTCGAGGCAGGAATCAGTATGCCTGGCGAAATGCTTGCCCTGCGTGACATCATCCAGCCAACCATTGCCGTACTGACCAATCTGGGTGCTGCGCATCAGGAGAACTTCTCTTCCATGGAGGAGAAATGCCGGGAGAAACTCATCCTCTTCCATGATGCAGAGACCGTAATCTATGATGGTGATGACGAGGTTATCAACAAGGTGATAGCCGAATATCCCGACTATAAGGGCGAGAAACTCTTCTGGTCGCTCAAGAACCCGGTGGCTCCTTTCTATGTGAAGAACATCGAGAAGCAGCAGAGCGTGAGCGTGATTACCTATATATATAAAGGTGAGGAAGACAGCTTCTCTATCCCGTTCATTGACGATGCATCTGTACAGAATGCCATCATCTCTGCCGTCGTGGCAGTGAAACTCGGTCTTTCGGCTGAAGATATCGACAAGCGCATGGCACAGCTCGAACCTGTGGCAATGAGACTGGAGGTGAAGGTAGGACAGCACGGATGTACGCTGATTAACGACAGCTACAACAGTGATATCAATTCGCTCGATATCGCTCTCGACTTCATGAACCGCCGTCCAGACCATCGCGGCCGTCGCCATACACTGATATTGAGCGACATCTACCAGAGCGGTCAGGAACCGGAGGCTTTATATAAAGAAGTGAGCGATTTAGCCCGCAAGCGTGGCGTGGTAAAGTTCATCGGTATCGGTCCTGAGCTCTGCAAGCAGCACGATGAGATTCAGATTTCAGAGAAGTTCTTCTTCCCGAATGTAGAGGAATTCATCGCCAGCGAGGTGTTTGCTTCCCTGCGCGATGAGGTGATTCTGCTGAAGGGCGCCCGCCAGTTTGGTTTCGACCAGCTCACCGAACTGCTGGTACAGAAGGTACACGAGACTACGCTGGAGGTGAATCTGAACGCCGTGGTAGCCAATCTGAACTACTACCGTGCGTTTATGAAGCCGGAAACCAAGCTGGTATGCATGATCAAGGCAGACGGCTACGGTGCAGGTGCCGTGGAGATAGCCAAGACCCTGCAGGATCATCGTGTAGACTATCTGGCTGTGGCTGTAGCCGATGAGGGTGTTACGCTGCGCAAGAACGGCATCACCAGCAACATCATGATCATGAATCCGGAGATGACCGCCTTCAAGACCATGTTCGATTACGACCTGGAGCCGGAGGTTTACTCTTTCCGTCTGCTTGATGCGCTCATCAAGGCTGCCGAGAAAGAGGGCGTAACCGGTTTCCTTGTCCATATCAAGCTGGATACCGGCATGCACCGCATGGGCTTCGACCCGGAGAACGATATGGAGGAACTCATTGGCAAGCTGAAGCACCAGAATGCCATCATCCCACGTTCTGTGTTCTCTCACTTCGTGGGCAGCGATGACGACAGCTTCGATGATTTCTCAGCTCATCAGTTTGAACTCTTCGATAAGGGCAGCAAGCAGTTGCAGGCAGCCTTTGACCATAAGATTTTGCGCCATATCTGCAATTCGGCAGGTATCGAGCACTTCCCGGAGCGCCAGCTGGATATGTGTCGTCTGGGACTCGGACTCTATGGCATCAATTCGCGCAACAACAAGACCATCAACTGCGTGAGCACCCTGAAGACAACCATTCTGCAGATGCACAACGTGAAGGCAGGTGACAGTGTGGGCTACAGCCGCAAGACAATTCTCGACAGAGACAGCGTCATCGCAGCCATCCCTATCGGATATGCTGACGGACTGAACCGCCGTCTGGGCAACCGTCATGCCTACTGTCTGGTGAACGGCCAGAAGGCAGAATATGTGGGCAACATCTGTATGGATGTGGCTATGATAGACGTGACCGACATCCCTTGCAAGGAAGGAGATCCGGTAGAAATCTTCGGCGAGCATCTGCCTGTCCAGACACTGAGCGATATCCTCGAGACCATCCCTTACGAGGTGCTGACCACCATCAGCAACCGTGTGAAGAGAGTTTACTTCCAGGACTAGGAAGTGAAGAGGGAAAAGGGAAAAGTGAAGAGTGAAGAACGAAGAGTGAAGAATGGACTCCGTTGGGGCAAAAAATCGTGCAAAAACGTATAAAAATAGAGAAATCCTATCAGAAAATGTTCTGATAGGATTTTTTTTGCGTAATTTTTTCCTTCAAAACGTATTGTAATTGAAGAAAAAAGTGTATCTTTGCACACAACAAATCATCTAAAGACAAAAGAGGGTGCTCCTTGTCGAGTATTTTCTAACAATTAAACAATTCAAAAAATTAAAATGGAACAAGTATTTAGCTATATTATCAGTCTCGGTGCGAGCGTGATGATGCCTATCATCTTCACGGTCATCGGTCTGTGTATTGGCATGAAATTCGGAAAGGCTCTGAAGTCGGGACTCTTCGTAGGCGTGGGTTTCGTAGGCTTGGGCGTGGTAACAGCATTGCTGACTACCAACTTCAACGACCCATTGAAGGCTATTTCAGACATCTACCACCTACAGTTAAACGTTTTTGACATGGGATGGCCTGCAGCTGCAGCTGTAGCTTACAATACAGCAGTGGGAGCATTGATTATCCCAATATGTCTGGGTGTCAACTTCCTGATGTTGATTACCAAGACAACACGTACCGTAAATATCGACCTCTGGAACTACTGGCACTTCGCCTTTATCGGTGCGGTGGCTTACTTCGTGATGGGTCAGAGTTTGCTCTGGGGCTATTTCGCAGCTATCGTCTGCTACATCAACACGCTGGTTTGTGCAGACCTGACAGCCGACAGATTCCAGAAATATTACGATTTGGATGGTATCTCAATTCCGCAGCCGTTCTGCCAGAGTTTCATGCCATTCGCTATCGTCTTCAACAAGCTCTTCGATATGATTCCGGGCTTCTCTAAGCTCGACATCGATGCAGAGGGACTGAAGAAGAAGTTCGGTGTGCTCGGCGAGCCACTGGTACTCGGCGTTATCGTAGGTGCCCTGATAGGTTGGGCAGCCCAGCTCGATATCAAGAAGATTCTCTTCCTGGGTGTAACGATGGGTGCTGTGATGGAGCTGATTCCTCGTATTACAGCCCTGTTTATCGATGGTTTGAAGCCTATCTCAGAGAAGACACAGGAGTTGGTGAAGACCAAGTTTAACGGCAAGAAGGTTCATATCGGTATGAGTCCTGCCCTGGTTATCGGTCATCCTACTACCCTGGTAGCATCTGTGATTCTGATTCCGGTTATCCTTGCTATCGCAGTCTTCCTGCCAGGCAACCAGTTCTTGCCTTTGGCTTCGTTGGCAGGTATGTTCTACCTCTTCCCAATGATTCTGCCGTTTACAAGAGGTAATGTGGTGAAGACGCTTATCATCGGTCTGGTAACCCTCGTCATCGGTCTCTACTTCGTTACTGATATGGCACCAGACTTTACGCTGGCAGCCAACCAGGTTTATGCAGCTACAGGCGATAATGCCGCTCATATCCCTGACGGATTCTCAGGCGGTGCACTCGATTTTGCATCCTCTCTCTTCGGATGGGTTATCTATCGCGGTGTGAAGCTTTCATACGTAGGTATGGGTGTTCTTGCAGTCATCACAGTAGCCATGATGGTTATCAACCGTCAGCGCATCGTGAAGGAAGAAAAAAAGTAAAAAGGTAAAAGGGTAAAAAGGTAAAAAGAACCTTAACCCCTTCCTCCCTCTTTGCACCCCCGTTCCCAGCGATTCTATCGCTGGTCCCCTAAAGATAAAATATCAATAATAAACAAGATAACAATGAAGAAATTAACATTAATATTAGCAGCAATGGTATTAACAGCAAGTCAGGCTTTTGGCCAGTGTGGAAAATGTGGTTATGAAGTGAAGGCAGAAAATGCCTATACTAACTACAACGTTCGTTATGCTAGCAATCCGATGGATGCAAAGCACTATACAACAGACCGTCTTCGCAGTGAGTTCGCTATCGAGAAGGTGTTCGCTCCAGGCGAGGTAAACTGGACATACACCCTGTTCGACCGCTTCCTTATCGGTGGTGCTGAGCCAACAACCGCTCCTCTGAAGCTGACTTCTATCGCTCCTCTCTATACAGACAAGCCAAACGATCAGAAGAATCTGCTCGACAACCGCGAGTTGGGTATCATCAACATCGGTGGCGAGGGTACTGTTACCGTTGACGGCAAGAAGTATACACTCGGTTTCCAGGAGGCTCTCTACGTAGGTCGTGGTGCCAAAAACATCGAGGTAAGCAGCAAGAATGCAGCTAAGCCAGCTAAGTTCTATATGAACAGCGCTTGTGCTCATCAGACATATCCTACCAAGAAGGTTACCCTGAAAGATGCCAACAACATCAAGGCTGGTAGCCTGAAGGAGAGCAACGACCGCGTAATCCACCAGTTGATTATCGACGGTGTAGCCGGTGTTCGTACCTGCCAGTTGCAGATGGGTGTTACTGAGTTGAAGGAGGGTTCTGTATGGAACACCATGCCAGCTCATACTCACCTCCGCCGTATGGAGACTTACCTCTATTATAATGTACCAGAGGGTCAGAAGATTCTCCACGTAATGGGTGAGCCACAGGAGACACGTCCTATCTGGTTGAACAACGAGCAGGCTGTGATTTCTCCAGAGTGGTCTATCCACTGTGCAGCAGGTACCAGCAACTATACCTTTATTTGGGGTATGGCAGGTGAGAATCTGATCTACAACGATATGCAGGTAGTGAAGATTCCTACATTGGAATAAAGAAAAAAGATAAAAGGCAACCTGGCTTATGATGACATAAGCCAGGATTTGCCGTCTAAATAGTAATCTAAAATAAAAATAAGTATAACGCTTAAAAACTTTTTGTAAAATGAGTCCTATTACAACAAGCAAAATGTCCAACTTCCGTTGGGTAATCTGTGCGCTGCTCTTCATCGCAACCACAGTCAATTACATGGACCGTCAGGTTCTCTCTTTAACATGGAAAGACTTCATTGCTCCAGAATTCCACTGGACAGATGATCACTATGGTACCATCACCGGTCTTTTCTCCATCTTCTATGCCATCGCTAACCTCTTCGCTGGTAAGTTCGTTGACTGGATGGGCACCAGGAAAGGTTATCTCATCGCTATCTTCGTATGGTCAACAGGTGCTGTGATGCACGCCGGTTGCGGTTGGGTAGCTATGCAGATGGAAGGATATGATTCTATCGAGGCGCTCCGCATGGTACAGGCTGGTAGTGATGCAGCCGTAGCGATTGCTACAATCAGTGTATGGCTGTTCCTCTCTTGCCGTTTGATTCTTGCTGTGGGTGAGGCTGGTAACTTCCCTGCAGCCATCAAGGTAACAGCAGAGTATTTCCCTAAGAAAGACCGTGCTTTCTCTACCGCTATCTTCAACAGTGGTGCTTCTGTAGGTGCTTTGGCAGCTCCAGCTACCATTCCATTGTTGGCTCGCAGCATGGGCTGGGAGTGGGCTTTCATCATCATTGGTGTACTCGGTTATATATGGATGGGTCTCTGGGTATGGCTCTATGACAAACCATCTAACAGCAAGCATGTAAACAAGGCTGAGCTTACTTATATTGAGCAGGATGAGAACCTCGATAAGGTTGAGGCTGAGAAAGAGACAGAAACTGCCGCTGAGGAGAAAACTATCGGTTTCCTGAAATGCTTCAGCTACCGTCAGACCTGGTCATTCATCGTAGGTAAGTTGATGACTGATGGTGTTTGGTGGTTCTTCCTCTTCTGGGCACCAGCTTATTTCTCTGACCAGTATGGTTATTCTTCAGATTCAGGTATGGGTATCGCCCTCATCTTCACTCTCTATGCTATTGTAACCGTATTGAGTATTGGTGGTGGTTACTTGCCAACCTACTTTGTAGACAAGAAGGGTATGAATCCATATATTGGTAGAATGCGTGCGATGTTGATTTTCGCTTGCTTCCCATTGCTTGGTCTGATTGCCCAGCCTATGGGTGAGTACAGTGCATGGTGGCCAGCTATCATCATCGGTTTGCTCGGTGCAGGTCATCAGGCTTGGTCAGCTAACCTCTATTCTACCATCGGTGATATGTTCCCTAAGTCAACTGTTGCTACCATCACCGGTATTGGTGCGATGGCAGGTGGTATCGGTTCCTTCCTGATCAACAAGGGTTCCGGTATGCTCTTCACCTATGCAGAGGGTCAGGGTTCAGCCTTCAGCTTCATGGGCTTCGATGGCAAGCCAGGTGCCTACATGATTGTATTCTGCATCTGTAGTGTAGCTTACCTCGTAGGCTGGTGCATCATGAAGGCATTGGTTCCTAAGTACAAGCCAATCGTTGTAGAATAATGAAAAGGCACTTTTAAAGGTAAAAAAGTAAAAGGGTAAAAAGCCCCTCTCCCTCTTTGCGCCCCCGTTCCCTGCGATTCCATCGCAGGTCCCCCGTAATGTTAAAAGCCCCTGATGTAATAACACACCAGGGGCTTTTAACATTACGGGGGAATGGGGTTATAAAGGGTTAAGGCTTTTTTACCTTTTTACTTTTTTACCTTTTTACCTTTAAAGAAATCCTTGCTGCTTGAGGGCTTCGATAAACCCAATGCTCATCGCCTCGCAATCCTTCTTTGTATATCGGATGTCGGTGAAAACCTGGGCTAAGGTCTCTACGTTGTTGATGCGAACGAATTCCTTGTTCTCTTCAAGAGCTTCCTTCTCTGCATAGAAGTCGTCTATCTTTTCAGGGGTATAATCCTCGAAATGCTCGTGGTGGATGATACTGCGCAGAGGGAGACGGTCGCTCAGAGCTGGATGTTCTGCCGGCCAGCCGATGGTCAATGTGGCTACTGGCATTACGAGCTTAGGGAGTTTCAGAGTGTCGATGATCATCTTTGGCATATATACTGTGGTTCCGAGGAAGCAAGTACCCAAGCCAGCTTCTTCTGCCAGATTGGTAAATGTCTGGGTGAAGAGAAGGGCATCGGTAGCTGCATTCATAAAAGAGAGAATGTTGTCATAGCCCGGGGTTCCCTTGCGGTTCTCTGCCCAGAGGGTTGTGCGGCGATAATCAGCACAGATGGTGAGGACGACAGGGGCTTCTGTTACCATCGGCTGGTTGAAGTGGGCTGGCGCCAGCGCCTTCTTTCCTTCTTCACTTCTTGTTACCACAACGCTGTAAAGCTGCAGGTTTCCCATTGTCGGGGTGCGCTCTGCCTCTTCCAAAAGGCGGTTCAGGAGTTCTTCAGATACTTCCTTCTCTGCATATTTTCTAATGCTTGTTCTGTTCTTAATCGATTCCATATCTTTTTTATTTTATCATTATACCTTATTATATATAGGAGTTCTGTTCCATTTCAGAACCCTATTTTTGCTGCAAAGTTAGTGAAAGTTTCCCAAAAAGTTGTCTTTCTTTCGCTTTTTTAGTGAAATATATGCCAAAACGTTTCAGATTTTAGAAATAAAAGTTTAATTTTGCACCTAAATATGAAACGTTTGATATGAAATATACTGAAAATATGACTTTTGAAGAGGCTTCCAAGGCTCTTATAGATGAATTGAATGCTAATCTGGCAACACTTCATCAGAATTATCAGGTAGAACAGTCTGATTGGAATAAACTCTATGATCAGATAGCCAATGTTGTTTCTGCGGAAACTCATCTTCCTGTTTTCTCTCCTGAAGTAATGGAGGTACGACCTAGAGAACTGGAATGCGATGTGGTGCGATTCCAGAATAATAAGGAGAAATGGGTGGCTCTGGTAGGACTGCTCGACGGTCATCCATACGAAATCTTTACGGGTTTACAGGATGAGGACGAGGGTATCATGCTGCCTAAATCTGTAAGCAAAGGTAAGATTGTGAAGACCATTCTGGATGGAGGCTTGAAGCGATACGACTTCCAGTTTGTGAACAAGCGAGGCTATAAGATTACGGTCGAGGGATTGAGCGAGAAGTTTAATCCTGAATACTGGAACTATGCCAAGCTGATTTCCGGTGTGCTGCGCTACCGTATGCCTATAGAACATGTCATCAAACTCGTTTATCAGCTCCAGCTTACTTCAGATAACATCAATACCTGGAAGAAAGGTGTCGTGACAGCCCTGAAGAGATATCTGAAGGATGGTAGCCTGATGAAACTTTACGATGATAGCGATTCCGAATCCTAATCCCCAAGATAGAAACTGATATAAACTATGCTTTTCCGTAGTAAGATATACTTAAAGAATGTCCGTTTCCATGCATATCACGGCGTTCTGCCACAGGAAACCCAGGTGGGCAACGACTATGTGGTGAATCTGGATGTCAGCTATGATTTCTCCAGAGCCATGGAAACCGATGATCTGGCTGGAACCCTCAACTATGCAGAACTCTATGAACTCGTGAAACAGGAGATGGAGATACCTAGCAAACTGCTGGAACATGTAGCCGGAAGAATAGGAAAACGACTCTTTGCAGAATACCCGGCTATTCAGGAAATCCAACTCGCCATTACCAAAGTTAATCCTCCTTTTGGAGCAGACTGTGACGGTGCAGGGGTAGAAGTTGTATTAACAAATGATAAAACTTTATAGTAGATTTAGGTTTTCTGATACAAAAGTAGTAATTTTGCAAAATCATCAGAAAGATATGTTGAAGAAAATAACACTCATATTGACCCTATTGTGTATGTTGGTGCTGACAGCGACAGGCGCCAACCGCCGTTTCACGCTCGTTATCGACCCAGGTCATGGCGGTCATGATGCGGGTGCACTTGGTGCTATTTCCAAAGAAAAGAATATCAATCTCTCTGTGGCATTGCAGTTTGGCAAATATGTTGAGCGCAATATGCCGGATGTGAGAGTCATCTATACCCGTAAGACGGATGTCTTTATACCTCTGAAAGAGCGTGCCAACATTGCTAACCGCGCCAATGCCGACCTGTTTATCTCGGTACATACCAATGCGCTGCCAGCCGGTAAGATAGCCCGCGGTTTTGAAACCTATACGCTCGGTATGCACCGTGCCAAAGATAATCTCGATGTGGCTATGCGAGAGAACTCCGTTATCTCGATGGAGAAGGGCTATCAGCAGACCTATCAGGGTTTCGACCCAAGATCTTCTGAGAGCTACATCATCTTCGAGTTTATACAGGGTAAGAATATGGAAAGAAGCGTAGAACTGGCGCGCAATATCCAGCGAAAGGTATGCAACAGTGCCAACCGTCCGGATAAGGGCGTGCATCAGGCTGGATTCCTGGTTCTCAGAGAAACTTCGATGCCTAGCTGTCTGATAGAGCTCGGTTTCATCACTACTGCTGACGAAGAAAAACTGCTCAACGATGCCAGCAGGGTGGATGATATCGCCCGAGGCATCTACGAAGGTTTTGCGCAATATCGCAATAAATACGATAAATCCATCTCGGTTCCTTATCGTGCTGCAGATACCGAATCGGTGTCGGTTGCCAAGATCGTTTCTGATAAGAAGCAGGAGAAGGATGAGCGCCGTGCAGAGGAAGTGGATACTGCTCCGAGAAGAATGGTGAAGCATGTGGAAACCAGAGCGGAAAAAGCCAGAACGGTTCAGCAGAACAGAAGACAGAACCAGCAGGATAAACCGGCTCAGCAGCGCAGACAGACGCAGCAGAACAGAACGTCTCAGCAGAACAAGCCGGCACAGCAGAAAGCCAATGTAGCTGATGCGCCTGTCTTCAAGCTTCAGATATTTGTCAGCAACCGCATGCTCCGCAAGGGCGATGCCCATTTCAAGGGCGAAACCGGTTACGACAGTTATCAGGAAGGCAATATGGTGAAATATACGATGGGAGCCTCTACCAATTATAATGAGATTTACCGTTTGCGCAAGACGCTTGCCGAGAAGTTCCCGGAAGCTTTCATCATAGCTTTCAAGAATGGAAAGAAATATGATGTGAATCAGGCAATACGTGAGTTCAAGCAGAACAGAAACCGCTGATTGACCTGAGTAAGGATAAGATATAAGCACGAATATATAAAGAGATAAATATGAAGCTAACAAAAGAAATCAAGATAGCTCTTGTAGCTATTGTCGGTATTTTGATTATGTATTTCGGAATCAATTTTCTGAAAGGCATGAATCTGTTCTCTACCAACAACGCCTACTATATGACGTTTGATGACATCCAGGGACTGGGTGCCTCTACGCCTATTTATGCGGATGGCTATAAGGTAGGTACCGTGGATGGTATGGAATATGATTACAAGGAGAATGGTCCTATCAAAGTAAAGGTGGATATTAACAAGGATTTGAGAATCCCGCAGGGCAGTAAAGCCGAAATAGTAAAAGACCTGATGGGTAACCTGCAGGTGAATCTGCTTCTGGCAAACAATCCGCGCGAAAGAGTAGAACCGGGTGGTGTTATTCCGGGTGCTGTAAACGGAGGCATGATGGATAAGGCTGCCAACCTGATTCCGGTAGTGGAAAAGATGTTGCCTAAGCTGGATTCTATCCTTACCAGTGTGAATGCGCTTCTGGCTGATCCGGCTCTGGCGGCTTCGCTGCATAATGTGGAAACCATCACAAGCAACCTCACCGTTTCTACACGTGAGTTGAATACGCTGATGGCGGGTCTCAACAAGCAGGTTCCGGGTATGGTAAGAAAGGCGAATGGCGTGCTGGATAATACCAACCGTCTGACAGCTAATCTGGCCAGTCTTGATGTGCAGGGTACATTGAACAAGGTGAACCAGACTTTGGAGAGTGCTCATCAGTTTACTGAGAAGCTGAACAGCAACCAGGGAAGCCTCGGATTGCTGATGAACGATACCAAGTTGTACGACAATCTGACGTCAACCATGAGTCATGCCGACTCTCTGGTTATCGACTTGAAGGCACATCCGAAACGCTATGTCCATTTCTCTGTTTTCGGTAGAAAAGACAAGTAATAAGAGTCAAAGCTAAATAAATTTAGTCTAAATAAGATTTAGAATGTTTCACGCCCCGAACTGACTCGCAAACTGTTTGTTTGTTAGCCGTTTCGGGGACGTTACATTATTGTTTCACTGAAATTCAGTCTATTATATTGTTGTTTTCGATAAGTATTTGATATACAATAAATTATAGACTATCTATTAAAATGTTTTAAATAAGGGGATTTGCATTTCTCCTATTTTTTTTGTAACTTTGCACGTGATTTCGCATCTTTCGGTGCGTCCCATCATTTGTGAATTAAAGTATTAATAATATTAGTAATCAATGTTAGCAAGTCCAAAAGCCCTCTGGGACAACAGTCTTTTGCTCATAAAGGACAGTGTAACAGAGCAGCAATATAACACATGGTTCAAGCCAATCGTCTTTGAATCGTACAAGCCGTCGACAAAGACTTTGTTGGTGCAGGTTCCGAGTCCGTTCGTATACGAGTACTTGGAACAGAACTTTGTTGACTTGTTAAGTAAGGTGCTGCATCGTAATTTTGGGGAAGGAATCCGTCTCACTTATCGTGTTGTAACCGATAAGGAGCATAAGCTTTCTCAGGATATCGAGGCGGATCCAGACGATGCTGATCTGGCAAAGCAGGCTCGTGAGCGTGCCCAGCAGCCGGCTGCCCAGCCTGTCGCTCCCCAGCAGCAGGAAGACATTGATACACAGTTAGACCCGAAGCTTACTTTCAACAATTATATGGAGGGTGACAGCAACAAGCTGCCTCGTTCCGTAGGATTGTCTATTGCCGAGCATCCCAACACCACCCAGTTTAACCCAATGTTCATTTACGGACCTTCGGGTAGCGGTAAGACGCATCTGGTGAATGCCATCGGCCTGAAAGCGAAGCAGATGTATCCTCAGAAGCGTGTGCTCTATGTGAGTGCCCGTCTTTTCCAGACCCAGTATACCGATGCCGTGCTCCATAATGCGAGCAATGATTTCATCAACTTCTATCAGTCTATCGATATGCTGATTGTGGATGATATCCAGGAGTGGGCTGGTAAGGCGAAGACGCTGAATACCTTCTTCCATATCTTCAACCACCTCTTCCGCAACGGAAAGCGTATTATCCTGGCGAGCGACCGCCCTCCGGTAGAGTTGAAGGATATGCCAGACCGTTTGCTCACCCGTTTCTCTTGTGGTTTGGTCTGCGAGTTGGAGAAGCCGAATATCCAGTTGTGTGTGGATATCCTGAGCAATAAGATTCGTCGTGACGGTTTGAAGATTCCGGTAGATGTCATCTCTTTCATTGCCCAGACCTGTAACGGAAGTGTGCGCGATTTGCAGGGAGCCATCAATGGTCTTCTGGCTTACAGCATTGTTTATAACAGCAGCATTGATATCCGTCTTGCCGAGCGCGTCATCAAGCGTGCCGTGAAGTTGGATGATAAGCCGCTCACTATCGATGATATTGTTGAAACGGTTTGCCATCATTATAATGTAACGGTTACTGCCGTGAACAGCAAGAGCCGTAAGCGTGATTATGTCGTGGCAAGACAGGTAACGATGTATCTGGCACAGAAATATACCAAAATGCCTGCTTCGAGAATCGGCAAACTCGTTGGTAATCGCGATCATAGCACAGTTATCCACAGTTGTACAAAAGTGGAAGAAAGGCTGAAGGTTGATTCCGGTTTCAGCGAAGAACTGGTTAGTATTGAAAACGGATTAAAGGTGAAAAGGGCATAAAGGATGTGCTTTTCGCTGATTGGATAAGTTTAAACGCGGAACCTTGGTATAGTGGTTCTTGTTTATATAAATGAAATAAAAGGAAGCCTGGCAAGTTTGTATTTGCCTTGGCTTCCTTTTTCCGTCTATAAACTGTTAACTATTAACTATAAACTGCCTTTCATCATCTTCTTCCATTTAAAGTATCCGGCTACGGCGATGATGACGTAGAGACCGTAAAGTCCAGCCTTGAAAGGGATGCCTTTGACGATATAGAGATAGAAGCAAACGGCATCTACGATAATCCAGAAGAACCACTGCTCGATATATTTGCGTGCCAGCGCCCAGAGACCCACAAAGCTCAGGGCATTGGTGAAACTGTCTTGCAGGGGAACCGTAGAGTTGGTGAAAGTTATCAGTATATAATAGGTGATGCCCCAGGCTGCCAGGAAGCATAGAAGAGTAGGGAGATAGAGCGACTTCTTCATATAGGTAATCGGAAGTTCTTCTTTCTCCTTCTGGTTGTGCTTCTTGCCATATTTCCATACGGCATAACCATATATACCGGCTATCGTATAGTAGACCGCCATACCCGCATCGCCGTAAAGACCATGACTCCAATAGAGCCATACGTCCAGGGCGGGCATGATGATGCCTACCAGCCAGAGCCAGATACTGGCACGGTACTCCAACAGGATATAAACCAGTCCGAGTACCGTGGTAAAGATGTCTAAACCATGTGATGCAATATAATCCATCATGATGATTTCTGATTAGAACTTCAATGTAAGATGCGTCATCCAGGTGGTATCTGCCATCGGGATGTAGGCTATCTGCTTGAATCGTTTGTCCAATGTATATCCGTAACCGATAGCATTGCCCCAGGTGAATGCGCTGGCTGCATAGTGGCGGTTGAAGATATTGTTGATATCCACACCGAAGCTTACCTCCTTGATGCCGAGTGCCTTGGTTAGCTTAACGCTATAGTTCAGGCTCAGGTCGCTCTGTGAATAGCATGGCAGTGAGAAGTCGCGGTCTTCTGTGTTGGTAATATACTGGCGACTTACAAAGTTGGTGTGCCAGGTAGCTGAGAAACCGGCATAGTGGATATCGATGAATCCGTTCAGGATGGCTGATGGAGAATAAGACAGGGTTGAGTTGTCGTAATGTACTACGCCTGGCTTCGTATCATCTTCCCAGTTGCTAACATACTCATCAAAGTCCTTGATCTTGTTCTTGCTCAAAGCGGCATTTCCTTCTACAGACAACCATGACAATGGTGCCCAGCCGGCTGTCAGCTCTACGCCCATACGGTAAGAATCCTTGATGTTGGTGGTCAGCGCCTCGCCGATGTCACTCAACTGTCCGGTCTGAGCCAGCTGGTTGTCATAGTCCATATAGTAGAAGTTGGCGCCTGCATGCCAGTTGTCGCCCTGATACTGATAGCCGAACTCTACATCGAGCAGCTTCTCCTCTTTAGGGAATGGATAGTTGAAGTTGTCGGTAAAGTTGTTGCGCTCTGGCTCGCGGTTGCTGTAGGCTACAGATGCGTATGCCTTGTGGCCATCCTTGTTGAAGCTGATACCTGCCTTAGGATTGAAGAAGTTGTACTTCTCGTTGATGTTCAGCTCCTGGTTCTTGTAGCTGCCGTCTGCCTGGGCGATAAATTTATCGTTGATACCGTCGGTCTTGTATTCTACACGGCGATACTGCAGGTCAGCGAAGGCATTCCAGTAGTCTGCAAAGCGATAGCTTGCCTTGACGAAGGCGCTGTAGTCATACTTGTGGGCATCAGAATCATAGTACTTATACTGGCCGTTGCTGCCGAAGAACTTCTTCTCGGCATCCTGGTTGGCGATATAAGTAAGGTATCCCCAGTGGTTGCCGCGGAACTGCTGCAGGTTCAATCCGCCGATAACATCCCAGTGCTCATCCTTGTAGTTGGTATTGTATACCATGCCGTAGGTATGCTGGGTGAGTCCCTTCTTGCGGATGAAGTCAGACTTCTTGACCTTGTTGCCCTCTGCATCCTTGTAGATGAGTCCGAACTTGGCAAACTTGGCGTTGTTCTTAAACTCCTTGTAGTAGCCGTAGCCATAGGTATAATGCAGTGAGAGGCTGTGGCTCCAGTGGCTGCTTGGTGTCCAGGTAGCCGAAAGGATGTTGTGGTTCTGATAGAAGTTATCAGTCGTCTTGTCCCATTTGCTTCCGTCGCGTAGGGTATAAGGAGTGATGGTATAATCGCCCTTGCCGTTGCGAACCAAATCGCCTGTCAGCACGTTAAACTTATCCAGACCTGCCTTATACATATCTTTATAAGTGCGGATGCCATCATCAAGGAGGGTGAAGTTAGAGTTGTAATCTCCGCCCAGCACACCGTTCCAAGCCTGACCGGTCTTCTCGAAGTTGCCGATGTTCTTGTAGCTTACCTTGAAGTTATCGCCCAGCCAGGTCAGTCCGCCATAGTAAGAACCTGAGCGGCCTGCTGTGCCGTCTACATAACCGTCGGTAGCTGTCTCGTGATAAGCACCGTCAAAAATCAGATGCTTGCCGAGCAGACCTGTAGAGAAGCTGGCGCCTGTATGATAGGTATTGTAAGAACCGAAAGAACCGGTAACTTCTGCAGTAGGAGTGAGCGAAGGAGCAGCTGTAGCCATAGAGATGCTTCCACCGAAGGCACCGTCGCCATTGGTAGAAGAGCCTACGCCGCGCTGTACCTGGATGCTGCCCAGGAGCGAAGAATAACTGTTCATGTTAGCCCAGAAAACGGTCTGGTCTTCCGGTGAGTTGAGAGCCACTCCGTCGAGTGTTACATTGATGCGGCTTCCGGCAGCGCCACGAATGCGCATATAGGTAGTACCGGTGCCGATACCGTTCTCACTCCAGGCGAGAATGCCCGGTGTACGAGAAAGGAGAAATGGCAATTCCTGACCTGAGCAAGAGAATTGTTTGAGTTCTGGTTTCCTGATGTTAGCCACGGCGTATGGAGCTTCCTTTGTGGCACGTACGCCTTTTACAATCACTTCATTCAAATTCTGCACCTTCAAGGTGTCGATTTTTGTCTGTGCCAGTGCAGCCTGGCTTGCCAAAGAGCAAAACGCTACACTGAGTGCGATCCCGTTGAATCTTTTCATTTATTTAAATTAAAAACATCATATAAGGGGGGAATGTGCCTTATTTTCCTACGCCAGCATTACCTGGTTCAGGTCGATGGGTATATTCTCAGCATCCGCTTTTTTCTCTTTTCCGGCGGTAGCACCCCTTAGTTAGCTCTCTGCTAACCGGGTGCAAAGGTACAAATAAATTTGATAACCGCAAAATTTACGTAGATTTTTACTATATTTGTGTCCTTTTATCATTCTTTTTTCTTATATTTGCAGTCGGATTGCTGTTATTCGCAGTCTTGACAGTTTGAAACCTAAACTTCATGTGATAGGATTATGAGACGGTATATTTCACATTTGTTCACGTGGGTCATCTTTTTCCTGACCCTGTTGGCATTCTCATCGTGCTTGAATGAGCATCCTAAGGATCAGCTCGATGGGGGTGGCAGCAATGGTTCTGCGTCTGAAATATTCGATACAACCATAGCTCCTTTATATGATTTTATGGGTGGAACGATAGATGGGGAAGGTATCTGCGATATTCAGCGTCTTGACAGTCTGCTTTCTCTTTCTCCTGATGATGAGCAGCTTTATTCTTCCTGGCAATATCTTTATCGGGCTATCGGCATGTGCAACAAGTCGCTGGATATGATTGATTTACAGTCTGTACGGCTTACCGATAACCAGAAGGCGCAGTTCAAGGCTGAGGTGCGTGCCATCAGAGCCATGATGTATTATGAGGCGATGGATTTGTATGGCAGGATTCCGGTACTCCTGTCTGCGGCAGAATCACTCATCTATGAACCGGCATCGGGCTCTTCGGTTACCGATGAAAAGCTGTCGGCTCAGAGCGAACGGAGCGAAATCTTACATTTCATCTTCAGCGAATTGCAGCAGGTGTTGCCTTATCTTCCTCAGACGTCCAGTTTGGAGGAAGGCTCTCATTATGGGCGCATCACGCAGCCTGTGGTCAACTTCCTGCTGGCTAAACTGGCACTGAATGCTGAAATCTATATGTACAACGATTGGGCGCAGGGTTACAGGAAACGTCCGAAGGGTAGGGACCTGGAATTTATGGTGCGTACAGCCGATGGCGCCTCGCTCATTACGGGCGGCAAGGCGAGTGAGAACCGCAGCAAGATATTGAATGCTTGGGAAACCTGTATCTTCTATTGCAACAGACTGGCTGATGAAGGCTGCAGTTTAGAGGAGGATGAAATCTTCAACAGTTCTGCGCGTTATCAGATGCCGGAAGATGCGCTGGTGATGGATGAGGCTGATTCTGTTCAGCATTCCCGACCAGCCAAACCTCTTTTCCGTTTCCGCTATACCGATGTTTTGCTGATGAAGGCTGAGGCGATGGAGCGCAACGATGGGGATGGCAGGGCAGAGTATAATATGGTTCGTGCGCATGCCGGTTTGCCTGCGCGCAAGTCTTCGCTTGCCAATATTCTGGAAGACCGTCAGGTTATGCTGGCGGGCGAGACCTGTCACCGTCAGGACCTTATCCGTTTCGGAAAGTTCCTCAAGTCCTCGCATCTTCGCCGTTCTGTTCAGTCCGCTCTTACGTCCTGTTCCATCGTCTTCCCGATACCTCAGCGAAGTCTTGCCTTCAATGGCAAGTTGGTACAGAATAAAGGATATGAGGCAATGGAATAGCTAAAAACTCTTCACTCTTCACCCGATAGCTCGAATCCCCTTTATATAAAGGCGTTGCGGAGGGTGAAGAGTTTTTTGTAACTCTTCACCTCTCTTCACCCACTCTTCACCTCTCGAATCCCCTTTATATAAAGGCATTCCCAGCGATTGGGTGAAGAGTGAAGAGTAAAATCATTTTTTCTTCTTCTTTTCTGACATCAGCCGGAACCGGTGTGATATTTCGGTTATTTAAAAACCTGTCAAACCGGTTTTCGTTCGCTGTTTGGCTCAGACAGCCCACTGTTCTTCCTATCGCTAGTCTGCTGTTCTAGTTTCACTAGTCTGCTGTTCTTCTTTCACTAGTCTGCTGTTCCCGATAAATAAAACCATTTTTTTCCTTTTTAAAAATCACTTTTTTCCTTTTCCCATCCTCATTTAAAAATAAAATTTGTACTTTTGCATGCGTATTAACGTGTTAACAGTAATCTTGGCAGATGCCAAATACAAAAATAAGAACGAAATGGATACATTATATTTACTGCAGTTCGCCTGTTTTCTATTTATGTTCATCAATATCCTCATCCTGGGTATTACCCGACTGCACATGAAGTGGATGAACCGGCGATATGAAGTGTCACGATGGCTGATTATCGGAGCCATGGTAGGATTGGCCATACAATTTCTCATGCAGATGCTTCTGGGCTTCCGAGCTCAAGACGCTGCAGTTGGAGCCGTATTCAACATGCTGGCCTATCCCCCTTGCTTCTCGCTCATCTCTATTGGTATTTACAATATCGAGGCAACTCATGCCAACCGCCGGAAGATGAACATCGTCTGCGCCAGCATTTATGCCGCCATATTGGCTGCCTTCTGCATCGGCTTTATCCAGAGCGGAAACTTCCATATCGGCAGCTGGATTTATGTGATGATAGTCCTGTTCGGCATCAACGTAGCCTATTGCATCTATATGATAATAGTGGAAATCAGAAAGCGCAGAAGGATGCTGGAGGTGATGGCTGGTTACGATATCCTGCCTTACGTGAGATATGCGCGAGCCAGTGTATTCATCGTTTTTTTTCCTGCAGTAGCCCTGCCTTTTGCAGTTCTTTCCACTAAATCTCTATATGTTATCGGACCTCTGGGACTGCTTGCCGTCTTTTTCTTCACGCTCAGTTTTATGGCTTTGGGCTATAATTACGTACCTTCCGAAGAACTTCTGGATAAGGAGGAAGAAGAGGAGGCTGCTATGGAAAGCGTGGGAGACAATGCCGTTTTAGGACTGCAGGATGAAGAACTAGATGATAAGAAAGAAACTTTACAATCACAGCGTTCAGAAAGACGGCAGAAGATTATCCGTGAGAAGTTGGATGAATGGTGTGCTGCCAAGGGTTATAGGGATACGTCGCTGAATATGATTACCCTGTCACGTTCGTTGAATATCAGCAGATACGAGTTGTCGCGCTACCTCTCATCCTGTCTCAATACCACCTTCCGCCCCTGGCTTGCCGAGGTGCGTTTTGAGGCTGCCAAGAAGATGATGTTGGATAACCCCGACTTCGGTAATGACATCATTTCTGCCGAGTGCGGCTTCTCTTCCCGTACCCATCTCTACCGTATGTTCAAAGAGAAAGAAGGTTGCTCTCCTACGGCTTGGAGAGAGAAAAACTGTTAAAAAGTATGTATTAGGTGTCGCATTCCCCCACGAATGAGACACCTTTTTTGTAGGAATGCGACACCTATGTGGGGGAATGCGACACCTTGTTTCAAAGAAAAACACTATATTTGCACCATGAAAAGTATAATAGATTCATTAGCCAAAGAAGAACAGGCTATCCTGATAGTAGCTTTGTTTCTCCTCATTTATGTTGGCACCATGATTAATGTCATGGTGAGGGAATATAGGACCTATCTTGATGATTACCCGATGTGTCATTTCAGCCTGGGTGATTTCATCAGGAGAGGGCGTTTCTATATCTGCCTCATCCTCGGCGTGGTGTTCATCACGTTCGTGGGTCTGGTAGTCAGTCTGATGGCAATCAGTATTCAGTAATTTCTTGATAAAAAATAATAACAAAACATATTTATTAATGATGAAAAGATTTACCAATCAATTCCATGGGTCGCAAGCCGGCCGTATTAACAATGGGGGGGCGATAATCCGTAGATTCGCCCTGTTCCCATTGATGTTGCTCATGTTGTTGCTTCTGCCAGCCGGCATGGTGGCGCAGAAGGCAGCTTCCAGTTCTAAGTATATAGCAACGTATGAATCCTCTACCCAAACCTTGACTTTCAAGAAAAATGTGGGTGAAACCCTTCCTAAAAATAGTGCTTGGGTGGAAGATAAACAGAAGGTGACTGATATCAAAAAGAAATTAGGGAATGGCACAATTGTGCACATCGTTTTCGATAAGAGCTTCTGCACATACACTCCAACATCGTTGTACTGTTTCTTTAAGGATCTCCAAAAACTGGAAACAATTACAGGCCTGGAATATCTGAATACAGAGAAGGTGACGAATATGTACGGCATGTTCATTAAATGCGTCTTTCTCACCTCACTAGATGTTACCCATTTTAATACAGCGAATGTAACGGATATGGGATTCATGTTCTCTACCTGCTCATCTCTCACCTCGCTAGATGTTTCCCATTTCAATACAGCGAAGGTGAAGAATATGCGCAATATGTTCGCTAGCTGCTCATCTCTCACCTCTCTCTATCTCACTAACTTCAATACAGAGAATGTGACGAATATGGGAGACATGTTTTCAAACTGCCGAGCTCTCACCACCATCTACGCCAGCAGTAAGTTTGTAACAACCCTGGTATCTAATAGTAGCGGCATGTTCAGAAATTGTGAAAAACTTAAAGGCGAAGAAGTATGGACAAACGACAAGGCTACCGACAAGACCTATGCCAAGATAGAAGGTGGATATTTTAGTGGTGGAATCCCTAGGGTGAAATATGCTGATGGCACGCTGACCTTCTTTCTCACATCCAAGGAAACTTTGGGAGAAAATGAGTATGAACTCAATAGTGGTAAAAATTTTCCTGAATGGATAAAACACTCATTAGGCATTACCAAGGTTGTGTTTGATACTTCATTTGCTAATGCAAGACCAACGAGTTGTTATAAGTGGTTCTGGTGGTGCGATAAACTGAAGCAAGTAGAAGGCATAAAGAATCTGAATACCAAGGAGGTTACGGATATGGTAAATATGTTCTGTGACTGCCGAGATCTCTCTTCGCTAGATGTCTCAGGTTTCAATACCGGGAAAGTGACGGATATGTCCGGAATGTTCTATGACTGCATAAGTCTCAAATTGCTCGACGTCACAAATTTCAATACTGCGAATGTGACTAATATGCAAGGAATGTTCTCTGGCTGCCCTGCTCTCACAACCATCTACGCCAGCGATAAGTTTGTTACAGGCCAGGTTACTGATGGTTCTAACATGTTCTCGAACTGCATAAACCTCAAAGGTTTTATAGAGTATAACAAGAACACGGACAAGAACAACAGTGAATTCGCCAACTACAAGACTGGCTACTTCACAAAGTTGGTAGGCAAGAATGGTGAGGAGAAGATAGGAGCTGTAGGAGAAACACTTACTGCGGAGAGCCTTGCTCTTGATGATGACAAGGACTTCGTGGCTTACGAGCCATTCGCAGCCAAGGCTGCATCTTACAGCCGCACTATTAATGCTGGCACAACCTGGGCTACGCTCTGCTTGCCTTTCGAGGTGTCGCTCGCAAATCAGAACTTCCGTGCATTCAAGCTTCTTTCGGCAGATGATGTAGCTGAAACTGTAGAACTCGAAGAGATAGAGACAAGCATCGCTGCTGGTACTCCTGTTATCATCAAGATGAAGGATGGAGCAAAATCGCTCAGCATCTCTGAAGCCGACAAGGCGATAGCTAAAGATGTTCAGACCTCAGAAACTGCTAATGGCAACTATCAGCTCCAGGGTATCTATACCCAAAAGGAGTTTAGCAAGGATGCTGACAACAACTGCTACATCGTGAAGGGCTCCAAGCTGATGAACCCAGCCAAGCTGTTGGAGGCTACAGCAACAGAGTTTGTGGGCAGCAAGCCTTTCCGTGCTTACATGGTAGATAAATCTTCTGCTCCTGCAGCAGGTGCCAGAATGTTCAGCATCAGCGTCGGCGGTAGCACCACAGCCATCAAGCAGTTGGAGTCTACAGCAGATAGCAAGGCAGAATACTACGACCTCCAGGGTCGTCGCCTCCAGAATTTGCAGAAGGGTGTAAACATCGTGAAGCGTGGTGGCAAGACAATGAAAGTTATCATCAAATAATTAAAAAATAGAAATGGTATGAAAAAGAAAAAATATATCAAGCCAGTGGTTAGTGTCATGGAAATGGAAACCACAGCCATCCTCGCCAGCTCTGTTATCGAGAAAGCAACAGAAGAGGATTACAGCGAAGACAATGTGAAGAATTTCTGGGATAATCCAACCAATAAGGGAATTTGGGCCGACTAAAAAGCCTCACCTTTAATAATAATGATACCCCATGGCACTCATGCCATGGGGTATTTTCGTTCTTACATTGTCTTTTATTGTCATTTACCCAACTTTCGCATGTAAGCTCCACACGCCCTAACAGGGCAGAAGGTGCTGTGGTATAAGTCCGTAAAACTGGTTTGCAAGTCCGCTAGGCGTTAGGGAGATACGCAAGTCCGCTAGGCGTTCCTGCGGACCATAACGCCTAGCGGACCATAACGCCTAACGGACTTGC
>ENA-OPSQ01000745-OPSQ01000745.1-human-gut-metagenome-genome-assembly--contig:-NODE-745-length-26758-cov-3.703741_pt1 | contig 26758 bp, 18 predicted proteins | sample MGYA00241456_ERZ501904 | MGnify/ENA primary metagenome ERZ501904 (study PRJEB25962, sample SAMEA2042452) | human gut metagenome | biome: human gut; feature: human-associated habitat; material: faeces...
AGTTCAGACCGGGCAGACGCATGCGGTGCAGGGCTGTATAGCTCCAGTATTTCCAGCGGGAGGAGGTGTCTACATGGCGGATGATTCCCGTTTCCGGGTGAATGTAATAGACGCTCCGGTCCGGGTCGTCCACCGTTATCTTCCAGACGGGAAGCTGGGGTCGTCCGCGATACATATTGCTCATGTCGCGATAGTAGGTCTCGAAATGTTCGAGCCGGGAGATACGTATGCCGGGGATATGTTGTGAAGAATCACGCTGGGAGGTATAAATGCTTTCCACGCCTTTCAGGATTTCTTCTTCGGAGAGTTGTAACGGACGCGGCAGGCTGTCGGCGGCATCGATGTAATACTCGTTTTTTCTATCTTTTACGATGTAGTAGGGATGTTCGCGGAAGTTGCGCCACTCTATCTGCAAAGCTTGGGGATAGGCAGCTATGACACGGCGGTAGTCCAAGGGGTAATCCTCCGGTTGTGGGGCACGGGCATGGAGCGTGCGTGTGGCGCTGCCTTTCTTCAGTGCCGGTTTATGAATCCATTCGGGAATGTCTGCCAGAGACATCATGCCGCTGAAGGTGAAGGTCAGTACGAAGATGCCGAAAAAGATTCCGCTGACGTAGTGCCAGTGATACCATCTTTTTCGGTAGGGGGAGAACTTGGGATGGCGGCTTCGGTGCGTCTTACGCCATACATCCACAGTTACCCAAATGCCGGCAATGACCATGAGACAACCCAGAGCTGTGAGCCAGATGACGGTCTTAGTCCAAAGGACGGTGTCCTGCCGCAGCCAGGTGAAGTATACCCAGTGGGGAATGGCACCCAGCCATGCCCAGAAGCGTTCGCTTCTGTTGGAGAACTGCAAGGCCTCACCGTTTTGTGAACTCAGATAGAGCTGTGTCCCGGCATCGTCGGCAAAGTATATTTTATAAATGGGCATTTCCTTTTTCAGTTCAGCGAAGGGAATCCATTGGTCCAGAGAGTGGAGGGTGTCGATACGGGTAATGGGAGAAGAACACCACAAAGCTGCTGTCCGGTGCAGGTGTTCACTGTCCAGAGAGGGTCGTGAGATGGTGGAATCGGCAAGGAAATGAAGCGTGCCTTTTGTGGTACTAAAGCTGAACTCGGGGTGTCCGGCATTGAGGTTCAGTATCGTAGACCTGACCTTTACGCCACGGGGCAGGCGGGCTGTGACGGAGGAGATGTCCGGAAGTGAGTCTCCGGTTTGGGAGAGCATATCCAGCTTTTGCATTTTCTCTTTGGCGCTGACACGGGGAAAGCGGTGGTACATCATCACGAAGGCGGAGAGGAACCACATGAGAAATAGGATACAGAGCAAAGTGCCCAGTATCCTATGAATAGAGTACATCAGTTTGGTGATAACATTCATTGTCGTTCGCGTTTTTCCTGCAAAAGTACAAGATGATTCAAGAACACTAAATACCCACTAATGGGTATATTATTCTGTGTCTTTTCCGGCAGCATAGGCCGCCTTCTTCGTCATGATGTCCAGCATGCGGTGCTTCAGTCCGAAACGGATATGGTCAATGAATATTTCTTGAATTTCCGGAATTTGTCCCAGTCCTTCCAGTTGTGCACTGACGGTGAAGCCTTCTTTCTCGAGCATCTCCTTCCACTCTCCGGCAATGTCGTTTTTGGCATGGTCTCCGGCAACAAACATGAAGGGTATGAGGGTCACACGTTTGGCTTTCCCGGCTTTCAGTTGTGCCAGCATGGTGTCAAAGGTTGGATAACCTTCGATGGTGCCCACATGGAAATTGGTCAGTCCGCCTGCTTTCAGCATATAGTCCATCTGACTGTAGATGGCGGTACTGGGGGTATAGGTGCCGTGGCCCACAAGGACGAAGTGTTCTTTGGTAGCTTTCTTGCTTTGTGCCGGGGCGTTGTAGCGGTTCCCCAGAATACTTGCCACTTTCTCTGCATCTTCGATAGAGTAGAGCAGGGGAGTACCTACACGTATTTCCTTGAAGAAGGGTAGTGCGTTTTCCACATCCCGGCGGAGGGATTCCATTTCTACTCCGTCAATGATGTTGGTACTCTGTACGATGAGGTGTGTGTAACCTTCGCTGCGCAGTTTCAGCATGGCATCCAGTGGAGTCAGCTTCGTGATGCCGCGCTCTTTCAAGCGGCGGATGATGATGCGCGACGTATAGGCTTCTTGGAACTTCAACTCCGGGAAGGCGGCTTGTGCCTTGGCGTTGATGGCATCAATGGTGAGGGCGCGGGTATCGTCGTGCGTAGTGCCGAAGTGCACCATGAGCAGGGCGGCTTTGTCGCCGGGTTTCATACTTGCAAGCATATCGCTGTGCTCGTAGTTGCCTCCCCCGTGCGCATGGCAGAGGAGGAGGAAATTACAAAGGAATAAAAAGACAAACAAATTCTTCATAAATACTGATGCTTGTTTTAATCGTTCTCTATGACACGTATCATATCGAAGTAGAAGCGTCCGTCCACTTCGGCTCCTTTCTCTACATTACCGGTCTTGATGTCATAGATGTAGATAACGGCGTTGGCATCTTCTTCAGTGTTTACACCAATGTATGCTTTGTTGTTGAAGATGACAGAACGCTGTGAGAAGCGACCGCCGCTGTAACCGATTTCCTTGCCATCATAGCTTAAGCGTGTCTTGGTTCCGGTGGTAAGATCGAGGATGGCGTAGTAGTGAGAGTAAGCGTCGATGCCGGGTTGCTTATCTGCAGCGGGTCTATCGGCATTGTCATTACGTGCATACACTAAGGCTTTGTTCCCTTCCAGATATTGAATGGTCAGCAATTTGCCGTCGGCATTGGGATAGCCGTTGTAGGAAGCGTCGAATTCTGTTTCGCCTTTGTTGATACGTAGCAGGATGCCTTTGAAAAAAGCGTTATCTTCTTCGTGGAAACAAGCTAGGTAGAGATTGTCTGCTTCGTCGTACATTACGCAGTTTTGCATCAGTTCTCCGTAAGCGCTTCCTGCCATTTCGCATTCGATGGGAGAGAGTACATCTTTTTCTACTTCCATGGTAGAGGGGTTGATAATGGCTGTATGGAAGTTAGGCTCTTGCTGGTCTATATTCGTCAAACCGTCTGTCTCTTTCCAATAGTAGAAGTAGTACAATCTGTTGTCTGATTTGCGGTAGGTGAGGATACCGGAGCTTGTCAGTTTGAGCCAGTTGGTGGGGGCTGGTATGTTGAGTTCACCTTCAGTAAGGATAGTCAAGTCCTCTGCGTTCAGTTTCGTATAAAGAATCTTGTCCTTCTTACCATTGGTAGACATGATGACGAGTGTGTTGTCATCAATCCAGGCATGTGTGTAGGAACGTACCTTATAGCTGTTGGCCTTGAAAGGACGTTCTGCAATAACCTGAACTGCATTGTTCTTGATTTGATATTTTACGAAACGGTCGTTGGTTGCGGGTATTTGGTAGTAATATTTTCCTTTTGAGATAGTCTCCATGGAATAATCTCCCAGTTCCGAACCTTCTCTTTTCACAGTGATGACACCCTGCTCTGTGGCCAATGAGTTGACGCTATGGACAATAGTGGTATTCTTGCTACTCATCCCACCGTGTTTGTCTACGGTGACAAATAGGTCGAAGTGATAGTTATCCTCATTGACTTCCGGGTCGGGATTAGGATTAGGTTCCGGGTCATCATCGGAACACGCTGTGAATGACAGTGCCATCATGGCAGCCATAAAGGCAATCAGTGTAAATTTGAATTTTCTCATTTTGAATGAATTATTAAATGATTAGTTAATGAATAGTCTGAATTTAGCAAAAAAAGCACGTCCGGGCTTCTGCAGCTTGTAGTTGTCATAGGCTGTCTTGTCGAGGAAGTTGGTACACTCCAAAGCCAGATTATAGCGTCCGCGTCTCCATGAGTAAGTGATGTCGGCATTACAGATGTGCTGGGCGGGAATGCGTGCCTTGTTATCATATGCGCCGTAAGCTTCCCAGGTCAGGAAGTACCAGTGTACCCACTGATAGGTACAACCCAGGCGCAATCTGCTTTCGGGCAGGGCAATGTTGCGGAAGGTATAATAAGCCTCTACGCTACCGAATAGCCACGGGCGGTTGGGCACACGGTTGTTATAGGTGGCAGAGGGCTTTCCGTCACCCTTGTACTTCTGCTGGTCGCGAGTGTCCTGGTAGCTGACGTTTGTGGCGAGTTGCAGTCTGCCTTGCCAGTCGTAGCGCATTTCCCCTTCCGCACCTTTTACATGGACAGCCGGGACGTTGGTATATTGCATTGTACCCTCTTTCTCGGCAATGCTGGTCTGAATGTAGTTGTCTACCTTACGGAAAAATCCGCTCATCTCATAATAGAATGTATGTCCATTGCCCGGGTGCCATGTGCCGAACAGAGAGGCATTGAAGTTGTTGCTGTTTTCCGGTTTCAGTGCCACGTTGGCATAGATGGTGGTACCGTTTCCCAACAGCTCGCGGGCGATGGGCAGTCTTACGCTATGCTCGTAGGATACTTTGATGGATAAAGGTTCCACGATGATATACCGGAGTCCGGCACCGTAACCCAGGTAGTTCTTGGTGGTGGAGCCTTGCGCATCCTTCGAGCCGGTCACGCTGGATTGGTCGGTCTGCCGGATATTGGGATGGTTGATGTAGTCTTTTATGAAGAATACGTTTTCCATCTTGCCATCCAACAGAGACTGGTTGTAGGAGAGTCCCAGGATATGTTTGGTAACCACATCTTTTGACGGCTCGAAGCTGGTATCAAGGTCATCGAAGCGGTCGTTTCCGGTACGGCTCAAATGGTAGTTCAGATTAAAGCTGTGATGGGTATTCAGCTGATAGTCCAGGTTGGTGCGCATGATGGTGAGCGGACGCTTGTAGTGGCGCATGGATGGTTCTTTGCCCATAATCTCGTTGCGCTGGCTCACGATGTATCCTCCGTCCCAATAGTACTTCCGATAGGCAGTGTCCACGGTCAAGGAATGGTCCCAGGTGTGGGAGAGGGAGGCATTCAGTTGCATGTTCTTCAGGATGAAGTTGTACTTCTGATAGCGGGCAGAGATGTTCCAGGAATCGGAATTCCTTTCTGCCATTCCGTATACTTTGTTTTGAACAGACCCCGTCTGCAGTTCCTTGTCTGTTTTTGAATAGGAGGCGGAAACAAAGAAGGCATCAGCCCAGGATTTGTTGACAAATCCGGCTTCCACCTGTGCCAGTAGAGAGAAGTAGCCGTCATGAAAACGCTTGGGATTGCCATATATGAAGTTGTCCCCGCTTTCGTCGCGCATCTGTACATTCTTCATTCTATAATCGTTTTTGGAGTAGTTGATGCCAACGGTGGGCCGGACTATTAGTCCGGTTTTCTTTTCTACGAACTGTGCATTCAAGTCTGCCTTGTGGGTATGGAAGGAGCCGATGCCGTAAGATACATCCAGATAATCCTTTTTTTCCTGCTTTGTAATGATATTGATGGTGCCGCCCAGTGCATCTGTTCCCAAGCTGGCAGGGACTACTCCTTTGTATATCTCAATCCGGTCTATGATGTTAATGGGTAAGTTGGCGAGGGAAACACCGCTTCCTTTGGTGTCCAGTGGCATTCCGTCCAGAAAGTAGCGGATTGAATTTCCGGACAAGCCGTTGATGGAGAGGTCGAAGTCCGAGCCAACCCCGCCTTCCTCTCTCACCTTGATGCCCGTTGTACGGTTCACCAGGTCGTTGAGGTTATTTAGTGAGTTTACTATCGGCTTGATGTCGAGTGCATTGACAGCAAAGGCCCCTTCCTTCACTTTCTGCGTTTGGGTCTTTCCGTATACTTCGACAGAATTCAATGCCACGGCGCTTTCCTGCAATGTGAAATTCTGTTTTTTATCCTGCCGGATGTCGAGGGATTGTTTCACGGTTTGGTAGCCCAGGAAGGAGACGACGAAGGTGTGTTTGCCCGGAGCGACTTGCAGTGAATACTTCCCCCGGTCGTCCGTATAGGTGCCGGAGGTGGTGTTTTCCACAGCGATGGTGGCTTGGGCTATCGGTGTCCCGTGCTGGTCTATGACTTTTCCGGATAAGGTGACCTTATTCTGTGCCATACTACCTGCAGGCAGTAGGCAGATAAATGTAAATAGCAGTCCTGTGATGAATCTCATTTCAGTTCCTTATAAGCGTTCGTAACTTGCCCTCAAGGAAAAATGAACAAAGAGAAAGATTCCTTTATATGGATAAAGAATGCCTCGACTCAATGTTTTGTTGCTTTATTCCCCGAAAGCACTAAAACTATGTTGTCTTGGCAGGTCTTCTGACTTATCCCTCTTTGAATGCCTTCCCATCCGCCGGGCGGACAGTGGCTTGTAGAATATTCAAAGATTTTGGAAGGACTTACAGCAGCGGGTCTGTTCAGGATTTGCACCTGATTCCCTTTTTCATCACTCATCTCCAACAGAACCGGGAGAGGTGAAACCAAAACTGGGACAAAGATAACAAAAACTATTAGGTTTGCGAATACTCCTGATAATTTTTGTTATCTTTGCCCGCGAATTGGTTCCGGATGCATGTTTCCATCATCTGGATTAAAAGGGAATCGGGTGTAAATCCCGGACAGTCCCGCTGCTGTGAAGCTCCGTTTATATCATGAAAAACACCCTTGCCACTGATATGCATTGAAATATCGGGAAGGCTTCAGGATTAGGAGTCAGTCAGAAGACCTGCCATTCATTAAAGGCTGCCTTTGCTCGTGGGTTAGGAAGACAGTACGAAGATATTAGTTGAACATTTAAACAAGAAATGGAATGCCTTTGTTAAAGGTATGTCCGCATTGTGGTGTGACTATATATATCCTTTATATATTAAAGAAAAAGTAAAATGATTAAGAAAGTATTGATTGCCAACAGAGGTGAGATTGCCTTGCGCGTCATGCGTTCGTGCCGGGAGATGGGACTGCTTACGGTTGCGGTCTTCTCCGAGGCCGACCGCACCTCTCATCATGTGGCATATGCCGATGAGGCTTATCCGATAGGACCGGCCGTGGCAAAAGAGAGTTATCTGAATATTGAAAAAGTGATTGCCACGGCAAAGCGATGCGGTGCCGATGCCATCCATCCGGGTTACGGCTTTTTGTCGGAGAACTCGGAGTTTGCACGCCGTTGCAAGGAGGAAGGGATTATCTTTATCGGTCCCGCCGCCGAGACGATGGAGGCGATGGGCGACAAGATAGCTGCCCGCAAGCGAATGATTGCGGCAGGCGTACCCGTGGTTCCCGGAACGGAACAACCTTTGCAGAGTGCCGAAGAAGCCGTGCGCATCTGCAACGAGATAGGCTACCCCGTGATGCTGAAGGCGTCTATGGGTGGCGGTGGTAAAGGTATGCGCCTTATCCATAACGAGAGCGAAGTGGTGGAAGCCTACAACACGGCACGCTCCGAGTCCATGTCCTCCTTTGGAGACGACACGGTCTATCTGGAGAAGTTCGTGGAAGAACCGCATCACATCGAGTTCCAGATATTGGGCGACAACCACGGCAACGTCATCCACCTTTTCGACCGCGAATGCTCCGTGCAACGCCGCAACCAGAAGGTGGTAGAAGAAAGCCCGTCACCCTTCCTTACGCCGGAATTGCGCCGGGAAATGGGAGAGAAGGCGGTTGCCGCAGCAAAGGCAGTGAACTACTCCGGTGCAGGTACCATCGAGTTTCTGGTAGACAAGAACCGCCGTTTCTATTTCCTCGAAATGAATACGCGCCTGCAAGTGGAGCACCCCATCACGGAAGAGGTGGTAGGCGTAGACCTGGTGAAAGAGCAAATCCGTATTGCCAACGACGAGGTGTTGCACCTCAAGCAGGAGGACCTGTTCCAGCGCGGTCATGCCATAGAGTGCCGCATCTGTGCCGAAGATACGGAAAACAACTTCATGCCGTCTCCCGGTGTCATCAAGCAACTGACGGAGCCGAACGGAATCGGTGTGCGCATAGACAGCTATGTGTACGACGGCTATGAGATTCCCATCTACTACGACCCTATGATAGGTAAGCTCATCGTATGGGCAACCACCCGCCAGTATGCCATCGAGCGTATGCGCCGTGCTCTACGAGTACAAGATTACGGGCGTAAAGACCAACCTTGCCTATCTGAAGCGCATCATGCACGTGCCCGACTTTGTGAAGGGAGAGTACAACACCCTCTTTATCGAGAAGAACGCCCGCATGCTGGTACGCACCAATACCACCAACGAAGAGTTGGAGAACATTGCCATGATAGCCGCCTATATGGACTATCTGGTTAATCTGGAGGAGAACGTTTCGGCACAGCTGTCCGATGGCCGCCCCATCAGCCGTTGGAGGGAATTCGGCTTGCAGAAGGGAGTGCTTAGGATTTAAGGAATGGAAAATTGATAATGGAGATTTAATAATGGAAATACATATAGGAGACCGTATAGCAGACATTACCCTGGTGGGTAAGGAAGGGAATAAGGTACAACTTACCATTGACGGAAAGCCCTACGAAGTGGACATTGTGATGGCGGAGAACGGAAGTTGCTCCATCCTGCACAACGGAAACTCGTTCAACGCAGGCCTTGTGCGCGGCGAGGGAGGAAAGAGCTATGACATCAGCATGCTCCAGCGTTCCTTCCACGTAGACATTGTAGACACGCAAGCCAAGTATCTGCACATGAAGAAAGGAGCCGACGAGAAGCAGGGCGACAAGATTCTGGCACCGATGCCGGGCAAGGTAGTGAGCATCCCCGTCAAGGTGGGCGACCGACTGGCTGCCGGAGACATTGCCGTGGTGCTGGAAGCCATGAAGATGCAGAGTAACTATAAGGTAAATGCCGACTGCATCGTCCGCAACATTCTCGTGAGCGAGGGCGAACCGGTAAATGCCAATCAAGTATTGATTGAATTGGAGTTGATAAAGGAGGAATAATCCCGAGTCGCATTCAGTCCGTATATTATAAATCACTAAATTGTAAATGCAAATATGAACAGAGAAGAAATATACCGCCAGTTTGAGGAACTGGACAAACGTGCCTCGCTGGGTGGGGGCGTAGACAAGATAGAGAAACAACACGCCTCCGGCCGCATGACTGCCCGCGAACGTATTGACATGCTGCTGGACAAAGGCTCGTTCAATGAGCTGGACAAGTTCGTGAACCATCGCTGCACCAACTTCGGCATGGAGAAGAAGCAGATTGCCGGAGACGGCATGGTGTCCGGTTACGGAAAGATAGACGGCCGCCTTGTATTTGTCTATGCCTACGACTTCACGGCGCATGGCGGTTCGCTCAGCGAGACGAATGCCGCAAAGATTGTGAAGGTGCAGCAGCTTGCCCTGAAGAACGGTGCTCCCGTCATTGCCCTCAACGATTCGGGCGGCGCACGCATCCAGGAAGGTGTGAACAGCTTGGCAGGCTATGCCTCCATCTTCTATCAGAACACCATTGCGTCGGGTGTCATTCCGCAGATATCTGCCATTCTGGGTCCGTGTGCCGGTGGGGCATGCTACTCTCCGGCGCTTACCGACTTTATCTTCATGGTAAAGGAGCAGAGCCACATGTTTATCACCGGTCCGGACGTGGTAAAGACCGTGACCCACGAGGAGGTGGACAAGGAGGAACTGGGCGGTGCCTATACGCATAGCAGCAAGAGCGGCGTTACCCACTTCATGTGCAATACGGAGGAGGAGACACTGATGAGCATCCGCGAGCTGCTGAGCTTCCTGCCGTCCAACAATATGGAAGATGCTCCCTTCACTCCCTGTTCCGACGATATCCATCGCCGGGTAGAGACGCTTCAGACCGTCATTCCCGAAGACCCGAACATGCCTTATGACATCAAGGATATTATAGAACCGGTGCTGGACAACCAGTACTTCTTCGAAGTGATGCCTCACTTTGCCAAGAACGTCGTTATCGGTTTCGGTCGTCTGAACGGGCGTTCGGTAGGTATCGTGGCAAACCAGCCTGCCTATTTGGCGGGTGTGCTCGATATTGATGCCAGCGACAAGGCGGCACGTTTCATTCGTTTCTGCGACTGCTTCAACATCCCGCTGATAACCTTCGAAGATGTTCCCGGCTTCTTGCCCGGAACGATGCAGGAGCACAACGGCATCATCCGCCACGGCGCCAAGATTGTCTATGCCTATGCCGAGGCCACCGTGCCCAAGATAACGCTGATTACCCGCAAGGCATACGGCGGCGCCTACATCGTGATGTCCAGCAAGCCGACGGGTGCCGACGTGAACCTGGCTTATTCGCAGGCGGAAATCGCCGTGATGGGTGCCGAGGGTGCGGTGAACATCCTCTACCGTAAGTCCTCTGCCGAAGAGAAGCAGGAGATTATCAAGGAGTATGAAGACAAGTTCTCCAACCCTTACCGCGCTGCCGAGCGTGGCCTCATAGACGAGGTCATCATGCCGCGCGATACCCGCTACAAGCTGGTGCAGGCATTGGAGATGGCGCACAACAAGAATCAGAGCAATCCACCGAAAAAGCACGGCAACATGCCTTTATAATAGTAGTTATTTTTTATGTGTGAAATGCGTATCCCCGGAGAAGTGATTTCTGTGGGGATACACTTTTTAAATAGAGAATTAAGAATTAAACAATAAGGCTGAAAAGTAAAAACTAAAGATAGAAACTATGGAACTATTAAGAAACCTCTTTGAGGGTTATCCCAATCTTTGGGGCGGAGGAGTGGCACACTCTGTCCTGATTCTGTCCCTGGTCATCACCTTCGGTATCATGCTGGGCAAGTTGAAGGTGGCAGGCATCTCGCTGGGTGTCACCTGGATTTTGTTTGTGGGCATTGTCTTCGGACATTTCGACATGAACCTCGACGAACATCTGCTGCACTTCCTGAAGGAGTTCGGCTTGATACTGTTTGTCTATTCCATCGGTCTGCAAGTGGGACCGGGATTCTTCTCCGCTTTCAAGAAGGGCGGACTTACGCTGAACATGGTAGCAATGCTTTCCGTCTTCCTCAGCGTGGTTATCACCATTGTGTTGCACTTTGCCACCGGAATTCCCATTACTACGATGGTGGGTATCTTGTCCGGAGCCGTGACCAATACCCCCGGTCTGGGTGCTGCCCAGCAGGCAAACAGTGACCTCAACGGGGTGGATGCTCCGGAAATCGCACTCGGATATGCCGTTGCCTATCCGCTGGGTGTGGTGGGCTGCATCTTGGCGCTGCTTGCCTTGAAGTTCTTCATGCGGATTAACACCAAAAAAGAAGAGGAGGATGCCGAGCACGGGCTGGGCCATCTGCAGGAGCTGACCGTGCGTCCCATATCGGTAGAGATACGCAATGAGGCAATAGACGGCAAGCGGATCAGAGATGTGAAACCATTGTTGAACCGTGCGTTTGTCATCTCCCGCATCCGGCACACCGGCAGTCAGGAAACAGAACTGGCGAATGCCGATACGGTGCTACACATGCAGGATGAAATTCTGTTCATTGCCAACCCGAAAGATGTGGAGGCCATTGTTGCCTTCTTCGGAAGAAAAATTTCGGTGGAGTGGGAACGGGAGGACAAGAACTTGATTTCACGCCGCATCCTCATCACCAAGCCGGAACTGAACGGCAAGTCTCTGTCTCAGCTCAAGATACGTAACAACTTCGGTGCCTGCATCACCCGTATCAACCGTTCGGGCGTGGATCTGGTGGCAACTCCCCACTTGCAGTTGCAGATGGGAGACCGTGTGACGATTGTAGGCAGTGAGCTTGCCGTGAGCCATGCGGAGAAGGTATTGGGTAACTCGCTGAAGCGTCTCAACCATCCCAACTTGATTCCTATCTTCCTGGGTATTGCCCTGGGATGTATCTTGGGCAGTCTGCCGTTCATGTTCCCCGGCATTCCCCAACCCGTGAAACTGGGACTGGCCGGTGGACCGTTGGTGGTTTCCATCCTCATCAGCCGTTTCGGGCCTCAATATAAGCTGATAACCTACACGATGAGTGCCAATCTGATGATACGCGAAATCGGTATCGCCTTGTTCCTGGCCTGCGTGGGGTTGGGTGCAGGAAAGGGATTCATCGATACCATTATCTACGAAGGCGGCTATGTGTGGATTGGCTATGGGGCCATCATCACGGTCGTTCCGTTGCTGGTGACAGGATTCATGGGGCGCTATTTCTGGAAGCTGAACTACTATACGCTGATAGGTGTGCTGTCCGGAGCTAACACCAATCCACCTGCATTGGCCTATTCCTCGGACTTGACATCCTGCGATGCCCCTGCGGTGGGATATGCCACGGTCTATCCGCTGGCTATGTTCCTGCGGGTGCTGACGGCTCAGTTGCTGATACTGGCACTGGCGTAGTTTCACCATAGATAATCTATGGTACATAGGTTGATTTGATAACAAGTAATGTAAAGAGAGCTAACAAGTAATGTTAGGCTGCTTTACATTACTTGTTATTTTTGTTTGTAGTATTCCTCCGCTTGTGCCAGTGTCTCCGGTTTGCCGATGTCGAACCAGCGGAATCCTTGCAGCGGATAGCCTTGTATGTGCACCTTTGTGCAGGCGGACAAGTAGAAAGGAATGATGGAGAACTTGCCGTCCCACTGCCCATCGTCCATCAGGCGGAAGAGGGAGGGGGAGATGACATGGATTCCTCCGAAGGCGAGTTCCCGGTACTTCGTTTCCCGGTAGTCGAAGCCTGCCGGTTTCACCTCTCCGGTGGACTTGTTTATCCAGCCGTGCAGGTGGTAGTCGTCGTCAAAAAGGAGATAGCGGGAAGTCTTGCGCTCGCTCACAAGCAGGGTAGACTCCGCATCGCTCTCCAGATGGTGGCGATAGAGACCTGCAAGGTCAATATCCGTCAGAATATCCGCGTTGTGCACCAGAAAAGGTTCTTGTCCGTCCAGAAAGGGGCGTGCCTTTTTGATGCCTCCTCCGGTGTCGAGCAGCATGCCGCGTTCGTCGCTGATGTGAATCTCCGTGCCGAAGTTGTCGTGGGCACGGAGGAAGTCGATAATCTGCTCCCCGAAGTGGTGGATATTGACCGTTATCTCGTTGAATCCTGCTTCCTTCAACCGCAGTATCACCCGTTCCAGCATGGGCTTTCCTGCTACGGGAACGAGGGCCTTGGGCATGTGGTCCGTCAAGGGGCGCAACCGGGTGCCCAGGCCGGCGGCGAAAATCATGGCTTTCATATTGGCATATTCTCACATTAGCACATTAAACTTTGGCCTTAAACGTCTGTTCAATATTCTGTTCTCTATGTATCAGGTTCACTTGCACGCCGAACTTCTTGTGCAGATGTTCCGCCAGGTGTTGTGCCGAATATACGGAGCGGTGCTGTCCGCCGGTGCAGCCGAAGCAGACAGACAGATTGGTGAAGCCGCGTTCCATGTAGCGCTTCACGGAAGCGTCGACAAGGGCGTAGGCATGCTCCAGGAATACGGCTATCTCGCCGTCGTCTTCCAGGAAGCGGATAACGGGTTCGTCCAGTCCCGTGAAGGGTTTGTAACGCTCGTACTTGCCGGGGTTGTTCACAGCGCGGCAGTCAAAGACGAAACCTCCTCCGTTGCCCGTGGAATCTTCGGGGATACCTTTTTTGTAGGCAAAGCTGGTGACTTTCACCACGAGGCGACGCTTTTGCAGGTCGTCTGTAAACTGTTTCAGCTCGGTAAGTTCGCGCAGAATCCGGCAGAGGTAGGGATATTCTGGATAAGGTTCTTGGAGCAGTTGGCGAAGGTTCTCGATGGCGAAGGGGACACTTTGTATGAAGTGGGGCTTCTTCTCGAAGTAACCGCGGAAACCATAGGCACCCAGCACCTGCATGGTGCGGAACAATACGAAGTGGCGAAGCTGGGCATAGAAATAAGCCTCGTCCACGGGCTGGTACTTGCGCAGGGCGTCGATGTATTCCTTCAGCAACTCTTGGCGCAGGCTGTCGGGATAGTTTGCTTTGGCCTGCCACAAGAAGGAGGCAACGTCGTAGTAGACCGGACCTTTGCGTCCGCCCTGGAAGTCGATGAGCCACGGCTCGTTGTCCTTTATCATAACGTTACGGCTCTGGAAGTCGCGGTACATGAAGGTGGCGGAGCTGCTACGGAGCAACACGTCTGCCATCTTCTGGAAGTCGTCTTCCAGCCGGTCTTCCTGGAAGTCCATTCCCGTAGCCTTGAGGAAGCAGTATTTAAAGTAGTTCAAGTCCCACAGAATGCTGCGGCTATTGAACTCTGCCTGCGGGTAGCAGTAGGAGAAGTCCATGCCGTCGGCTCCGGCAAACTGTACGGCGGGCAGCAGACGGATGGTCTTGCGCAGCAACTGTTTCTCTTCCTCACCGAATACGCTGGTCTTGCGGCCTTTCTCGATGGCATTGAATAGGAGCGAGTCGCCCAGGTCTTCTTGCAGATAATAGATATCATCTTCGGAGCGGATGAACACTTGCGGTACGGGCAGTCCTTTCTGGCGGAAATGTTCTGCCATGTAGAGGAAGGCGCGGTTCTCCTCCACAGACTCTCCGCTGACGCCGATAAGTGTAGGACTTCCGATGAGGCGGAAGTAACGGCGGTTGGAGCCGGAGGAGGGGAGTTCGTCAATCTGTTCCGGTTCGTGTCCGGTATGTGCGATGTAGAGTTTCTTAAGTTCTTCGGTTATCATGGTGGTATGTTTTATTTTCGCAGCTAAGATAAAACTTTTGTCGGAGATATGCTTACCTTTGCAGGAGGAAAATATTTAATTTGATAGCTTCATAATGGATTCCATTCCTCAGTTTCTCATAGCCGCCCCTACATCGGGCAGTGGAAAGACCACCGTCAGTCGTGGACTGATGGCATTGTTTGTGAAGAAAGGTCTGAAGGTGCAGCCTTTCAAGTGCGGTCCCGATTATATAGATACTAAGTATCACGAGGCGGTATGTGGCCGTCCTTCCATCAATCTGGATACTTTCATGGCATCTCCGGAGCATGTCCGCAGTCTGTATGCACGCTATTCGGCAGATGCTGATGTTGCCGTGGTCGAGGGGATGATGGGGATGTACGACGGGTACGACCGCGACCGGGGCTCGTCGGCAGAAGTGGCACGGCTCTTGGGTATTCCTGTGGTGCTGGTGGTCGATGCCAAGTCGGCTGCCTATTCCATGGCTCCTTTGTTGTCGGGGTTCATCAATTTCCGTCCGGATATACGTATTGCGGGAGTTATCTTCAATCGTGTCGGCTCACCCCACCACTACCGGATGCTGCAGGAGGTCTGTGAAGACTTGAACGTGACTTGTCTGGGCTATCTGCCCAAACGGAAGGAACTGGAGCAGGAGTCACGCCATCTGGGGCTGGATTTCAGCCGTTCTAAGGAGACGGAGGGGCTGGACATGCTGGCAGGCTTGCTGGAGGAACATGTGGACTGGGAACTGCTACTCTCGACAATCGGGCTTCCATTGCCTGCGGCGGCTGTGGAGGAGAAGTCGGTACTATCAGAGCCGGGGAAGCTGCATATCTCGGTAGCGCGCAACGAAGAGTCCTTTTCCTTCCTCTATGCGGAGCATCTGGATATTCTGCGCTGTATGGGCACGGTCACTTTCTTCAATCCGGAGCAGGACCGGGCTATTCCGCAAGAGACGGATTTGCTCTATCTGCCCGGCGGCTATCCCGAGAACCGTCTGGAGGAACTTGCCGGGGCAAGGCTTGCCAGGGAGTCTATCCGCAGCTATATAGAGGCTGGTGGCAGGACGCTGGCAGAATGCGGGGGGATGATATATCTTTCGCAGTCCGTTCTTTCTGATGGGGATACGGACGGGGGAGGCAGTGATACAGACGGAAGAAGCACCGGGAACAGTGTAAGCAATGTCGGAAATGAGATGGTGGGAGTATTACCTTTCAGCATCACGAACGAGCGTAAACGCAGGAAACTGACATTGGGATACCGTCGGTTCGACTATAACGGATGGCGGCTTAAAGGACACGAATTCCATTATACGCAGCTTGCTGTGCCCGAAGCTGGTGGAAAAGAAAGTGGTGCGTACAGTCTTACTCCCTCGATAGTGCAGGTTTTCAATGCCAGAGGAGAGAAGGTCGCTACTCCCATTTTTCGTTATAAGAACCTGATTGCCAGCTATACACATCTGTATTGGGGCGAGATGGATGTGATGTCTTTGTTCGGTGGAGTCTAATCTTGTAAAACATCTTTTGAATCTGCTGGACTTTCCTTCTTTTTCCTTTCATGTTTTGCTTGAAAAGTCCCGGTATTTCTGCATATTTATATTCCAAATTTGTTTGTATCTTTGCGATAGAGAAAAGGTCTACGGGCTGTGAGGGAGTCCCCTTTACAATCCGGGCTATAGTAGCTGATTTTGAAGAGTTATCCCATGCAGGAAAGTCCTCTACACGTACCTCTGTAAAGGATGAACATCTTAAAATGGAGTTTGTCGATGGTGATTCGATTGGTGTTTTTGCCATAAAGGACGGTGCTATAATGGATGATATTGATAATGCCAAATTGGTTTACAATAGGTCAAGCGGCAGTTGGAATCCGGTGGGAAATGGTACACTTTATTGGTATGATGGAGTGAGTTATGTCGCATACTATCCATATAGGAGGAATATCACAATAGATGTCTCAAAGGGTATGGACGGAGCTATTGCCTCACTGACCGGGAATGAAAAACTGCAACCTTCGAAAGACCAGTCCACAACAGAAAAGCATATTGTCAGCGACTTGTTGATTGCCACCGGCGTACCTGCTATTGACAATTCTTCCGGAATAATCTTGAGCTTGCAGTTTCAACACCAGTTTGCATTGCTTGTGTTGCAACCGCAAGTATACGTAGGTTGTTTTGCTCCTGAAAAGGCAGGCTTTGTTTACCATATGGAATCGAGGGTTTTAGGAACAGACTCGGTAGCTATTAATGTGAGTCTGAATGGTATTACTCCATATCAGATAGATTCTTTGAAATATTGTGCCATTGTTCCGCCACAAGCAAATGCACGGGTTACCGGAAACTATACGACTACCAATGGAAGAGATGATACGAATATAAAGATAAATTATTCGGGCAGCTCCATCACTCTTGTTTCTGGAAAATGCTATACTCTGAAAGTTATCAGTCCCGTACCCGGTAAAGGAAGTATAGAAAGAAAGCTTTATCCCGGGGATTTTATCTTTCAGAACGAAATCGATAGAAGAATAGAGGTACATCCAGGAAATGGAATGTTGGAAGAAGATGGGAAAATCTATGATTATAAAAATGCTATCGGAATGGTAATTACTTGCGATCCGAAAAGGATGACAGACAAGAAGTGCAATGAAAAGGGATGGAATCATGCCTATGTGATGATGTTGGATAGTTTGAAAGAAGGGAATTGGGGACCGGTGGATTTAATCGAAGTGGGTATTGACACAATATCAATAGCTGATGTAAAGTCAAAGCATGATTTTAGTAGAATCAAGAATAACATGAATGGCTACTCTGAAACTTTACAGATGCTGGCAAATCATGAGGGTGATGCATCTTTTGTAAGCGACTGTCGTGCTTTTTATCTGGTGAAAACTTACAATAACAGCAATAAGGTACCGGATGGGATTGAACGCAGTCCGTGGTTTCTGCCAAGTATAGGGCAATGGTTTGATATGTTGGTGAATATTTGTGGAAGATCTCCGGAAAACTTCCAACACAATACCGGTAATGGTTTACAAGATGAAAAGTGGGGACAGGAAACGTTAGATAAATTAGAAGGACAGTTATCCAAAGTTGGTAAATCGTTACCGCAGTTTAACGTGAACTACAGACTTGGTTTCAGTTGCAGTTCTCAATATGATAAAGATAGAAGCTGGATGCTTCTCTGGCATATTGATGATCCCTTATATAAGTGGGAAAGGGTTTGCTTACAAGGATATAATAAGACTTCTGCATGGCATGTCCGGCCGTTTTTTGCATTTTAATCATTCCTTGATTAAAAATAGTCCTAATCTAAGTTTGAATTCATTATGAAAAAGTCCGGATAGCGCATTGATATTTTATGTAATTTCGTTTGTGTTCTCGAAATAGTGGAGTATCTTTGTTTTCATTTAAATATATTATGATTATGAAACTGAATACTTATCGCTTGTCTTCTTTGGAAGACCCTACTGATGAACAACTGCATGCTTTGATGGAACAAGTGGCTGTTGCGGCCCGTGAAAGTTCTCGCAAGGCAAAAAGAGAATTGGAGCGGAGAATGCAAGAGGTGAGAGAAAAATTGAAAGCATATAGAGCTAAAAATGTAAGTGATATATCCATGTGATGAACGAAAAAAATCCGACACTTTGTATAGTAGCTGGTCCGAATGGTTCGGGTAAAACTTCTACGACAGTGCAACTGCTTCATAATGAATGGGCAGAAAATAGCCTTTACATTAATCCTGATAATATAGCGCAAGAACAATATGGTGATTGGAATTCTCCCGTTGCAGTATTGAAGGCAGCAGAATTGGCGACTAAAATGCGTTATGAGTGTTTAAGGAAAAGGCAAGATTTTGTATTTGAAACAGTCTTTTCCTCAGACGAAAAACTTGCATTTGTTGAAGAAGCAAAAAAAGCAGGATTTTTTATTCGCATTTTTTTTGTCTGTACAAATAATCCTGAGATAAATGTACGGCGTATTACACAGCGCTATTTGAATGGAGGGCATGAAGTTCCCATTTCCAAAATTATTTCCCGTTATTATAAATCGTTATTGAATATAGGCAAAGCAATATCCTTGGTTGATAGGGTATATGTCTACGATAATTCAATAGAAAATCAAATTCCTCGATTATTGTTCCGCACTGTAAACGGGACCCTCTTCAAACAATATGTAGAGGAAATCCCGCAGTGGGCACAGTTCCTTATCAAATAGAGAATGAAAAGAGTCTATACCAAAACTGGAGACAAAGGAACAACAGGTATTCATGGTGGCATGCGCGTGCCGAAAGACGATATCCGTATCGAGGCAAACGGATGTCTTGATGAATTGAATGCCGTGATTGGTATCGTGCGCTCCATGCTGGCGGCAAAAGATGCCTGGCAGGAGTTGCTGCATGCTGTCCAGCGGGAACTGATGGTGGTGATGAGCCATGTGGCCACTCCCTCGGGAGTGGTGAACCCTAATCCGCTTTCTGCCGCAGAGCTCACGCTGCGCTGTGAGCAGGAGATGGATGCCATGACCGTCCTGCTGACGGACAACGGCTACTTCCTTTTGCCTGGTGGCACTCCCATATCAGCCCAACTGCAGTTTGCCCGTACCGTGGCCCGCCGTGCCGAACGCCGTTTGTGGACACTCCATCGCCAAGACCCCGTGAACGAGGATATTCTGCGCTTCATCAACCGCCTTTCGGACTTGTTCTTCGTCATGGCCCGCATGGAGATGCAGCGGCAGGACTGGCCGGAGGAGAAATGGCAAGAGTTTGCCTACAAAAGGAAAAGACAGTAAGCACTTATCGCTAACCGCCGGGAAGCTGTTTTCAGCATAGGGGTTCTATTTGCTGTCCGAGCCTTAAATCATACAGACATGCCCGTACTTCCGCTTCGCTGCCGATATGCTTTCCTGCATCGTCGGACAGCTTCACGCATTCGCGCCATTCCTGGTTGACGTTCATCTTGCATTGCGTCAGTTTCATTACGATGTTGGAGGGCTTGAATCCGGTATCATTCGTCAGATTGGTGCCGATGCCGAAGGAGCAGCGGATTTTGCCCCTGCAATGCTCCTGGATGTCGAGTGCCTTGCCAAAATCGAGCGCATTGCTGAAGACGATGGTTTTAGTGGTAGGGTCGATACCCAGTTCGCGGTAGCGGGCAACGAGCTTGTCGGTGAAATCGAATTCATCGCCGGAGTCGCAGCGTACACCGTCGAATAGTTTGGCCTGCTTGCGGCTCAGGTTACTTAAGAAAATGCCGGAGGTATAGGTATCGGACAGTGCGATGCCCAAGTCACCGTCGTACACGTTCACCCAGTTTTCCAAGGCCATGTAGTTGGCGTGTTTGTAGCCGAACTGTGCGCCGTGGAACATGAACCATTCATGCGGATGCGTCCCCATAGGCTTCATGCCGTATTTCATGGCGAAGTGGCAGTTGGAAGTCCCGGTACAGTATTCGGCGGCTTCCTTCAGACGGTCTATGACTTTGTCCTGTACCTCGAACGAGAAGCGTCTCCGGGTGCCGAACTCCGAAAAATACAGCTGGTGTCGGTTGGAGAGTGCCACCTTTTCGGACAGTTTGCAGAGTATGCCGTCCATGTCGGCCACGTTTCCCAAAGAACGGTTCTTTATTTCGGATACGATGGAAAGCAGGGGGACTTCGTAAAGGGTGGCCTTGTACAGATAGTCCGTGATTTCAATGTTCAGGTGCCGGTCCTCGTCCAGATGGATGCTTACCTTCTCCGGCTGGAAGCGGAAGGAGGAGAGCCACTCCCAATAGACCCTCGGCAGGAAACGGCAGTGGCGGGTCATGTATTCCAGCTCTTCGGCAGTAAGTACGGTCTGTGCCAGGCTGTCCACCGCCTCTTGCAGTTCCTTCAGAAACGTGTCCGTATAGGCGGTGTCGTCTCTGTCCTTGAAGCTGAAAGTGCCCATGGCATAGGGAAACAATTTGATGTAGGCATACGAGGTGGTGAATTTGTAAAGGTCTGTATCGAGTATGGTATGAATCATGGCAAAATATTCTTTAGTTATGATGTTCGATTTTGGGGATGAAGATAGTGAAAATTTCTTATTTGACCAGCCTCTATCTGTTAACAACGGCATATTCCTATTAAACCATGTTATAAATAAGGCTGTTATGAGCAGAAATTTTGGAGAATTCGGAGAACTCCGTATATTTGCAATGTGTTTTTCATAGTATTAGATTTAAGGTTAACAAAAGATTGGCTGTCTGGGATAGATAGCCTTTTTTTATGCCTTCACTTTTCCTTCTCCGTAGAGGTGGCGTGTAGTACAGAGCGCCAAAGTTCCATAGACCAATACTTGTATCCACATTGTCAGCATCTGCGGCCATACGTCGGCCAGCGTTCCACCCATTGAATTCAGTTTTACAAAAGCAAGTACGGCAGGACCTGCCGGAAACAGATAGTGGGCTGTCTGCCAATACCACGGCATCAGCTCCAGCGGATAAGACACGCCCGAAAGGAAGATGTAGCCCACAGAGAAGAAGGCTATCATCAGCAACGGCGCTTCGGAGTCTGTAAACCAGCGGGAGACGGCCAGGGCAAGGAAACTCGTGCCCAGCAGGAAGGGTATCATCATTGTGACGATGTCTCCTCCGCTGCCGATGTGTGGGATGCTGAACAGGTGCGGCAACAGTCCCAGCAGGAATAGGGAAAACACCACGTAGAGCATGAAGTATACGAAGGTCCTGCCTCCGACAATCCGTAATGTATCCTTCAATGAGTCGGCACGCATCAGCCGTATTCCTTTTCTTCGGGCTTCCGCTTCCTCGCCCGTCAGCATGGCAATCACCATCAGCATCGTCTGGAAGATGATGACAATTAGGACGGCGGGAATCAGATAGGAACCGTAGCCCTCTGTATAGTTGTAGAGCGCCGTGCCGGACACGCTGACGGGAGCGGACGAAGCCACTGCCAGCAGTCCTTGCGGAGGTAGGAATACGGTGCCCTCCATGCGGTGGGCATCGTTCACGGCAAGCATGACGCGCGCACTGGATTCTTGCAGTCCTTTGAAGTTGAGGAAAGCGTCCGTGGCGGCATAGAGTACGAAGACCGAAGTCTCGCCCCGTGCCACACGTGCCTCGAAGTCGGCAGGCAGGTAAAGGATGCCTGCCACGTCGCCCTGCTTCATCCATTGGCGGGCTTCGAGGATGTTGGGTGTCTGGCCGTAGACGGCGGTCTGGGGAGTGGCGTCGAGCAGTCGGATGTATTCGCGGCTGAGGGTGGAGTGGGAGAGGTCTACCACTGCGACGGGAGCCTTGCGCACCAGGTTGGGGGCGTACATGTAGTTGTAGAGCAGTCCGTAGAGGAAGATACCGCCTGCCAGCACGAGCAGGATGGCGGGATTGGTGGCGATGGCATGCCACTCGTGGCGGATGACGGAAGCTGTTGACAATGCGGTAGGTGGGCAAGGTGATGGGGAGGCAGAGATTGCTTCTTCCCTTATCTCTTTTTTTATCCACCATTTCAGCAATGGCAGTATCAGCAGTGCTGCCAATAGGAAGATGAAGAGTGTAGCTACCGACTGCCAGAAGTAGGCAAACCCTGCATCGAAGTAAATCATGGCTTGTGCCGCCTCCGTGAAGTGCCGCACGGGGAAGAGGTAGGAGGCCGCATGCACGGGCGCATACATGGCTGTAACGGGAAACGTGACTCCGGACAGCGTAGCCCCCAACGACCCCACCATGGATACTACACTGATGATATAGGCAATCTTGGGAAAGACAGAATAGATAAAGACCGCCAATGCCTGGGTAGCGATGATGAAGAGCACGGTCACTGCATTCATCAGCCACAGACTGCCAGCGAAGGGGATATGTAGCGGGCCGAACAGTACATAGTTTGCCAGGATACCGATGGACGAGAAGATGAGGGTATAGGGCAGCAGTTTCCCTGCTACGGCAGTGAGGATATTGCCCCGTGCCATCTCCAGCCATTCGCCGGCGCTGCCGAATTTCAGTTCGCTGCCTATGGAGTAGACGGTGGTGAGCAGGATGAGTATCTGGAACAGTACGAAAAAGAAAGGCTGGCTCAGGTAGATGGAGTAGTCCATGTCCGGGTTGTAGAGGGGATGGGTACTGGCTTCTACGGGGAGCAGAAAGGTCTGTATCTGTTCTCCGCTGACTCCCAGAGCTTCGGCCTGCATCACGATGGGCGAGAGCGCCACGGGGGCAAGCGTATTCTCGAACGCTGCCATCAGCTCGCTGCCTACCGAAAGAAGGGCATAGTGGTAATAATAGGTGAGCGTTGCGCCAGTTCCCGTCACCGCCTTCTGTTCGAAGCGGGGCGGGATGACGAGGTAGCCGTATATGTCCTTCTGTTGCAATGCCCGGCGGGCGTCGGCTTCGTCGGTGAAGTGCTCCGTCACACGGAAGGTGGGGGCGGCAGAGATGCGTCGGGAGATATTGCGCGAAGTGGCAGTGTTGTCCAGGTCGACGATACCCACGGGAATGTTCTCCATCTGTCCGTTTCCAAAGATGGTGGCCATGAAGAACAGACAGAGCAAGGGTAGCACGACGCAGACGCCGAGGTATAGACGGCGGGAGGTCATGCGGTGCCATTCGCGACGGATAACCATGCGGAGCGCTTTCATTGCGTAGCCAAATTCTTTATCTTTCATTTTTTATTCTTCATTTTTAAGAGTACGGACATCCCCGGTCTCAATCCCTCTACCTGCTGTGTGGGACGTGCGTGTATCTCGAACGTCTGCATGTCATAGCTGCCCGTCTGTTTGGTGGATTTCCAGGTGGCGAAGCTGCCCAGCGGACTGATGTAATAGATGCGGAATTCAATGTCCTTGCCGTCGATGGCGGGGACATCGGCACGGAAAGTGCCTCCCATCTTGAACTGCGGCATCAGGTCCTCGCGTATGTTCAGTACCACGTGTGCATCGTCCATCACGACAAGGCTCATGATGGGAGTGCCGGGGGCCACCAGCTCTCCGCGTTTTGGGAAGATGGTGGCTATCTGGCCGTCTTCGGGAGCGGTGAGACGGGAGTCGACGAGGAGGGAGGAGACTTCATCGACGGTGCTTCGCGCCGCTTCCACCAGGCTGCGGGCCGAGGCACGGTCCTCGCTCTGCGCTCCGTCCACGGCCATCTGGTATTGCTCGTAGGCGGCACGTTCGGCGGCTTGGGCGGCTTTGTACATGGCTTCCACCTCGTCACGCCGCTGGGAGGTGACGACACTGTCCTTATAAAGCGTTACAATGCGCTGGTAAGTAGTCTTGGCGAGGGCAAGGTCGCTCTGCGTCTTGTTCCAGAGTTGCCGGGCGGTGGCCACAATCTGGCGGCGGGTACCGGCGTCTATCTTCTTGTTCTGCTCCTGGGCCACCTGCTCCAGGGCATTCACCTGGCGGTATTTGGCTTCGATGGTGGGGCTGTTGATGACGACAAGCGTATCGCCTGCCTTCACCCAGTCGCCCTCTTGTACGAGGAAGGAGTCCACACGTCCGGGCAGCTTCCCGCTGATACGTATTTCCGTTGCTTCCACTTGTCCTTGCAGGACCAGGGGCTGCCGGCTCATGAGTAATATGCCGGCAAGCGAAATGATGACCGTTGCGGCCAGGATAATGACGAATGCAATGCTGATGCTTTTATTATTGATTTTCATAAAGGGTAGGTTTTAATAAGTTGTCTCGAAATATTTCTCGAACCGTTCCGGCGTTCCGCAGATAGCCAGCAGGTTCATCAGTGCCACATCATATTCGTAGTAGGCTGCCAGACGCGCCACGCGGACGGTTGCCAGCATCGTTTCCGCATCTACGACCTCGGTACTGGTTGCCATGCCTTCGGCAAAGGATTTCTTGCGGATTCGCACCAGCTCTTCGCTCAGCTCGATGGTGGTATTCAGGGCGCGTACGTTGTCTTGTGCCTTTTGCAGTTGGGTGTATAGCTTGTCGATGCCTACGCTCAGGTCTTCTTTGGCTTTTTCTTGTCCCAGGGCAAGGGTCTGCTGGGCTATCTTCGACTGGCGGATGCGCTTCTCACGCGCCAGTCCGTCGAACAGGTTCCAGGTGAAGCCCACACCTACGATGGTGCGGGGGACAAGATTGCTTTGTATGCCGTGGGCATAGAGGGTCTGCTTGCCGAATACGGCGATGTCCGGCAGGTAGCCGCTCTGGTCGATGCGGAGCTGCTGGCGGGCAATCTGTGACTGCAGTTGCAGTTGGTTCACGGTGTAGTTCTCCACCCGCATGGCTTGCAGGAACTCCTCTTTGGCGGGCAGTTGGTCGTTGATGAAAAGCTCCGAAGTAGGATGGATGCTGCATGTGTCTTGCAGGTTGAGCAGGGTGCGCAGGGCACTTTGCACGACGGAGGCCTCCTTCCGGGCAGCCTCCAGTGAACGGGCAGCTTCATCCATATTCACTTGGGTAAAGAGCCGGCCTGCCTTGTCTATCATGCCGGCAGCTTCCAGTTTAAGGGCATTCTGGTAATGGCGTTGTAGGCTGTTGTAAGTCTCCTGCCGCACGCGTACTACCTCTTGCGCAAGTTTCAGCCCGAAGTAGCTTTCTGCCAGCAGGGTGCGTTGCGTGGCATCGGTCTGTCCCCGGTTTTCGCGGGCGATGTCTATCATGGTGTTGCCTATCTTCGAGGCCCGGATGCGCTTGCCGCCGGAGAATACGACCCATTCGGCGGTCAGGCCGACGGAAGTCAGGTTGCGTGGAGCCAGTGGAAAGGCAAGGGTATGGGAGCCTATCTGGTCGAGTATGCTGCTGATGAATTGGTCGTCCGGCACGATGTTGTGCACAAAGTCCTTTGCCGGGTCGGTGAACTGGGAAAGGGGCTGTTTTACCTCTATCTTTTCGGAAAGATGCACGAACGTACCGGCACCTTGCAGGGAGGGGTACCAGAGGGCATTCAGTTTGTCACGTTCCGCACGGGCGGCTTCAATTCCCTTGTCGGCTATTTTCAGGCTGCGGTTGCCGTTTTGCATCTGCCTCAGGGCATCACCGAAGCTAAGGGGAAGGGAGGTTTGTGCGGCCACTCCACCGATGGCAAGCAGCACGCAGGCAGCAGCCGGAAAGAATCTCCGGCATAATAGATTATTCATAAGTTCGTTCGGTTTAGGGGTTCTTGTTTCTCTAAACAAGAGGAGGTGGGAATTGTTCAGTAGTCATCTTTTTGAATAGAACGTTACAAATATAACGAATAGTTTCCGAAGATATGGCTTATGAATGGGAGAGATATTCGGATTTGCACTATCTTTGCATTCGCTAAAATGGAATTTATGGAGAAACTTCATCCGATTATGTTTGCCGGGACGGGCAGTGATGTGGGAAAGAGCATCATTGCTGCCGCCTTCTGCCGCATCTTCAAGCAGGACGGCTATCAGCCCGCACCGTTCAAGGCACAAAATATGGCGCTCAATTCATTTGCCACTCCCGAAGGGCTGGAGATAGGCCGTGCCCAGGCTGTGCAAGCAGAAGCCGCCGGAGTGCCTTGCCACACGGACATGAATCCGCTACTGCTGAAACCACAGTCGGACCATACCTCGCAGGTTGTCCTCAACGGGCGTCCTATCGGCAACCGCAATGCTTATGATTATTTCCACAAGGAAGGACGCGACGAGCTGCGCCGGGAGGTTTGTGCTGCCTACGACCGCCTTGCCGCTCGCTATAATCCCGTTGTGCTGGAAGGCGCGGGAAGCATCTCCGAAATCAATCTGCGGGATACCGACCTTGTCAATCTGCCGATGGCCCTGCATGCCGGAGCCGATGTAATTCTTGTGGGCGACATTGACCGTGGCGGTGTGTTTGCCAGTGTCTATGGTTCGCTGATGTTGCTTCGTCCCCATGAGCGGGAGCGAATTAAAGGAATTCTTATCAACAAGTTCCGGGGGGATATACGTCTCTTCGAGTCGGGCATTACGATGCTGGAGGAGCTTTGCGGCATTCCCGTTGTCGGGGTGGTGCCTTACTACCGTGATATCTACATTGAAGAAGAAGACTCCGTGGCGCTTGCCGCAAAGTCTGTCCGTGCCGAGAAGGGAAAGGTGAACATCGCCGTCATCCTGCTGCGCCACCTCAGTAACTTCACCGATTTCAATGTGCTGGAGCGTGACCCGCGCGTACATCTGTTCTATACCAACAATGTGGATGAGCTGGCAAAGGCCGACGTCATCCTGCTGCCCGGCTCCAAGAGCACGCTTGATGACCTTTACGAATTGCGCCGTAACGGTGTGGCGGG
>ENA-OPSQ01000765-OPSQ01000765.1-human-gut-metagenome-genome-assembly--contig:-NODE-765-length-26413-cov-3.910160_pt1 | contig 26413 bp, 26 predicted proteins | sample MGYA00241456_ERZ501904 | MGnify/ENA primary metagenome ERZ501904 (study PRJEB25962, sample SAMEA2042452) | human gut metagenome | biome: human gut; feature: human-associated habitat; material: faeces...
ACAAAAGACGGGAAAGAAGGAGAAAATTTGATGGAGAAAAACAGTGCTCCCATCGGCGGCGTAAGTCTGGCTTGGGTCGAACAGAGCCGGGAACAGATGCATCAGAAGGTCGATGATCTGTATGACGAGCTGGTTCAAAAGATTCCTACGGAGGGGAAACGGTTGACAATGGGCGACGGTGAACAACTGTTGTCACTGGCGGCAGACCCGGCACGGTTCAAGGGACTGAAGCCATCTCGGCTGTTATTCCCGGATGGCAGGATAGTGACCGTGCAGAATTGGCGGAAAGCCATTCTGGAAATTCTGCGGGAATGCAACAAAGACCCGATCAAACATGACCGGATGGTGCGGCTCCGCGATTTGGTAGCGGGCAGATTGCGGCCACTTCTCAGCAGCAGTCCAAAGGGGATGAATGTACCGGTCATGATTGACGAAGGGCTGTATCTGGAGGGGAAACCGGATACGGAGTACCTCATCAAAACTGTGCGGGATCAGATCTTAAATCCTGCTGGTTATGACTATGATAAGATTGGCTTGGTTGTCTACGATCCGAAACAGGAGATGGTACAGAAGAGCCAATCAATGCAAATAACACCCTGCACAGTCAGCCCTTGACAGACTGCGGAATCGTGGTATAATGAACATAGAAAAGGGCGCTGCCGATAGACGGTTAGCCCCCCAGTAAGTGCATTGAAGTAATCGCCGTACTTGTCAGGGTGCCGGCGGTTACTTCTTTTTTATGATCGTAATGATCAAACTGGCAAAGGTGATGAGAACCATGAGCAACTGGAACAGTTCCTCATATGTAACTACATTCACATCTACCACCCCCTTCCAGTCAGGACAGGGGGTAAAGAAGGATCACCCCCTGAAAGAGGGGGATAACCGCCTACCGTGTTATGGCAGCGCCCGGTTCTCGAAAGAACCACATTTATTCTACCAAAATGTGACATAGAAGTCAAAACATATTTTCGATATGCCAGCTGTTTTTACGGTTGGCTTTTGTTTTGGAGGTGTGTACCGAATCAGGAGACAGACGAATTAACTATGGGCAGCCTGTTCGATGGGATTGGCGACTTTCCTCTGGCGGCGGTGCGGAATGGTATCCGCCCGGTATGGGCAAGCGAAATTGAAACATTTCCTATCGAGGTGACAAAGCTGACGTTTCCCGATATGGTTCATGTCGGGGACATCGCAAGGCTAAACGGAGCAGAGCTGCCGCCTGTAAATATCATTTGTGGGGGCAGCCCGTGTCAGGATCTCTCAGTGGCCGGCGCCAGAGCCGGATTGGCCGGTGCGCGTTCCGGCCTTTTTATGGAACAGGTCAGACTCACAAAGGAGATGAGAAATGCAGACGAATTGCGAGGCAGAACAGCTCTCGATATACGACCTCGATTCTTGGTGTGGGAAAATGTTCCTTATGCACTTCAACACATAAGGAACATTATGAACAGAAATCAATTATGTATAGCACCTCCATAAAAAGCAGTGAAACAGAGCATTTTACTCTGTTTCACTGTGCATAATATTTTGGAGTTTTAGCCAAGCGAGGACAGCCATTCAATCAACTCAGCATCCTGTTCCCACTGAGATGCTTTCGGTAGATCAAGATGGGCTGTAGCCTTCTCCAAAGCAGCTCGCTTGGCTTCATTGTCTGCTCTGGCATAGACCTCAGTGGTAGAGATGTCGGCGTGTCCCAGATAATCTTTAATAAAGACCGGATTAACATTGGCCTGTACCATATGCATGGCTTTCGTATGGCGAAAAATATGAGGCGAGATTTTGGTAGGCATCCCAGAGGCAGTTTCCCGTGCCATATCTGCATATTTCTGGACGATGTATGTAATTCCAGAACGGGTCAGTTTGTGTCTGCTTCCATTCCAAAACAGGGGCATATCTGGGTTTCGTCGCAAATCAATGTGGTTTTCCTCAAGGTAACTACGTAACAATTCAGTAGTCGGTTTCATGAGAGGCACTGTACGAATCTTCCCGCCTTTTCCATGCAGAGTAATAACTGCTGGGAAATCTAATCGCACATCCCGCATACAAATATCCGCAAGTTCACTAACACGAGCTGCTGTATCATACAAAACAGTTAGCAAGACAAGATGCCTCCGTCCTTTAGGAGTAGAGGTATCCGGCATAGACAATAAATGTTTCAAATTTTCTGGCGTTAAGTACTGCGCGGGCGGGTCGGGAGATACCATGCTTGGAATTTTGAGGATTAAAATGCACTGCTCCATATACGTCGGTTCTTCGGTCATAACATAATCAAAGAAAGCGTGAATGGCGCAAAGGCGCTGGTTGTAAGTAGATGGGGAAGAACCTCTGGTATTAGTCAGCCACAGAAGGAAGTCCTCTATACACTTTTTGTCCAACTTGGCCAGATTCAGCTTTGCAATATTAAAGCCTTTCTCGTCTCTGCAAAAAATCAGGAGGAGTTTAAACGTATCCCGGTAGGAACGAATTGTATTGCTGCTCAGATTTCTCTGGACGGGCAGATAGTGTGTAAGGTACTGCGTCAAAAATTTGGAGAAGTCAGATGCTTTCATTGGACACCTCCATCTGGGGAATGAGACCACCAAATTGCACTTCTAATTTGGCAACAATATCTGGGTACATTTGCGCCGTCAATTGAAGATATTTTTGCGTGCCGGTCAGTCCATTATGTCCAAGATACCGTGAAAGTACGGGTAGCGCAGCGGTAAGATCTTCACCCGAAAGGACCCAGTTGTTAAGACAGTGTACCGCAAATGTGTGGCGGATATCATGAGGCCGAGGGCCTTTTCCTGAACCATTGTAAGGAATACCCGCCGTTCTGAGGAGCTGGCGAAATTGAGCTTGCAGCCAACTGTTCCCGTATCTTCCGCCGTTGCTGCGAGGGTTCAAACTTGGAAAAAGCAAGGAATCTGTAGATTTTGGAGGGGACATTTCCAGATATTGAGTCAAGGATTCTGCAACTGTATCAGAGAATGGCACCAAGCGGTTTTTGTGAAATTTCGTATCCAAAATGGTAAACACATTTTCTTTGAGGTTTACATCGCACATGCGCAGTTTAAGCAATTCAGAAGTACGCAATCCGCAGTTGAATAAGATTCGGAACATAACAGGAATCTGGTATTTTCGTGCAGGGTTCTGCTCCGTAAATGGCACATGATCCGCTGCAGTCAGCATCCGCTCAATCTCGTCGTCCGTAAAAATATAGGCTCTAAAATTGCGGTTTTCTTTCGGGAGAGATTTAGGAGGGATCTTATATGCTGTATAGCCTTTGCGGATCACAAAATCGAGAAATCCATTGATTGCGCTGACATCTCTGAGGATGGTATTGGTTTGCAGGTTCCGTCTGTTTCCAATATGGTCTAAAACATATTCTTTTGTAAACGAAATCTCTCCATCATCGGGCTCAGCAAAGTCCTGGAGGAAGCGCCGGATACAACCCTCGTCCGTTTTCAGGCTGAACCCAAGAGCATGACGTTCCACCATATACTGCTCCAACAACATTTTTGAAGTCATATCAATTCCCTCCCTTCTCCATAAGACAATGCACATTTCCGCAAGGCCGGAAGGTCTACTTTGGTATATACGGAGGTCGTTTTTGGGCTGTTGTGCCCAAGGATGTTGGAGATCGTCATAAGCGGTGTACCATCATACAAGAGGCTGCTTGCCAGAGTATGACGCAGTGAATGGGCTGCTTTGCGCTTCTTTACTGTCATACCTGCATATTTCATATATCGCTTGAGGTTTTCGGAAAGAGTTGTGCTGGACTGGAATTCTCCGTAAGGATGGATATGGCGGATAAACACATTATCACAGTCAGAATCCAACCGCCCATTTTTCAGATAGTCAATGATGGCATCGCCAATTACAGGGAGCAGAGGCAGTGTATTGACCTTTTGCGTTTTTTGCTGTGTATAGGTGATCAGTTTCTGGTGCCAGTCCAGATTTTTGAATTTCAATGCACAGATGTCTCCAGCCCTCATGCCCAGCAGAATAGCAAGCAGAAGCATCGCGTAATCTCTTTTTCCAATCGCATTGCTGCGGTCAATAACGGACAATAATTGTCGTACTTCCTCTGGGATCCACGTTTCGGGGATATTTTCTTCAACGTAGATCTTTGGCCTTGGAACACTTGAAGATAAGTCATCGTCCAATATCCCATTTTCATGGAGATAGCGGAAGAAATCACGTAAAACGCTGCTGAATACATGGATAGTTGCACGATGGTAGCGGCACAGGGTGGTCATGAAGTCCGAAATTCCTGCAGCGGTTAAATCTGAAAGTTCTATTCCGCGCCCATCCAGAAAGCAAAAAAATTGCCGTATCTTTGTCCGCTTGACACGGATAGTACCATCAGAACTATTATTTCTGTGGCACCATGCAAGGTATTCTTCCAGTAAATCGACATATTGCCGTGGCACTGTGTAGTCATGGTGGCTGTATCGCAGTGCATACCCAAATTGAAAGATGTCATCCAAAAAACGAATCGAACAGCGTGTGTCCAGTTGCTGTTTGGTCAGTTTTGCGGTGGAGTTACCGATGTCCAAACCATAACAGTGTTGGAAGTATTGTGGTCCGGTTTCTGTGTCATAAGCGGTAATCTCGTTTTCTCTGCAATAATTGGAGAAGCTACGGAACTCCTTGCTATGCCGACTGAGGGTTGACGATTTGAAGTCCAGACGGATCAACTCCATATTTGCTGCGCTCATCAAGTCAATGATTGGAACTGTCTTTCTGCTGTGCATAGTTTGCCTCCTTTATATTGTGATGCTCACAGTATAAAGGGAAATTATGCACAGCATCTTTTTAATTCTCAAAGAAATTTCAATATTTTGGAAGGAGGTCTTTTCATAATTGCTTACAACTCATAATGTTCCCGGAGCCTTCTCCAGCGGAACGCCAAAAGGAGAAGACTTTCGGTGTGTCCTCGAGGAGATCGTCAGAATTAAGGTCGGTGGTGTTTCAATCCCTCGACCTTACCCATGGCCATGGCAACCTGCTGGGCGAATCGTATTGGGAGCTGATTTCTCCATGGCGTGGAGATGCCTCGACGCTCAATACTGGGGTGTCCCCCAGAGAAGAAAACGAATCTTCCTTGTCGCGGATTTTGCAGGACAATCCGCTGAAAAGATACTATTTGACCAAGAAAGCCTGCTTGGGTATCCTGCGTAGAGCCGCTGAACGGGGGAAGGAACTTCCTGAAAAGCTGAAGTGGGCGCTGGAGATCCAAGCTGGTCTCGTTCTGCCGGATGGCAGGCCCACGAAACTGGAAGCCTACCATATCAACCAGAGAGACGAGGGAATCGACCTTCACGGCGTATCCGGAGCGTTGATGGCGACCAGCAATATGCAGATGCAGCCCTTTGTCACCCAGCCGGATGGAAAGGAGAATGAAGGCTGCGACGGAGCAATTCAGCCCATTGCGTTCGCAGCGAACCAGAGAGACGAGGTTCGGGATCTGCACGATGTTGCCGGGGCGCTGGGCGCACAGCCGGGTATGAAGCAGCAGACATTTATTGCGGCTGGCTTCTCCGCGGGGCAGGGGAGCAAAGCCGGAGGCGTTGGCTATCAGGAGGAATGCGCACCAACCCTGAAGGCGTCTGACAGCGGCACAAATATGGTGCCAAGCATCCTATGCCTAAACGATCAGGGCGGCAGTGTCATGGAGTGTTCCGAGGATGTGAGTGGAACGCTCCGCACTCAGGAGCATGGACACCAGCCGCTGGTCTACGAGAACCACGGCATTGATGCCCGCTATACTGGCCCTCACAGGGTAGCACCCACTATGTCAGCACGATACGGTACGGGTGGTAATAATGTGCCGCTGGTGGAGCAGGATACGTCCGTTTACTGTATCGTCGGCAATGCCATTGACCGTCAGCCACAGAACGGCGGTAATGGGATCGGGTATCAGAGGGACATTGCCTATACCCTGACGGCGACAGATCACCACGCAGTCTTCAGTCGCCAAAGGGTGGATGTATTCACAGAGAACGAAGTGGTCAGTACGGAAAGCGCCCGGCAGCACAAGGATGCCACAGATCTGGTAGCGCAGCCTTATCAGGAGGCGGTTGGCACACTGGTTCGGTCAGACCATAAGGGAATCAGCAGCCAGTATGTCAGTGACGACAAGTGCATTGTGGAGAACCATAACCTGATTCGCCGCCTGACGCCCCTTGAGTGCGAGCGCTTGCAGGGTTTCCCAGACGGTTGGACAAACATCCCAGGGGCATCAGATTCCGCCCGTTACAAAGCCCTGGGCAACAGTGTGGCGATCCCATGCGTGGAGTACGTTATGCGGGGAATCGCAATTGTCTTACGGGCTGGGCGCAGGAGGCGGGGGAGAGGAAGAATAGTGCGATTGCGAGTAGCTGGACGTCCTGAATGTTTAGCTGCATAGGAGAATGAAATATCCTGTCAGAGAGAATTGTTTATGCGGATGAAAGAATTTGTGATGTGTCATCCAGAGAGCTCGTAACATGGTGATGGCATGCGGGTATGCGCAAGCCACCTCAGGACTGGCTGCGAATAGAAGGCATATATGCCAATACAGAAAAAAGTTGTTGCCTAATTAATACTGCTTTTTACCGTGAAAAGAAGAGAATATGTTGCGGAGCGAAAGAATATGGTGTAAAATAAACATAGAACGATGCCTTATTATCCTGCATACGAAGTGGCGTGGCTGGGTTGGAAACTAAACACTTTGGTACTGGAGTGCAGAAGAAGTAGATACTACTTTGAACGGTAGTTGATAATGGAACTGATATTTTTTACAGCGTCTGTTGGGGGGGATCACAATATGGTTGCCTACAGATTTCTGTATCAATGGGATATATCGACCGCAGAGCCTAAGAGCGAGTATTTAGCAGGAAAAATATTAGTATTTTTATGATACATGGTGACGGCGTTACGTAATGAATGCCAGAGAGCTTATTAAAACTGTTCGACAATTCTAGCTGCTTAGGAGGTGGCCTTGTTGTCAAAGGATTATATATACGAGCAGATGTTAGGCAAAATGGCTGAATTTTCTCTGGAACGTGGAAATCAATTATTAAAAGACGGACTTACTGATGTCGAAGCGAATGCAACTGTACAGGCTGAAGTCAACGACAAGTTCTCCGAATCTGCAATAGTACAATTTATTGAAGAAACTGCAGATGCTTGGGTCGCAAAGGCTTTCGGTGACATGGATGATAAATTAACCTCGAGCGATACTTCTATGCAATCGTTTTTTCAGCATAATAACATGTTGTGGAAAGAGGGGTTTGATAAATCTGAGATGTTATACTTGATGATTTTGGAAATGTCAGATCATTATCAAGCCTACTACTTAGATCTACCCGATAAAACGCGTAATGCTCTGGAAAATCGATATTATGTACTTCGCAAACTGCATGGTCGAGCTTGCCAGCAATTTCGTGAAATACTTTGGCTATTGCGTGGAGGATTTGCAGACGGGGCATATGCACGATGGAGATCTTTATTTGAATTAAGCGTTATCTCAGAGTTTATTTGCCAAAATGATGAGCAGGTCGCAAAAGCTTTTGTTGATTTCGTCAAGACAAATGAAGAAAAGGATTATGGCTGGGCGAAGAATGCACCATGCTTTGCAAGTTTAAAGCCGAAAGCGAATGTTACGTTTGAGATGATTCGTAGTCAATGCACTACTATAGTGGGGGATTGGAAGAAAGCGTATAAGGAATCTTGTCAAGTTGTCCATGCGTCTCCTTTAGGGACACTAGGACGCATGGGGAGCCCGAATGAGAACAGAGTTATTTCTACAGGGTCAAGTGATTATGGATTGGCACCCCCCGCAGTGGATTCAGCTATTTCGTTAATGCATGTTACGCTTTTCTATTTTGGCCTGTTGCGTCAAATGGATAGTCGTGCAATGATTCGTACTATTCAGAAATGGTTAGATATCCTTATTGGCTGTTATACTTCAATTAACTCTCGTTCATTTTCTCCGAAACCAATATCCAATAATTTACCGCAAACATAAAAGAAATCAGGAGCGCCGGGAGCTGAATGAAACCGGCGCTCCTTTTTTACTTGATTTCCTGCTCGATGTTGTCAAAAAGGTTGTCATCAAAGAATTCTCTGAGGGAAATTCCCAGCCCATCGCAGAGCTTTTGCAGAGAAACCACGCCGGGATTCTGACTCTTGGCGTTTAGCATGCTGTAAACGGTGGAGGGGGCCACCCCGGAACTGCTGGCAAGGGCATTGATGGCGATACCTCTTTCGTCGCACAAAGCCAGAATCCTGGCTGCGACAGCTTCTTTCGCATTCATAAAACATCATCCTCCTGTACGATATATCGTTGACTATATTTTATAAAAAGTCGGGATATATCGTGTGGGATATATCGTAATTCTGCGGCATATGTGGTAGAATATGCGATATATCGTAAAATGGGAGGAAGAAAGATATGGATATGAGAGCGAAAACCTGCTGCTTCACCGGGCATAGGAGCCTGAGCGGGGCAGAAAAGTTAAAAGTGGCTGTTCGTCTACGAAAAGCTATTAAGGAGCTTGTAAAGCAGGGCATTGTGTTTTATGGTGTGGGAGGCGCACTGGGATTTGACACTCTGGCGGCGCAGACGGTGCTGGATATGAAAAAAGAATATCCCCAGCTTCGCCTGATTCTGGTGCTGCCTTGTGAAGATCAGACCAGAGGATGGCGAAGTGAGGATATTGCAGTTTATGAGGATATTAAGCGTAGGAGTGATAAGGTCGTGTATGTGTCCAGAGAATATACCCCGAACTGTATGCACAGGCGGAACCGCCATTTGGTGGATCACAGTGGAACCTGTATCTGCTATTTGACAAGGGATTCAGGTGGAACAGCTTATACCGTTGACTATGCCCGGAGAGAAGGGCTTCATGTTATCAATATTGCAAGGTCAATTTGAACAAGGAGGGAACCCGATGAATATCCGTAAGAATATAGACTATAGCGAAATGTACGCAGAGCTTGACAAGGCCATGGCAGCAGATATACCCCAAATGGAGCTATACTGCAAGATTGGCAAAGCTGTATGCCGGAGAACGGAAAAAGGAGCGGCGGTTGCGGCAGCTGCATATCTGAGCAGACAATACCCGGATGTTCAGGGATTTTCCCCTCGGAACCTTCGTCGGATGAGGGAGTTCTATCGGACTTATCAGGGTCAACCCGCACTGCTGTCCTTGGCGATGGAGCTCGGCTGGACACAGAATGTTGTGATTCTGGAATCGGGGTTATCCACGGAGCTACGAGCATGGTATCTGAAAGCTGCCACGCAGTTTTGCTGGTCTAAAGTGGAGTTGACACAAAAAATCGCGGACAATGCTTATGAAACAATTGCCCTCACAATTTCTGAAGCAGATTGCTCGTCTGCAGTGGAGGAAGAAACAATAAGTCATCTGGGTATTATCGATTATCGCTACATGGTAGGTGAAATCCGATTTATAATTCCAAAGGTCATGTACAGGGTGAGGACACTGAGAGAGGGGAGACGACGATGTTGGGGATTCACGATGATCTGCGGCTGGAAAATAACCGGAAAGAACTCCTCTTTTTCTTTCATCTCAATATAGTTTGACAATGAGCGTCCTTTGGTCTGGCACATTCTCCTTTTTTTGTTTTTGATTCCATTGGGGAGCAGCTTGTATTTGATTGAAAATTGTGCTAAAATTTATATATATGCTCGATACAGCGGAATAAAAGGAGAGAGATTAGAATGGCAACAGTAATCGAAAACATGACTGGCGTTCAAATCAAATCACCATTTTTTAGTGATCTTAAGACCTTGGAACTATTCCCTGATATTTCAAAAAGTGGGACATCATCCAAGCGGAATAGGGTCGCATTGCTGTATGGAACTAACGGGAGTGGGAAGAGTACATTAGCGCAAGGATTTAGGGAGTATGCAGGTTCAACAATTCCTAGGACAGTGGATGTTGTCCCGATGGCTGGAGCTAATCAGATAAAGCTAACACCTGGTGGAAAACCGGAAAGAATCCATGTTTTCGATGAGAGCTATATTTCGGATAATATTAAGCTTCAGCGCGACGGACTTGGGTCGATTATTTTGTTTGGCCATCAAGTACAGATAGAAAAAAGAGTAGAGGAAATAGAAACGGATATATCATCTGTTGCGAGTAAGATTCAGAAACAAGAGGAAGCATGTAATAAGTATGTGGATACCAATAATGTTGCTTCGCCTTCCTACTGGCTGACAAGAATAATTAGAACTCTCCAAAGATCGGGGGGTTGGGCAGAGACAGATGGCATTCAAATAAAAAAGCACCAAATTAAGGCGAGAGTGACCGAGAGTGAGGTTAGGAGACTTGGACAGTTGGTTGCAGAGAGATCCGAAGATGATGTTAAGGCGGAGTTTGAACGACTAATTTCCGTATATGAAAAAACAAACTCCGCATCTAGCCCGATTTCGCCAGAAATATCGGTTATCAAAATTCCTTATAGCATACTATCGACAGCAAAGATTCAAATGGCAAGAAAACCGAAAAGTACTCCGTTGTCTGAGCGAGAGCAAGCATTGCTGGACTTGATGGGGATATCGACTTTGGTAAACGCAAAGGGATTTCTTTCTGTTACATCAAATACTGTCTGCCCTCAATGCTTACAGAATGTGTCTGCAGAACACCGAAGTGAAACACTAGCTCTGCTAGATAGAATCCTTAACAGAGAAGTTGAGGATTATCAAAATAATCTCCGGAGCCTGATGATTCCACTCATTCTTGAAACTCAGTATGATGCATATTCGTGTGTGGACGCTGTACTTGTGGAGAAGATTCGGCTACATATCCGTTTAGTCAATACTGCGATTGGAGAACATAATGATGCTCTGATGGCGAAAATCGGAGATCCGATGGGTAATGCAGCCTATGAAGACAGTCATAAAATTGGGGATGCGTTAATGGCACTCAACGCATTACTTTCAGAATTGGAAGAAAAGCGACTTGCATTTAATAAGGTTATTGCTGACAGAAAGAAAACGGAAAAACAGTTGGTAGTATTGAACGATTTGATTGGCCATTATTCTATCATAGATGATTATACGAGGATGGTGGATCAGGATAAGGCCCAAGAGTCCGATAAGGAACTCCTTTTCTCGCTGAAAACACGGGAAAAAGAGTTAAGATTAGAGCAAAAAGAGCTGGATGACCAACGGAAGAATTATAAGCTGGCTGTGGATCAGATTAATCAATCACTGTCGTATATCTATTTTAGCAAAACACGATTCGAGGTTGTACTAGAAAGTGATCAACTATATCATCTGAAAGTGAATGGCATGCCGGTTACACCGGATAAGATATCCTGTGGTGAAAGAAATGCCCTTGCACTCTGCTACTTTTTTACTGAGATTGCTAGGGAAACTGACTTTGATAAAATGTATAGCAGTGAGTTTCTTCTAGTAATAGACGATCCTGTATCAAGCTTTGATATGGAAAATCGTGTTGGAATTCTCTCATTTTTGCGATTTAAAATAAATCAGATTCTTTCCTCGTGTGTAACAAGCAAAATTTTGGTTATGACCCATGACCTTAGTGTGCTCTTTGATTTGCAGAAAGCAATGGATGAAATTGCCAGTGCTTGTGCTGCAAATAGGAAAAATGCTGAATATTCGTCTTTTCAATTAGTCAACAAAGAACTTGTACCTTTTCAAACTAAGAAACACAACGATTATACCAACTTGATGAAATATGTGTATGATTATGCATGTAACCCAACAGATGAAATGGATATATCAATAGGGAATGTTGCGAGAAGATTGTTTGAGGCTTTTTCAACGTTTATGTTCAAGAAGGGAATAGAAAAGGTGACCCTTGACGAGTCAGTGCTTTCGCTGATATCAGATCAGCATAAACGAGAGTACTTTCAAAACTCAATGTATCGGTTGGTTCTCCATACTGAGAGTCATTCTCAGGAAGCAATACAGGGAGCGCCTGAGGCGAGTTTTTTCGCTCATATTTCGCGCGCGGAAAAACAGCGTACTGCTAAAGATATTCTGTGCTTTATGTATTCTGTGAATAGAGTACATGTTTTGTCGCATATTCCAGAAGCAGAGACCGATATACTTGCTTGGATGGGCAATATCTAAAGTTAAAAATAACTATGACAGCGTTTCCTGAGAGAAGTAGGCTGAACAGAGAAAGCATCCTCCGGGATTTTTTGATGTTTCCACGTCAGGGTAGAATCATCTGAAACGGGGGAAAAAGGAATGTTGTAAAGTTTTTTGTTGTTGCAGAAATGCAGAAGAGTTCCGTAGATGTTGAGATGAGGATTCCCGAAGCACAAGCCACTGTGCGAAAGGTAATGGATAATCCTTGATACTGTTGATACGTTCAAACCCACCAGTGGTATCACCAAGAAGCATCCTAACAGTAATAACTTAGATGGCGTTGTGGTATTTTATGATAAACTTACGTTGTAGGAACTATATATGTGGAATGGCCTAGAGGGCAGAGACTATTTCGGAGAGAAGTGCAGCGCCATTACCGCGCTAAAGTTCCAAAGAAAATTGATACACATTGGTACTTATAGAAATTGGGGAAAGTCAATGACTAACATCATAGAAACAGATTATCTATATCATTATACATCACTTGAAAAATTAGCCCTGATATTAAAGAATAGGACAATTCGGCTGAGTCCATTAGATAAGATGGATGACCGTCAGGAGCAGAAAACCTCTGATGTTGAAAACGTTGGAAGATTTGTATTTGTAAGTTCTTGGACAGATGACAGCGCAGAAAGTATTCCCATGTGGAAAATGTACACGGATCCGTTAGCAGGGGTGCGGATAAGAATGAGGAAAAATCCTTTTAAATGGCATACAACGAAAGGTGCTGATCTTGAGAAAATTTTACATATGCCAGCAAATGATGAAGCATCTCGAAATGCATCTGTTCGTACGTTTTTGGACATAGCGAAAATGATGGATGGGGGATATATGTCACCACAGTGTTGGAAGGGAGAAATCCTCAAGGAAGTAGAATATACAGACGATCTTTCGCTACTTGAGCCTCGCGTTTCAGAAACCAACGGAAATAGAATGTCCATCAATTTGGGGGCGCTGGGAAAGCACAAAAATTCATACTGGAAATTCCAGCGTGAATGGCGGTATATTATGGTGTTTATGCCGATGAACTTTAAGACAGATGTGGGAGATATGGAACGATATGCGATTGAAATGACATACAAAATGCTTAATGGCGTTCAAGCGCCACCGTTCCCTTTCTACGACTTAGAGATTGCGGATGAGAATTTTGAAGAAATGGAAGTTACGTGTAGCCCGCAGATGACACCGGGCAATAGAATATTGTTGGAGTCTCTTTTGAAGGACTTGAATCCCAAAGCAAGGATGTTAGACAGTAAATTATTGGGAAATCTATAATTGTATAGTATTTATATTTTTCGTGGAGAAGGCAATGTCGAAACTTGCGATTGAAATTTGCTTGGTTTTCGTAGATTTGTGAACACAGACAACCCCAAATTTAAGAGATCAAAAGTGGACGGTACGTCCATGTTTATTTAACACTTTAGATGCAACTTGAAATAAGTTGCATCTAAAGTGCTTTTTTGCAGGTAAACATTGAGAATTTACTGGATAATTGTTTGATCCTCTAGGATAAAATGTTAACACGATTTTTAGCAATTCCATAGATGCAAACACCCTTTGATACGCTTTTTGAACAGGCTCAGCCAGATACGGCGAAGATATTCGCAGCGCCCTTTTTGGTTTCGGACAGAATTTCAAAAAGGGCACTGCTTTTGTTATTGCGTTTTCAGAAAATTATCATATGTGAATCAGCCGGAATTTTTGTGGCGTAGCAGCCATAGAAATTCCGGCTTTTTCTATTTTCAAAAAGGGCGCTTACCTTTCGGCGTCCTTTTCCAGCCGTTCTTCTGTTTTGGGAGGACGGCTTTTTTCGTTTTCTTAGAACACTATTCTGTGCCTCAAAAAGGGCACTGGAGGAAATGGAGGTTAAAATTGAAGAATCCGAACAATGGAAGTTCCAAACTAAAACGAACCAGACCGGAATACCGTTCCCATACAGGCCCTCCCACTCAGACGGAGAAGCCCATCTGTACAGAGTTCCCATTGTGCGAGGGATGCCCCTTTCCCGGCCACGGCTTTCTTTGTCAGGGCGTGGACGGGGAATGTATGCGCACACGACTGATGAAACTATCTGAGAAGGAGGACACCAAATGAATATGCCATTTCCCAGCCGTGAGCAGGTGGAGTCTATCCGAAAGAATTATCCACCCGGCACACGTGTTATGCTGAACAACATGAATGACCCATGCCTGATCAGAGAGATTTCGCAGCTCTGTATTGCTAAGCTGTTGCTTAAGCTCGTACGTATAAGTATAGCCTCGGGTATCATTGTTCATGAAACGAAATAAGAGGTGTTGTAAGACAGCAATTTGAGCTTGAATTTCCGGATCAGGACTATCGGCATTATGCTCAACGAACTTCACGGCTTGTGCAAAACACAACTGTGCAATGTCCTCATCGTAGTCATCTGCAATGGCACTGTTTTCAAGGGTATAGGTTTTGTATGTTTCAGAGTAAAGTTCAACTCTGATTATTTTGTTGTGTAATATCTTGAGGTAATCTGGCGCATCGGCAGAACACTTGTGACTATCATAAATATAGGCCAGGGTGCCGCTGATCAAATCGGTAATTTGAATACGGACATCAGACTTCCAAAAACCACCTTGCCGTATGAATAACAGCATAAACTGTCGTCCCAGGTATTCGCTGGTTTGGCCGTTTCGTCTGCAAATGCGGACGATCTGATATAACAGAAAAATGCAGACCTCATCAAGCCGGCGCTAGACAGGCGCCTGCATTTTGCCTGAAAAAGAGGATGTTCGGGAAGAAAGGAATAGTAAAAGCTGGCGGCGTTTTCCAAACGCGTTATCTTATGCGCCGGATTCCGGTGCCAGGGGAACATCCAGAATCTTCGCCTTTGCGTCCCGGGAAATACAATCAGCCTATCCTGGTACGCTGGATGTAATTATCGAAGACATGGTGGTCGGCATAGACCTGTTTAATGATCCGTATGGCGTCCTGCAGGGGCTTGGTAAGCTGCTTTTGTTTATGGTACGCAAGAGAGGTCTGCCTTGCCCCCTGATATTCCAGAATGGGAAAGATATTTAGGGTCTGGAAATAGTTGTGCTGGCTTTCAAACATGTATTTCAGCAGCATAGAGGGGCTGAAGAAGATACCGTAGCTCTTGGCGCACAGGTCTACAAGGGAACTAGTAAGAGAGGTTTTGACCCGGATAAATGGCGTAATCCCGTGGGCTTTGATGGCGTTCTGTAACTCCAGATGGAACGCACTGTTGGAGGGATGAAGAAATAGCGGAAGATGTGCGAACTGATACAGGGACACGCCAGAGCGATAGCGTTCCTTGCACTCCGGGTACTCATCCGGCACGGTCTGACGAAGCAGATCATTGGAAATGACAACATAGAGCGTCTCTGCCTCTATCTGCTGCACTTCCAGAAGGTTGGTATCCAGCTTGGCTGTTGTGTCGGACACCAGCGGCAGAGCTAGGTCAATCCGGTTGCGGATCAACTCCCTGGTAAGATTAGAGGAATATTCTTCCCGCAGATTGATGGACATATTGGGGTAGAGCGAAGAAAACTGAGGGATAAACTCGTTGGCAAAAGCAATGGATCGGTTAGCAGGTAGGCCGATGGAAAGCTCACCAGTGTAATTAGTGCGGGAATTCTCCAAAGCATCTACAAGCACCTGTTCCCTCTGAATAATCTCGTTTGCAGCATCCAACAGGATTTTTCCCGCGGGGGTCAGCTTCAGTGCCGGTTTGCGTTCAAAGAGAACGGTATTGTAAGTTTCCTCCAGGTGCTTGATGTGCAGGCTTACCGCCTGCTGGGAGATGTACAGCGATTCGGAAGCCTTGGAAAAGCTGCCGCAGGCGACGACAGCAAAGAAACAATGGATATCCGACATATTCACAAATATCACTTCTCTTTCTTGTTGATTCTGCCCTCCCGAAAATCATTATACAAGTATTTACTTGAAAAATCAACAAATAAATTCATGCTTTTCTTTTATGTCGATGTGTAATATAATCAATATCGTAAAAGCAAATAAAAAATCTTTGTGCAAATAATCCAGGAGGTAATAAAAATGGTTATTGGTTTCGTTGGGTTCGGCGAAGCGAACTCTTCCATTGCCCAGGGTCTGCGGGAAGAGGGGCTTTCCGAAATCATCTGCTTTGACGCCATGCAGGCAGATCCTCGTTTCCGGGACAAGATCGCCCAGAAAGCGGATTCCTGCGGAGCAAAGCAGATGGAGAGTTCTGCGATGGTCTGTCAATCGGCGGACATTGTGATTTCTGGCACGCCTTCCTCATTCGCTCTGGGTGCAGCGGAGCAGGCCAGCCATGGGGCGCACAAAGGACTCATCTACATTGATGTGTCAACCGCAACGCCCAAAGATAAAAAACAGATGGCGGAAATTCTCGAGGCAAAAGGCGCATCCTTCGTAGACGGAGCAATGATGGGTACACTTCTGAAAGACCGGCACAAGGTCCCAATGCTGCTGTGCGGAAGCGGCGCCGATGCCTTTAAGCAGGCAATGGATCCTTACCACATGCGGTTGACTGTGGTGCAGGGAGAACCCGGCACCGCTACCAGCATTAAGTTCATCCGCAGCATCACCGCAAAAGGGCTGAGCTGCCTGTTGATCGAATCCTTCCAGGCCGCCAGGAAGTTTGGCGTAGTGGATACCATCCAGGATTCCTTCCTGGATTCCTTCGGCCCCGGCTTCCAGAAAATAATGGATGGCTATATTTCCGGTGCTGTACTGCACGCCAACCGCCGAGAGCACGAAATGGAAAACGTGGTGGATTTTCTCAAGAGCGAGGGGCTGCCTTACAACATGGCCGATGCCACCCGCGAGAAGCTGAAGTGGATCGACGATCATCATGTAAAGGATCTCTTCCCGAATGGTGTGCCCAGAGACTTCCGGAGCGTTCTGGACGTCTGGGAAGTATAACGGAGGGATAGACGATGATTAAAATCAATGTGCCGTACCGCGGCCCGAAGCTGAATCTGAAAGCCGGCGACCTGGTGGAGTTTACAGGTACCATTTACTGCGGCCGGGACATGGTGCTGCCCAAAGTAGTTGAAGCCGCCGAAAACGGTACGCTTTCCCAGTATGACATCGATATGGAAGGCGCCGTGATCTTCCACACAGCGGTCAGCTGCGCGGGCATCGCCCCAACCACCAGCAGCAAACCAGAGATTCAGGGTTCCATTATTCCTCTGTCCAGGCATGGCGCCCTGTTCCACCTTGGCAAAGGGCTGATCTCTCAGGAGACCGTAGCCGGTATGAAGAAGGAAGGCTCCTATTTTCTGGTCACACCACCGGTGGCGGCACTGCTGACAGCTCAGATGACAGAATGCAAGTGCGTTTTTCATCCGGAGTACGGTATGGAGGGCTTTTATAAGATTCAGGTGAAGGATTTCCCTGCCATCGTTGCTGCTGCGGATGGCGAGACCATTTTCGCAAAGTGAGGAACAGATAAATGCTGACGACAGAACAAATCATAGAAGATGTTGCCCAGGCAGTTGTGAAGGCCAGTTCCCACTGGCGGGAGGATCAGAAGGCCTGCTGGGCATGTGCCGCGCAGAAGGAAACCCAGGAAAGTGCGCGCTGGGCAATGGACAATTTTCTTCGCAATGCCGAAGCCGCAGATCTGCACCACTCTGCACTGTGCGATGATACCGGCACGCCCCACCCCTTCCTGGAGATCGGCGACGAAGCGGTAGTCCCGGCCGGCTTTCTCCAGGCCATGGAAGCCGGCATCCGTCTGGGTATGGATCGGGTACCCACACGTCCTATGGGCGTGAAAGGCAACGACCTGGAACGGATCGACCAAAGTCAGGGTCTGTATGAAGAACCCGGTATGCTCCTCCCGGCGCCGACCCAGATCCGCCGGGTTCCGGGGAACAAAATCCGCTTTACCATTCTGATGCTTGGCGGCGGTCCTGAGATTCGGAGCAAGACCCAGCCGATCTTCCACATGCACTCGGTGGATCACGTGGTGGACGAAATGATCCAGTGGGCGATCCCCCAGGTGGCGGCATTGGGCTGCCAGCCCTGCACACTGTCCTTTGGCCTGGGGCGCACAGCCTGCGAAGCCTCTTCCCTTTCTCTGGAAGCGATGAAGGACGGGCGTTATGATGTGCAGAACGAGATGGAGAAGAAGATTACCGATGCGGTAAACGCCGCGGGTATCGGCCCCATCGGCCTAGGCGGCAAGACCTCTGTGCTGGCAACCTTCATTAAAATCGGAAATATGCGAGCCAGCGGTTTCCGGGTGGTTTCCATGCGTCCCAACTGCTGCATGGAAATCCGGAAGAGCAGCTGCCAGTGGGAAAGCGTGTAAAGGAGGCAGTGAAATGAAAGAACTGATCCAGGGGGCATATGATTTGCATGTCCATTCGGCGCCGGATGTCATGCCCAGGAAAATGGATGATCTGGAGATGGCGCAGCGGATTGTGGCTTCCGGGATGGCTGGATACGCCCTAAAATCCCATTATTTCTGCACCGCAGAACGGGCAGCGCTCTCCAGAAAGATCTGTCCCGGATGTGATTCCATCGGGACTATCACACTGAACGGCTCTGTGGGCGGCATCAATCCCATGGCAGTAGAGATGACTGCCCGGGCAGGCGCAAAACTGCTGTGGTTCCCCACCTGTGACGGAGCCTACGAGCAGGCGCATACCTTTACGGGCGATCCCAACAAGAAGCTACCCTTCTGGGCTGGCATCGTGTTGGCCATGAAGGAGGAAGGCATCAGCGCGCCGCCTATCAGCATTCTGGATGAAGACGGACAGCTGACGGAAGCTACCCACAAGGTTCTGGACATCATTGCCAAATACAATATGATCCTCACCACAGGGCATATTTCCCACGAGGAAACATTTGCTCTTGTTAAGGCAGCGGCAGAAGAACACAATGTAAAAAACATCATAATTACCCATGTGGACTTCCCTACCACATATTACACTGTGGAAGATCAGAAAAAACTGGCAGACTACGGTGCCTACATGGAGCATTGCTACACCACGTACGCCACCAAAAAGGTGGATTACGCTACCACTCTGGAAATGATTCGGGCTATGGGGCCGGAGCATGTTGTAGTCTCTACCGACCTTGGCCAGCCCACAGGGCTTTATCCGGATGAGGGCATGGAGGCTTTCGCGACAGCTCTGTATCAGGATGGCTTTACCGCGGAGCAGGTGCGGCAGATGACCGTATACAACCAGCGCAAGCTTCTGGGAAAGGATTGACTCTATGATCAACGGGAAAAAAATGCTGGTGGTAAGTGCCCACGCCGCAGACTATGTGTGGCGTGCCGGCGGAACCATCGCAAAATACATCAAGCATGGAGCTGAAGTACACTTGGTCGTCCTGAGCTTTGGTGGCCGGGGCGAATCCAATGACCTATGGAAGCAACCGGGCGCCACAGCGGAGTCCGTGAAAGCAGTACGCAGGGCGGAAACTGAGGCAGCGGCGGATATCCTTGGAATCAAAAATATCGAATTCTGGGATTTGCAGGATTACCCCATCGTGACTGACGACGCATTGACTGACCGGCTGGTAGGAAAAATCCGTTTGATACGCCCGGACATTATCCTGACCCACGACCGAATGGGGGCGGATGTGCTGAACCCCGATCACAATCATGTAAGTCAGTGGGTGTTCCAATGCAGTATCCTTGCAAATTCCGCCGGCGTCCGTACGGAGGGCCTGTCCAACACCACACAAATGCGGCTGTATGGCTTCGAGCCACACCAAACGGAGCTGTCCAAATTTGTTCCCGGCTCCTTCGTGGACATTACCGAGACCTATGAGCAGAAAGTGGCCGCTATGAAGTGCTTCAAGGCACAGAGCCATCTGATCCAGTACTATACCGACCGGGCATTTCTGCGCGGCAACCACGCCCGCAGAATTTCCGGAAACCAGAGCTGCAAGTACGCCGAGTGCTTTTCCAACTTCTTCCCCGTGGTGGGGGACGAGTTGTATTAAAAAACAGCGAAATTAACGTTCCAAGAACTGGAAGAGGATTCCTGTAGCTCCTTTGTAAAAAGAACTCTATAATTGAAAATAAAAAAGAAAGAAGGATATCTGAAAATGAAAGCAACGAAGAAACTGTTCGCACTGATCCTCGCCGCCGCCATGGCACTGTCCCTGGCCGCCTGCGGCTCCGGCGGAACCACCGAAACCATCGCCAACGCTGCTCCGGGAACTGCAGAAGAAACCGTCTCCAATAAGCATTATGACATCACCCTGGGTACTGCCGGTACCACCGGTACCTACTATGTGGTAGGCGCAGCCATCGCCAACGCTGTCAACAACGTGGCTCCCAACCTGACCGTAGTCGCCCAGGCTACCAACGGCGGTGTGGAAAACATCAACCTGATCCTCTCCGGCGACATGGAAATGGGCTTTACCAATGCTGACGCAGCCTACTGGTCCTGCTACGGCGGCGGTTCCGGTTTTTATTCCAGCTATGCCAATCCTGGTGATGTAAGAGGCGTTATGCGCCTGTACGAAAGCCAGGGTCACATGATCACCACGGCAAATTCCAGCATCAACAGCTATGCCGACCTGGTCGGCAAGAAGGTCTGCCTGGGTCCCCCCAGCTCCACCATCCCCGCCATGTCCATCGCGATTCTGGAAGCCTACGGAATTGACGTAGAGAAGGACATTGAAGCCAGCTATTACTCCATCGCAGAAGGCCTGGAAAAACTGGCCGACGGCGTTATCGACGCCACCTTCTTCGTAGCCAGCGCCCCCGCTTCCGGCCTTACCAGCCAGGCCGCGACCACCGCGCTGAAGTTTGTGGATGCCGATCCCGAAATTCTGAACAAGGTCGTTGAAACGTATCCCTACTACTCTGTGACAACGACAAAGGAAGGCGCTTACCCCACCATGAACACGGTAAACACCCTGAAGATCTACACAGAGATCGTCTGCGGCGCCAGTGTTCCGGATGAAGCCGTTTACCAGTTCATAAAGGCCGCTGTTGAAAATACCAGCACCTATGTAGATGCCCATGTCGCCTGTCAGGAGATCAACGGCGAGACCGCCTGCCAGTCCTCCGCGCAGCTTCATCCCGGCGCGGAACGTTATTATCGAGAAGCCGGTCTGATCCAGTAAGCAAGCTGTACCCACGGAGCCGGGGCATCAAGCCCCAGCTCCGCCCCACGGGCGTAAGGGAGTGCCTGTAGGACGCTACCGCCATTCCCTTGCGTCTGTGGGTGAAAATGACACAATATGTGAGGTGCAAAATGGAACAAACGAAAAGCAAGTATCAGAAAATCGTGGACATCATCGCCCTGGTCATCGCTTCTGGCCTGTGCATATTCCAGCTGTATTCTGCGTCCTTTAGCACATGGTCGTCTTTCGTGCTGTCCGCCGTCCACTGGGGCGTGATCGGAAGCTATATTATTCTTCGCAATCCCACCAAGCTCAAGGGCGCTGGCCCTGTTATTGACTGGCTGATGATCGCGGCAACGGTATTCATCTGCATCTATCAGATCCAGATGCAGGAGCGCATGGTCATGTCTGCCGGATTTTATACCAACATGGATGTGGTCGTTGGCATCGTCGCCATTCTGCTGGTTCTGGAGATTGGCCGCCGCTCTGTGGGAAAAATTCTGCCAATCATCTGTATTCTGTTTTTAGGCTACTGCTATTTTGGTCATTATGTGCCGGGGCTTCTGAAAACCGCCCGGTTTGCGGTCAAGCGAATCGCTGTATTTATCTACACGTCCAGCGACGGTCTGTTCGGACAGACCCTTTATGTCAGCGCCAAGTACATCTTCCTGTTTATTCTCTTCGGCAGTATTCTGGAGCTCACCGGTGCTGGTAAGTGGTTCGTAGACCTGGCCTATGCAGCGGTCGGCAAGTCCAGAGGCGGTCCCGCCCAGGCAGCCGTGTATTCCAGCATGCTGATGGGTACCATCAATGGTTCCGGCGCGGCCAACGTGGTCACCACCGGTACCTTCACCATTCCTCTGATGAAGAAGATCGGGCTGAAGCCCAGTACCGCCGGTGCCGTGGAAGCCGTCGCCTCTTCCGGTGGACAGATCATGCCGCCTGTTATGGGCGCTGTGGCCTTCCTGATGGCGGAAATGACAGGCATTGAATACTCCAGCATCGCTCTGGCGGCACTGGTTCCGGCGCTTCTTTACTATGCTACTCTTTCCATCTCCGTCTACTTTATCGCCCGCCGGGACAACATTGCCGCCGCAGACCCTGATGAGATACAGCCGCTGTGGCAAGTATTCAAAACCGGCTGGCCCTACGCCATTCCGCTGGTTGTCCTGGTTGCCCTGATCGTTCTCGGCTTCAGCGTGCAGATGTCCGCCTTCTACAGCATCTGGGTCACTTTGGCAGTAGGTTTCATTATGAATCGAAAAGAGATGACAGTCAGGAATATTCTAAAAGCTTTTGAGAGCACGGTGAAAAGCATTGCCCCCGTGGCTGCGGCCTGCATCCTGGCAGGCATTATCATGGGTTCCATGTCTCTTACCGGCTTTGGCCTGAAGATCAGCAGCCTGATCGAGCAGATCTCCGGCGGTAACCTGTTGTTTACCCTGCTGCTTGCCATGTTCGCCAGCGTTCTGCTGGGCATGGGTCTGCCTACCTCTGCCGCTTACATGGTCCTTGCCGTCCTGGTCGCCCCCGCGCTGATCGACATGGGCGTCTCCAAAATGGCTGCGCATTTGTTCCTGCTGTACTTCGGCGCACTGTCCACTATCACGCCTCCTGTGGCGCTGTCGGTGTTCGCCGCATGCGGCATTTCCGGTGCCGGTGTGTGGGAAACAGGCTGGGATGCCATCAAGCTGGCCTCCACCGGCTTCATCATCCCCTTCATTTTTGCCCTTGACAACAGTCTTTTGCTGATCGGGCCTGTCGGCGGGATCGTTTTCGCTGTGGTGACTGCCTTCCTGGGCTGCATCATCCTTTCCATGGCGGTTTCCGGCTGGATGCTGCAGAAGCTGAACGTGGTCACAAGACTGCTGCTGTTGGCAGCCGGTGTTATGCTGATCAACTCCGCAATTTTCTGGCTGAATATCGTGGGCGCCGTGCTGGCTGCTGCTGTGATCGTCTGGCTGTACCTGAAGAACAAAAAGGCGGCCCCCGCGCAGAAGGCGTAACGCGAGAGCAGGAAAGCTGTCATTTCTTTGAAAACACTCTTTGGAAAGAAAGGAATTTTATTTATGGAATACGATTATCGTCCTCTGCCGGAACTGATTCCGGAGGAGCTCCTGGTGAGAGCGGAAAAGCTCAGCTCTCCGAACATCTGCGACGGTCTGACAAAGCTGAAGCTGAACCCCGTGAATTATACCATGGATGCTGCCATCAAGCCCGTTTGTGACAGCATGAAAATTGTAGCGACCGCATCTACGGTGGATACCAAGGACGGAGACAACCTGCCGATTCACGTAGGCATTTACAACTGCAAGCCCGGCTACTGCCTGGTGGTTGCCGGTAAGGCCGCAGAAGATCGTGCGTACATGGGCGATCTGATGGGCGGCGCTGCTGCCGCCATTGGTCTCGGCGGGATCATTGTAGACGGATATATTCGGGACAAGCTGGGCCTTGCCGAGAACGGCATGCCCATGTTCAGCCGGGGCTACAAGCCTTCCAGCCCCTCCAAGATTGGTCCCGGCGCCATCAACACCGAGGTAGAATGCGGCAAGGTGTCCGTGAAGCCCGGCGACCTGATCGTCGCGGATGCAGATGGTATCGTCTGCGTCCCCAGAGATCTGATTGCCGATGTGCTTACCAAGGCAGAGGAGAAGATCGCCTACGAGGCCAAGCGCGTGGAGACCATTGCCAACTACCGTAAGTGCAAAGCCGAGGGAAAGGAACTTCCGGATCTGACCCCAGGCTGGGTCAAGGACATGCTGAAATAACAGCGGAGGGGATCTATGCCGAGAGTAATCATTCAGATGGTCGAGGGCAGAAGTCTGGAAAAGAAGCGGGAACTGGTAAAAAACGTAACGGACACCATGTCCGATACCCTTGGCATCTCCAAAGACAGAATTTCCATCGTACTTCACGAACTCAGCGAGGATTCTCTTGCACACGGCGGCGTGCTGTGGTGTGACCGGGAAAACAAGCCCTTCGTGTGATATGGAGAACCTGATTTACAGTGTAAATGTCACACTGCCCGTATTCGCGATACTTGCCATCGGATATCTGCTGCGACAGGCAAAAGTGATCGACGGGGCATATGTTTCAGGTTCCAACCGGCTGACCTTTCGGCTTCTGCTTCCGGTGATGCTTTTCAACAATATGCGCAGCAGTGACTTCCTGAGCTACTTCGATGTCGGCTTCCTGTGCTATTGCGCAGCGTTTCTGATGATATATGTCGCGGGGCTGTGGCTGATATCGTCGCGATTCATCCCAAATAGGAAAAAACTGGGAAGCTTTATTCAGGGTGCCTTTCGGGGAAATACCGCTGTGATCGGCCTTGCCGTAGCGCAAAGCATCTACGGTGACCAGCAAGGGCCTATGCCGCTAATGCTGGGGGTAGCCATGGTAAGCTACAACGTGCTTTCCACGGTGATCCTGACATGCTGCGGTGAATCGGGCGGCGAAAAGACGGTGCTTCGTGTATGCAGAGAAATCCTGCGCAACCCGATCATCTGGGGAATTGCGCTGGGACTTGTGTGTGCCCTGACGCAGGTTCGTTTTCCACCAGTGCTGGAAAAAACGTTTTCCAGCCTGGGTGGAGCGGCAGTGGTGGTTTCTCTGATTGCTGCAGGCGGCGGGTTTGAGATCGCAAGCTTTCGCACCGACATAGGTTTGATTGCCGCGGCAGTGGGCACGAAATTGATCATCATGCCTCTGCTGGCGCTGACCGGCGGATATTTGCTGGGATATAGGGGCATAACCCTATTTTCCATTCTGGCAATGGCCGGAGTCTCGACGGCAACGACAAGCACCGTTATGGCGCAGGAACTGAAATGCGACGAACCGCTTGCCATCCACATTTTGGCGGCAACTACCCTGTGCGTCTCAATCACTATGACACTGTGGGTCACGGTCCTATCCGCCATGGGAGTCTTGTAAGGGATTGCGTTTGTCTGGAAAAACAAAACACGAAAATCCTCTATAATGTCGCAAGCCCAGCTCGGTTCATCACCGAGCTGGGCCTGCATTTTATGTGCGTCCGGTGAGCGCACATTCTCTAGGGTGAAAGTCCCGAAGTCGCCCGGTAGCGGGAAGATTTAGCCAAAGGCAGGGGTGTCCATCGTGAGGCGGAATCTGAAGGAAGCCGGATTTTAGGAGTTGAAAAGTCCCCTAATGGGCAAAACTCTGGCTTGATGAACAGGAATCGCATACAAGGCCGTAAATGAGGGCGAGTTTGCATAACAAAACAAAGCCCAGTAGCTACACGGAATCATTTACGGTAAATGCAGCAGGTAAAGAGGGGAAGAACGTGCGAGTACCCGGGGAGGTCTTGCCGATGTCTGATGGGGCAAAAAACAGGCGATGAAGGAAGGCAGAGTGAATTCTCCAGTCAGCAGGCTTTACGGATATGGGACGAGTGATTCCGGAGAGTTGGTAATTGTGCTGGAACAGGCTGAAATCGTCAAGCAGATGTTCAACCGGATTCTGGCAGCAGACAGCCTACGTATGATTCGGGATGCACTCAACGCGGACTCTATTCCGGCAAGGGGGGGAGGAATGGAGGGAAGCTACGGTTCGTGGGATTATCACCAATGAGAAATATTGCGGAGACGTACTGATGCAGAAAACATTCAAAACAGATATCCTGAGTGGCAAGACCTCCAGAAATACCGGCCAGCTTCCCATGTACTTTATACGGAATAGCCTAGGATTGTGCGTTGTCGAAACTTGCGAACGAAAGTTGCTTGTTTTTTCGGGGATTTGCAGACGTGGACAGCTCCAAATACCTGCATCTAAAGTGTTTTTGAGGCTAATTCAAAAGCAATAGGCAGAGATTAGTTTGAAAATCAAAGGTAAAATGTGAACACAATTTTTTACAGTTCTATAGATGCGAACACGCTGTGATGCATCTTTTGAACTGTATCAGCCATATGCAGTCAGAGATTGAGCAGCGCCCTTTTTGTTTTCGGAGGAAATTTGAAAAAGGGCGCTGATTTTGTATAGAGTTTTCAGAAAGTTATCATTTTTAAACCTGCCGGGATTTTTGTGGTGTGAAGCCATAAGAATCCCGGCTTTTTTCATTTTCAAAAAGGGCGCTGGGAGCCAGCGCCCGATTATCAGTCGTTCTTCCTTAAGCGGGAAGGGCGGCTTTTTTCGTTTTCGGAGTAAATTACCTGCGTCTGAAAAAAGGGCGCCGGAGAATATGGAGGT
>ENA-OPSQ01000776-OPSQ01000776.1-human-gut-metagenome-genome-assembly--contig:-NODE-776-length-26306-cov-9.460516_pt1 | contig 26306 bp, 17 predicted proteins | sample MGYA00241456_ERZ501904 | MGnify/ENA primary metagenome ERZ501904 (study PRJEB25962, sample SAMEA2042452) | human gut metagenome | biome: human gut; feature: human-associated habitat; material: faeces...
AGCTGACCAGCGACTCCTTCGCTCTGAAGGACGGCGACGCTGTGGCTGCCATTGCCTACGTCATCGAGACCTACGGCATCATCTACAACAAGGAGCTGCTGACCGCCGCTGGCTATACCCAGGACGACATCAAGGGCTTTGACGATCTGAAGAAGGTCGCTGACGACATCCAGGCTCGCAAGGCTGAGCTGGGCGTGGACGGTGCCTTTACCTCCGCTGGTATGGACGGCTCTTCCGACTGGCGTTTCAAGACCCACCTGGCCAACCTGCCCATCTACTACGAGTACAAGGCAGACGGCATTGGCTCCACCGACGCCATCAAGGGCACCTATCTGGATGACTACAAGCAGATCTGGGACCTGTACATCACCGATTCCACCTGCGATCCCAAGCTGCTGGCTTCCAAGACCGGCGACGACGCTGTGGCTGAGTTTGTGGGCAAGAAGGCTGTGTTCTACCAGAACGGCACTTGGGCTTACAATGACGTGAAGGATCTGGGCGACGACAACCTGGGTATGCTGCCCATCTACATCGGCGCTGAGGGCGAGGAGAACCAGGGCCTGTGCACCGGCTCCGAGAACTTCTGGTGCGTCAACAACACCTCCTCCGATGAGGACATTCAGGCTACTCTGGACTTCCTGTACTGGTGTGTCACCTCTGAGGCCGGCACCAGCGCGATGGCTGACAAGATGGGCTTCGTCATCCCCTTCAAGAAGGCTAAGGACTCCACCAACCCCCTGATCACCATTGCAAACCAGTATGTGGCCGACGGCAAGACCAGTGTTGACTGGTGCTTCTCCACCATGCCTTCCGAGGAGTGGAAGAACGGCGTGGGCAGCGCATTGACCGCTTACGCAGCCGGCACCGGCAAGTGGGACGACGTGGTCACCGCATTTGTGGACGGCTGGGCCAAGGAATACAAGCTGGCCAACGGCTAAGCCATTGACCAAGAGCTCCCATAAGAACTAATGTGGGAGGCGGGCGATGAGTTCGCCCGCCTCCCTTCTTTTTTCTAACAGCTCCATCAGGAGGTATATCATGCAAAAAGCCATTAGTAAATACTGGCCGGTGTTTGTGCTGCCTACTCTGGTCGCCTTTATCATCGGCTTCATCTGGCCCTTTATCTGGGGCACATATCTGTCCTTCCAGCGATTCACCACCGTGTCCAAGACCACCTTTGTGGGCATCCAGAACTACCTTTCCGTGTTCCAGGATTCCACCTTCCTCCATGCCTTTGGCTTTACGGCGGTCTTTACCGTGGTGAGCACCGTGCTCATCAACGTGTTTGCCTTTGCCATTGCGCTGGTGCTGACCCGGGGCATCAAGGGCACCAACCTGTTCCGTACCGTGTACTTTATGCCCAACCTGATCGGCGGCATCCTGCTGGGCTACATCTGGCAGATCCTGCTCAACGGTGTGCTGGCCAACCTGCAGAGGCCTCTGCTGGCGCTGGACGCCAAGGCCGGTTTCGTCGGTCTGGTCATCCTGATGTGCTGGCAGCAGATCGGCTACATGATGATCATCTACGTCGCGGGCCTGCAGAGCGTCCCCGGCGACCTCATCGAGGCTGCGAAGATCGACGGCGCAAACGACCGTGAGATCCTGTTCAAGATCAAGATCCCGATGGTCATGCCCAGTGTCACCATCTGCACCTTCCTCACCCTGACCAACAGCTTCAAGCTGTTTGACCAGAACGTGGCCCTGACCGCCGGTGAACCCGCCAACGCCAGTGAAATGCTGGCCCTGAACATCTACAACACCTTCTACGGCCGCTCCGGTGCCCAGTGGAAGGGCATTGGTCAGGCAAAGGCTGTGGTGTTCTTCCTGATCGTGGTGGTCATCTCGCTCATCCAGCTCCACTTTACCCGCTCCAAGGAGGTGCAGCAGTAATGCCTAAACAGAAAAAGATGTGGGATAACATCCTCACCGTCATCATGAGTGTGCTGTGCCTGCTGTGGATCTACCCCATCGTGCTGATCCTGCTGAACAGCCTGAAAAAAGAGGGTACCTTTACCACCTCCACGGTGTTCCAGCTGCCCACGAAAGAGACCTTTGCGGGCCTGTCCAACTACGTTTACGGCGTGACCAAGATGGGCTTTCTGTCCAGCCTGGGCTACAGCCTTCTGATCACCATTACCAGTGTGTTCCTGATCCTGCTGTGCTGCTCCATGACCGGCTGGTACCTCACCCGCGTGAACAACAAGCTGAGCAAATTCATGAACCTGCTGATCGTGTTCTCCATGGTCGTGCCCTTCCAGATGGTCATGTTCACCCTGTCCAAGACCGCTGACCAGCTGAAGCTGAACACCCCCTGGAACATCTGCATCATCTATCTGGGCTTCGGTGCCGGTCTGGCCGTGTTCATGTTCACCGGCTTCATGAAGAGCGTCCCCATCGAGATCGAAGAGGCTGCCATGATCGACGGCTGCAGCCCCATCCAGATCTTCTTCAAGGTCGTCTTCCCCATCCTCAAGCCCACCATGATCTCCACCGCCATCCTTGAGACGATGTGGGTCTGGAACGACTACCTGCTGCCCACGCTGGTGCTGGACATCAAGAAGTACCGCACCATTCCCATGGCCATCCAGTATTTCCGCGGCGGCTATGGCCGCGTCGAGCTGGCCCCCATGATGGCCTGCATCATCATCGCCATCATCCCCATCATCATCCTTTACATGACCTGCCAGAAGTACATCATTGAGGGTGTCGTGGCAGGCGCTGTCAAGGGTTAAAACAAGGAGGTTCCAGCCATGCGTGCAAGCGGCATTCTGATGCCCGTCTTCAGCCTGCCGGGTCCTTACGGCATCGGCACGCTGGGAAATGAAGCCTTTGCCTTCGTCGATTTCCTTGCGGCTGCAAAGCAGACCTACTGGCAGATACTCCCCATCGGCCCTACGGGCTACGGGGACAGCCCCTACCAGAGCTTTTCTGCCTTTGCCGGCAACCCTTACTTTATCGATTTCCGTCTGTTGGCAGCGGACGGCCTCCTCACCGAGGCTGAGCTGCCCGCGCCCCAGCCGGTGGGTCCCGTCGATTACGGTGCGCTCTACCAGCAGCGGCCCGTGGTGCTCCATAAAGCGGCCGACCGGCTGCTGGCTTCCCCTACCCCGGCCTATGAGGCTTTCTGTGAGGCCCAGAGCGGCTGGCTCGAGGACTATGCCCTCTTCATGGCCGTTAAGGCCGAGCAGGAGCAGGCCGGTCTCTCCGACTGGCCCGACGACCTGCGCACCCGGGAGCCTGCGGCCCTCGCCGCTGCCAAGGAGCGGCTGGCCGATGAGGTGGACTACTACAAGGCCGTGCAGTTCTTCTTCTACACCCAGTGGAACGCCCTCAAGACCTACGCCAACAGCCACGGCATCCAGCTGGTGGGCGACATCCCCATCTACGTCAGCCCCGATTCCAGCGACCTCTGGACCCACCCGGAGCTGTTCCAGACCGACGGCGCCGTCCACCTGACCAGCGTTGCCGGATGTCCGCCCGACGCCTTTGCCGCCGACGGTCAGCTCTGGGGCAACCCGCTCTACGACTGGCCCCGCCATGAGGCCGAAGACTTCCGCTGGTGGAAGCAGCGCATCAAACACGCTACTTCCATCTACGACGTCGTCCGCATCGACCATTTCCGGGGCTTCGAGAGCTACTACTCCATCCCCGCCGGGAACAAGACCGCTGCGGGCGGTCACTGGGAGAAAGGCCCTGACCGCGCCTTCATCGACGCCATGCACAAGGCTCTGGGCGAGGGCGGCATCATCGCCGAGGATCTGGGCTATCTGACCCCCGAGGCCAAGGCCATGCTGGCCGCAAGCGGCTACCCGGGCATGAAGATCATGCAGTTCGCCTTCGACAGCCGCGAGCCGGGCAACTATCTGCCCTACACCTACCCCCGCAACAGTGTAGTCTACACCGGCACCCACGACAACGTGACCGCCGAGGGCTGGCGTCAGAGCGCCAGCGCCGAGGATGTGGCCTACGCCTGCCGCTACCTGCGCTGCGCACCCAAAGACCTCACCGAGGCCATGATATGCGCCTGCCTTTCCTGCGTGTCGGACATGGCTGTCATCCCGCTGGCCGACTGGCTCCATCTGGACGCTGAGGCCCGCATCAACACCCCCAGCACCCAGGGTGCCAACTGGCAGTGGCGGCTCACTCAGCCGCTCACCCCGGCCCTCAGCGCTCACATCGCTGAGCTGACCGCGCTGTACCACCGTGTGCCGGGCGAAGAACTTTAAGCTTTCCCCATTTTTCTCCGATTCATCCTGATAGCAGCAGCGCCCTGCCTGCCGTCCCCTCACCGGACAGCAGCCGGGGCGCTGCTGTTTTTGCGTTTTTCTTCAAATTTCACACAACATTTTTTCGGAGTCTCCGGCCTGCTTTACTCTTTATATTTTATCGTTTTTTCGTTTGTTTCTCCTGGATTTTCCGTTTCGGAGTCCCAAATCCCGTTCCAATTATGTTTTTTCGCTCTCTTGTTGTTTTTGGGCAATTATGCTATAATTCAGGTAACTTAGTCCCCGTCTGTGGACGGAGCGCATGTGCGAAAGGAGCATTCCCACTATGGAACTTACATATCAGAGCCCGCTGATGCCGGCTTCCTACACTGCCCTCTCTGCTGATGAAATGACCTATATTGATGGCGGTGCCATCCAGATAGGCTCTTATCTCATCGAATTCCATCCCGAGGCCCTGCTTCAGTCTGTGGTCAACTTCACGATCAACTTTGGCCAGCTGATGGGCAAAGCCGCCCTCGGCACAGCCGTTGGCGGCCTCATCCTGATGCACAAGGATGGTCTGACTCTGTCCCAGTCGGTCTCCTATTACTGGGATGGCCAGAACAAGGCCGGCAAAGCTGCCACTGTGGCGGTCGGCGCTCTCGCTGGCTGGTACGGCGCAATGCAGGCTATCCAGATCTATAACACGGTCAAGTCCATCTTCATCGAGCTCAAGAATGCTTACGCGCAGACCAAGGCAAATATTGCCGCGTCCCAGCAGCAGGATGCCGGCATCACCGACCCCATCGTGGCTGCAGCTGCCTGAGTCTGTTTGATTTGACGGAGTGATAGAAAGGAGTCGTTTATGAAACGCATCCAGATGCCTTCTTCCTATGCTGTTGTACCGGACGGAGAAAAAGCCCTTCTTGGCGGCGGCGGCGCATTTCGTGACGCATGGACCTCATTTACGGACCATCTCCGTTTCACTGATTTCTTCTTTAGAGGTGGACTACTCTCTCTCTCCATCTCGTTCATTCCGAAGCTGCTGTTCAATGTGGTCAAGGCCGGCTTCAATGCCGTGGAAGGCGTCCACACCTTCTTCTTCGGCGGACCGAGCAAGGCTGCAGAAGACCTTCAGACCTACAAGAACGATATGAGCGCTCTGCGTGCAGACGCAAAGTCTCAGCGCGGCTGATTTTTCCTGAAATCAAAAATGCCCTGCGGCGGTGGATCCTCACCATGCCGCAGGGCATTTTTTTGTGTTTTACATGACCCGCACAGCTCCCTGTTCCCGCAGCGAGAGCAGATAGCAGCAGCCCGGGCCGAACAGCGCCTCCATCGCAGCGCAGTAGCGCTTTATCAGCGCATCCGGTACAAAAGCCTGGATCGTTCCGGCAAAGCCGCCGCCCTGCATCCGCCATGCACCGCCGGTGCCTGCAAGGATGCTCTGGCTGATGGCCAGCGCCGCCGACAGCCCCTGATGCTTCGGCGAAGAAGCGCAGTAGACATTCTGGCAGCACTCAAAGGACGAGTGGCCGCTCTTCTCCACCAGCCGAGCAAAGGCGGCAAAGTCTCCTGCCACAAGAGCATCTCTCTGGGCAAGGGTACGGGCATTCTCCTCAAAATAGTGGACGGCACGCAGCACGGCGCGGTCGCCGCATTGTTCCCGCAGGCGGGGCAGCTCCTGCCAGAAGTGTTTCTCCTCCACCTCGCCCAGCACCTTGCCGCCCAGACAGGCCGCCACGGCTTCCATCTCGTTCCGGATGGCCGCGAACTCGCCGGTCAGCTCGCTGTGGCTGGCGCGGGTATCGGTGACGCAGAGGGTCATGCCCTCGGGCAGGACGCCGTCGGCATGTATCTTCTCGATCTTTGGTGCCGTCGGGTCGGCAAAATCCGCAAAGAGCACCCCGCCCACGGCGCTGGTCAGCTGGTCCAGCAGGCCGCTGGGCTTGCCGAAGTAGGTATTCTCCGCAAACTGGCAGATGCGGGCCAGCGCAGGGGCGTCCATGCCGCAGCCGTATTCCGTGTTGAGGATAATGGCCACGCCCATCTCAAAGGCTGCTGAGCTGGACAGTCCCGAGCCCCGCAGCACATCGCTGGCCGTGTAGGCATCGAAGCCGCCCACATCGCAGCCCTTTGCCCGGAAGCCCTCCGCGATGCCCCGGATGAGGCTGGCCGAGTGGGTGCTCTCCCCCTGCTGCGGTTCCGCTTCGGTCAAATCAATGACGTCCAGCTTGTTGAAGCCACGGGACTTGACCCGGATGAAGCCATCCTCGTTCCGGGACGCCACCGCCACAAGGTCCAGCGTGACCGCACCCGCAAGGCCGTAACCGTGCTGGTGGTCGGTGTGGTTGCCGCCAAGCTCTGCGCGGCCCGGGGCCGAATAGACCTGCACCTGCCGCCCCGGCCCATAGTAAAGCTCAAACTGCTCGAGGGCCGCACCATAACGGCTGCGCTGGCGGGACAGGACCTCTTCGCTGCCGCCGTAGAGCGCGGCCAGCGTGGCATCCCACCTCCCTGCTGCGATCTGTTCTCTGAGCTGCCTGCTGGTTGCCATCCAGAACCCCTCCCTGCACTCTCTGCAATGTTCGGTTTGTTACCGCTATTGTAATGCATCCGCTGCCATTTTGCAATTTCAACCCGCAAAAAAAGTAATTTTCGGTGTCCAGCCCAAAGAATAAGATGTACTTTTGTTGAATTTGCGGGGGCAGATGTGGTATACTCAAGCTATAGAGCCAACAGGCAGGAGGGAACCGCAATGGCAGACGTCTACAAGCAGTCGTTCAAGCAGAACTACACCAACAACATCGAGCTGTCCATCTTCAACTGCGGTCTGGAGCGCTGTGCTCCGGGGCAGACCTGGGGTCCCGGCATCCGGGACCACTACCTCATCCATCTGGTCGTCTCGGGCAAGGGCGTGTTCGAGGTCGGCGGGCGCACCTACGAGGTAGTGCCGGGCGATCTGTTCTTTGCCCGCCCCAGCCAGCTCATCCGCTACACTGCCGACGAGGCCCAGCCGTGGGAGTACAGCTGGGTCGGCTTCAACGGTGCCTGCGCCCACAAGCTTGCGGCGCAGCTGCCTTTCACCGACGCTGCTCCCGTCCACCACACCCAGGACCTGGAGGGGATGCGGGCGGCCCTGAGCAGCATCTACTCTTCCCGCGGCCTGCAGCCCCAGGACGAGGCCGCGATGGTGGGCTATCTCTACCTGTTCATCGCCGCCCTGATGCGGGAGACCAGCGAGAGCCGCCCCCACAGCACCTCTTCTTCCAGCCAGTATGTCCTGAACGCCATCAAGTACATCCAGTTCAACTACTCCCACGACATCTCCATCGACGATGTCGCCAAGAGCGTCGGCGTCTCCCGGAGCCATCTGTACCGGGTGTTCATGCTCAATGTGGGCAAGAGCCCCATCGACTATCTGACCGAATACCGGGTCAACGAAGCCTGCAAGCTGCTGCGCAGCGGCACACTGTCCATCGCCGAGGTGGCGGCATCGGTGGGCTTCCTCGACCAGTTCTATTTTTCGCGAGTGTTCAAGCGCGCCAAAGGTGTGCCGCCCAGCAAGTATATGACTTCGCAGGCTGACGCAGACGTCCAGCCCACCCCTGACGAGACATAAGGAGAGATCATTCCATGCCCTTACAGAAAAATCAGCTTCTCACCCTCCGCATCGAGCGTCTTTCCAGCGACGGCAGCGGCGTTGCCCATTCGCCGGAGGGCGAGGCCGTCTTCGTCCCGGGTACTGCCCCCGGCGATGAGGCTCAAGTGCGTATCGTCAAGGACTGCGGCCGGTATGCCTTCGGCATCCTGGACAAACTGCTCACCCCTTCGCCTGACCGTATCCCGGTGGACTGTGCTGTCGCCGGCCCCTGCGGCGGCTGCAGCCTGCGGCACATGGACTATGCCGCCGAGCTGCGGTCCAAGCAGGAGAGCGTCGCCGACGCCTTCCGCCGCATCGGCGGACTGGATGTGCCAGTGCTGGATACCCTTCCCTCCCCTGAGGTGGACCGCTACCGCAACAAGGTACAGTTCCCGGTGGGCCGCGACAAAAACGGTGCGCCCTGCATCGGCTTTTACGCCGGCCGCACCCACCGCATCGTCCCCTGCCCCGATTGCAAATTACAGCCCGGCGTTCTGAACGACATCGGCAACGCGCTCTGCAGCTTCTTCGCCGCCCACGGCATCCAGCCCTACGACGAGGAGAGCGGCAAGGGCCTTGTTCGGCATATCTTCCTGCGCCGGGGTACACACAGCGGCCAGATCATGGTCTGCCTCGTCTGCACCCGCCCGAAGTTTCCCCACAGCGAGGAGCTCGTGGCCGCGCTGCGGGAGCAGTTCAGCGATATTGCGTCCGTCCTCATCAACGTCAACGCCAAGAAGACCAATGTCATCTTGGGTGAGGAGACCGTCTCTCTCTACGGCCCGGGCTACATCGAGGATACTCTTTGCGGTGTGCCAGTCCGACTCGGCCCCCTCTCCTTCTATCAGGTCAACACACTGGCCGCTGAGCAGCTCTACGGCATCGCTGCCGAGTACGCCCAGCTGGAACCCTCGGACGTTCTGCTCGACCTCTACTGCGGCATGGGTACCATCGGTCTCTCCATGGCCGACCGCTGCCGGGAGCTCATCGGCGTGGAGATCGTGCCTGAGGCTATTGACAGCGCCAAGGCCAACGCCGCCCGGATGGGCGACGCCGTCGCCGCCAAGAGCCGCTTCTTCTGCGCCGACGCCGGTCAGGCTGCGGCCCGCCTCGCCGCTGAGGGCCTGCGGCCTGATGTCATCATGCTCGACCCTCCCCGCAAGGGCTGCGACGAGACGACTCTTTCCGCCGTCGTCCAGATGTCCCCCCGCCGGGTGGTCTATGTCAGCTGCAACCCCTCCACCGCCGCAAGAGATGCCGCATGGCTCGAAGAGCATGGGTATCATGCGGAGAAGGTGCAGCCGGTGGACCTTTTTCCACGAACGAGGCATGTCGAAGCGGTCCTCCTTTTGACCAAACTCAATGTCGAGCGACACATCGAAGTGGACGTTAACATGGAGGAACTGGATGTGACTGCTGCGGAAAGCAAGGCGACCTACAATGAGATTCGGGATTATGTGTGGGAACACCATCAGTTGAAGGTATCCAATCTCTATATTGCACAGGTGAAAGAAAAATGTGGTATAAAAAAGAGAGAAAATTATAACAAGCCTAAATCCAATTATAATCGCCAACCCAGATGTCCTTCGGAAAAAGAAACAGCAATTCGAGATGCATTAAAATTCTACAAAATCATCTAATCATATTTGCGATAATTCTTTTATCACTTATAAAGGAGTGCGTACGATGGCCATTTCTGAAAAAGATCATATTGAAGTTATTAAATCTGAGATGGAAGACGATTATTCGGATGATTCTCTTTTTAATATTTCATCTTGGGGTGCCGATTTGTCTTTTCGTGAACTCGTATCTATGTATAATGATAATGAGCTCGTTAAGCCCGAACTCCAAAGAAAGTATGTATGGGACAAAATTGAAGCCAGTCGTTTTATAGAGTCTATCCTACTCGGTCTTCCTGTTCCCAGTATTTTTCTCGCTCAATCCGGGAGTCAAAAACTTATTGTTGATGGTTACCAACGCATTATGACTGTGTATGACTATATACGCGGTATTTTTACAACGGACAATAAAGTTTTTAAACTTGCTAATTCTGATAGAATCAATCTTCGCTGGCGAAACAAAGCTTTTGCCGAGTTATCAACTGATGATCAAAGAAAAATCAAAAGTACCACCATCCATGCAATCATCTTTGAGCAGAAAAAGCCAGAAAACGATGATACTAGTCTTTATCAAATTTTCGAACGTATAAATACAAGTGGTCGTTCTCTTACTCCGCAAGAAATTCGAAACTGTGTTTATCAAGGTTCATTTAATACACTCCTTTTTGAACTAAACGAGAACTTCACCTGGCGAAAACTCTTTGGTTCTGCTCAGGTTGATTCCCGAATGCGAGATATTGAGTATATTCTTCGTTTTTTTATAATGAAAAGTGATGACATATTAAAAAGCACAAGCAACCAAATCTCTTTAAAAAAAGCACTAAACCACTTTATGGATCTTCACAGGAACGATTCCCCGGAGGATATCGATTTCTACCGCAGTCAATTTACTGCTACAATCCAAGCAATCTATAATTCTGTTGGAGAAAATGCATTTAAAAATTACTCTAACGGAAAGTTTTCCAAGAAATTCCACCCTGCTATTTTTGATTCACTTATGGTATCTGCTTATTTCTCGATTTCTCAAAAAAACACCCTTCCAAATGTATCTTTAGAAACTCATCTTTCTCTTTTGGCCGACAGTCGTTTCAAAGAATCTATTAGTAAACGTACAACAGATATTGAAAACATCAAAAGGCGAATTTCCATTGCTGGCCACACTTTATTTGGAGTTGTTTTAGAATGAAACAGGAACTTCAAGATTTGTTATCTGAATGTACTGATGAACTAAATGACATTGAATCAAGAATCAATGATCTTCCTGCCCTAGATAAAGCACGTTGCTATTTAACCAATTATGCACTTATTCGTGCTTGTGGAACGGTAGAGTTTGTATACCGCTCAATTGTTGCTGACCATTTCTCACAACTGGGTAATCCTCGCCTTGACACATATTTAGATTCCACGATACGCCAAGGTTCCAATAGTGCCAAATATGATAACATGAAAAGTCTTTTAAAGAAATTTGATCCCCAATGGAGTTCAACTTTTTCTAATCTTGTAACTGTTCAAACCACAGATGGACAAAGACTAATTTCTGCATCAAATTCACTTGTAGCTAACCGTCACCAGTTTGCTCATGGGCGGCAACCATCTGCGACATTTCTTGACATAAAGCAATATTATTTAGATGTTGTATCTTTAATAGGTTTATTTGATTCTGTGGTTCAGTAATTTGTCGCCCATTCATTTCTGTATAAAAGCCATAATTCGTAGAAAGTACAGTACTTTCACGAATTATGGCTTTTTCATTAAAAATTCAGAATTTTTTGCACGGCATATGGCTTTGCATACTTTATATATGCATCGCTCACATACACTGTATCTTCCTGTTGCGGTTCTTTCCACATGGCAGGATAAACTACAAGTTTTTTCTCCCTTCCTCCTTTACGTTTTACTAATATGCCATCGTCTAAAGCAACAAGCGTATATCCAGACACTCTCAAAATCGACTCCAGCGGGAGCAGGAGCCGGTGTTGTTCTTCAACGCTCAATGATTCTGCCAGCTTTCCTGAAGTCCCCCATTCAAGGAGTTCCAGTGCTGCAAATCTGTCAAGCAGACCGTGAACATATTGATTTCGATAATGCTTAAGGCACCTATGACAAGCGCTTCCGCAGTCACAAGAGACAAGCAGTTCCCGAATCTGTTTCAGCAATTTTTCAATATTATCCGCTACACTGACTGCGTATCCGGCACCACTGGACAAGCTATCGTACAGATAAACATCGACAAATGCTCCTGCAGCATTTGTACGGATTCGATATCCCGTTACAAGTTCCGTGAACTCAACATCAAGTTCCTTGCTTGCCGCCAAACGGAAGGCTTCAGCCAGTGATTGTGCAGCCCTTGTCAGCCATGGATTGTCTGTTCGATGAATATCCATTTTCTGCTCATCAAGTTTGATTTCCAAAACCAGCATGTCCGTAATAAAATCATAGCCAATATTGACATTTCTAGCGTTACCATGATTGCATTTCGCTCTTGCATATTTCGACTTGTATGGGCGCTGCACTCCATTCAATACCTTTCCATCATCCCCGGGCATCGCCGCACCGCAATCAGGACATACCATAAAGCCCTTATTGTTCGCCCCTTGATTCACCATAATAATTCGTTGATTCGTGCGAGATGCCATTCGGATGTTTTGGCAACCGGGAATTGCTTGAATGTCCTCCGCATCTGGAAGCGTAGAATAAAGCGGAGGCTGAACCGATGAATATTCCTCGTCCAGCTGAGCATCCGGAACTGCTTCTGCATTTTTAGGTGCAAATCCCCATGGCCGAAGCATTTGTCGTCCTTCCTCTAATGCACGATTTCCACAGAAAGGACAAACATCTGGGCGTTCATCCGCAAGTCCAAACCACCCACACTCTGGGCAGGTCAGGATAGGCTTCAGATAATTTGCATCGTCCATATACGCCCGTGCAGGAGTAGTCGCCTGACCATACACACGGTCACTTCCAGGGCTGAAGAGTCCACCGATTTGATAGGTTTGCTTATCAACAACTATGGAGCGTCCCGGTGCATATTCACTGATCGCAACGTCCAGACCCCGGTCCACCTCATAGCGCAACTTTCCGCTCATGTCTGTAATATAGGTACTAACAACATTCTTCGGGAAAGAATAAGTCGGTATGATACCTTCCTCATAAAGAGCATCAAGCAGTGTTTTTTGCTTATCAGGCGGAACATTTGGCAATGCACCGAATTGTTCTGGATGCGTATTTCTCTTCTCCTGCAGTAACTTCAGGCTTGTTATCAATTCTTTACGAAAATCCTCCATATCTACTTTTATTCCCGCCGGCACAAGCAAATCTCCCTGCGAGATTGCAACGGTCGGCAGATATTCTATAAACTCATCTAATGCTTCATCCAGAAAAAGTACTGCGGTCATTTGATCGAGGCTGGAATACTTCTTCGCAAGAAACTCCTGTAGCACAATCATATTTAAATGTCGTTGTAACAGTTTCTCACTCTGAATGTCTATCCACGGGCGTCTTGGATCTCCACGGAACATAGGCACCGGATTATTGAAATAAAGCGTATCATGCGGACCATCTTCGCAGAATGTAACAATCGTAGACAAACTGGCACCCCGACGACCCGCTCGACCAGCACGCTGTTGATAGTTTTCTCTCATTGGGGGAACATTGCGCAGGCCAACGGCAACTAGTGAGCCAATATCAATGCCCACTTCCATTGTGGTTGTGCTACTCAAAATATCGATTGGATTTTCCCCTTCCTGAATCAAGTCTTGGAAGCGAAGCTCATAATGTTCTGTCTGGCTCCATAAATCCATTCTCTGATCTTTATGAGAAAGTTGCGCCGTATGTTCTTCCGTATCAATTACACGAATCCGGTCTCCGCTCAGTGCATCCGATACAGGTTTACGCCAAAAATCAAGAGATTGATATTCTGTATCGCTCAAAACATGAACACCTGTAAAGCCACAACTAGGGCATTTTCCACGCAACAGATACGGTGTTATCTCCGAACACTGCTCACACCGATACCAAGCATGTGATACATCAAAACGCGGCCTTACACGCGAGAGATCAACATACAGTCTTCCGTTGTCTGGCTGTGCCGTATCCAAAAAATTGTTTTTTAGTACTCGTTTCCATACAGCCATCTCCTGAGAAGAATCTTTCCATCCCATAATTCCTTGAACAGCCTTTGAGAAGTTCCACTCTTTTGCCAACCCATAAAAGTCAAAACTACGACGAACTTCCAATCGGATTTCATCTGAGATTGTATGCCCCAAGGCAGTTGCATCATCGCAAACCGAGGTCATCCATGCATTAAATATCTCAAGAAATTCGTCCTCTGTTACCGTAATACCATTTTCATCAAGCTCGTCTGTACTATCGACTAAAGCCATCTCGGTTGGTTCAATCCAACTGGTTGCGGAATCATAAAGCGTATTGTACCCACCTGCAAATAAGCGCAGCAGATCTTTTTTCATCTGATCCGGCGCATTTACAATCGAAAATCGCGGCGTATATTCTCTATGCCGACGAGAACTCCGCTCAAGGTTGCTTAATGCCACTTCACAATCCTGTCGAAACTTCTCTCGTTCCGGTTCATGGAAAATTTGAACGTGGTTTCGTCCAGCAGCCAAGCAGAAATAATCGTAAAGTTCATTCATGGAACGTTCCGTCACAGACTGCTCCATGTCATGAATTGCCAGTGCAAAAAGCTGGCGCGCTGCCATAATGTCAGAAGAGTCTGACATATCACGAGCAAGTTTGGCCGCTCGTTGACGACTATCTGAGAAAAGGAGCACTTTTCGCCCTTCATTGGGGAGCCGCTCCGGATCGTTATCTTTTCCGCTGACAGCAGGTTGCTGCTCAAACTGCGTTTTTATCAAGTTATAGAAGGACTGATTGCCCCTTGTGCTAAAAGATGTGATCTGCGAGGACGATAATTGATGCCTGCAATGCGGACAAGTTGGAAACGTTAAAATCTGTGGCCGATTTTTTTGTGCAAAATTACAATAGTATAATTTCCGGACATTGGGTTTTCCGTCATCTGAATCATCTCGAAAATTGATAAATCCATTCTTTATGTCAAGGTAACACGGCCGGATTACGTTCTTTCCCTGCTTATCTGGAATCTTATAATCCTCCGGTGGCAGATAAAGATGCACTTCCTTCATCTGTGAATCCAGAACCTGACCAGAATAATGCCATAGATACGTTCTCTGATGCGTTTCAAGTGCATTTCCTAACACATACCCCTTATAAAACAACGCCCCACAGCGACGATCATTGTACAATTCATATACAACGCTATTACAGTGAGGACAGGTCAAATGACCGTCCGCCCAGAAGATTTCTCCCAATGTAAGGGCTCCATCTGTATGTGAGTGTGGACAGTTTTCGTTGGCACAGGCATAGACTCCCTTAATACCCTTGAACAGCATGTGCATTCGTGCTGGGAATAGAACTGCCCCCTTTTCATTCTTGGCAAGCGGTGCGATTGCCAGTAGAATGCTGACATAATTCAGAGCTTCCTCCTCTCCGACATCTGGGAATGCTTCTGCCGCAAGTTCAGCCAACGATACCGCATTGCCCCGACATTTTGAAATCAGCGTATGAAATGGCCGATAAGCGATTAAATTATCGTACATCCACTGGCACGCCGATGCCATATCTGTAAAGGGTGCAGTAGAGCCTTCTACTCCACTCCAAAACTGATTAAGTGCTTGGAAACATACCAATTCATTTTCTTCAAACGCAGAAGCGTCTGCGCTCTGAAAACTTTGCAATGGTATCGAACGAAGCTCAACCGTATCAGCCTGTTCTTTTTCGCCCGTCAAATAACAAAACTCCACAGTGGTATCTGCCGCAGTCAATTCTTGTGCAAATTTATAAACAGCATTTTTATCTTCCTGATCTCGATCTGGCATACTGGCTGTTGTAAGAATAAACTGTACCCGATCTCTTGTAATTCCCAATTTATGAAACAGTCTTCGAATTAAAAGTGCCACCTCGCCGCCAGATGACCCCCGGTACATATGGGCTTCATCTATCACGAATAACAACTTGTTCGATGGATTTTCTTCAAGCCACTCTTTTGTATCCTGCCAGATTTTCGCTTCCCTCGGACGTAAAAGCATATACTCCAGCATAGAATAGTTCGTAATCAGAATATCCGGGCAGAATTTCTGCATTTCAAATCGAGTAATCAGCTCTGCATCTTCCGCATCAGGAATATGACGACCATTATGTAACCCCTCTAAAAAGGTTTGCATATCCATCTTTGCCGGAATTTTACCTTCGTGGCGAAGTGCCTCAAAAAAGCTTTTTTCAGAATCTGTCTGCGGAAAAGACATTCGTGCCAACGTTTTTTCCAGTTTTCTATCCTCACTGGTTACAGGTTCGTTTCCGGGATATGGCGTTCGACCAGTATACATACCAAATTGTGGCCGACGCACAGTTTCACCACAGGTCGAGCGAAAGACATTTAGAAATTTTCCTTCCGGATCGCCAATCAATCTCCTCAACCGGCTCACCTGATCCGAAACAAGCGCATTCATCGGATACATAACAATCGTGCGAACACCTCGCATTTTCCATGTATCCGGATTATCCTTTGCCTCTGTCGCCAATTTTGCCATCAACGGCCACATAAAACACTCTGTTTTACCAGAACCAGTACCTGTGGAAACGAACAAGTCTCGCCCTTGAACGGCATTTTCAAGGGCCTGAACCTGATGAACAAACGGTGTAGGGTACACACCAACACCTGCATCTGAAAGATCAGAAAAATACTTTTTCATCCAGTCCGGAATTTTAGCCTTTTGGATACCATCCTTAACGCTTTTGTACGCCGGGGACGACTCAATAAATGGCTTTTGATATAATAAGCCCTCATCATCCAGGTGTTGTCCTACCGCCGAAAGCAGAAGTGGAGATTTTCCAAAGTACTGTGCCTTTATGTAGTCTTCCAAATCATGACGAAGCTTTTTATGAATTGAATTTGCGCCGTTCGACATTTTATCATTCCTTTACAAATTGATACCCAATAGCCTCAAGTGTCTTTTTTATAGCATAAAATACATCTTTTGCAAAAATGCGATTGAAATCATGGGGCAATTCAATACAGGATGTCGGCCAACTATAAAGCTTTATCAAATTTAGTTCTTCCACCGCCGGCAAATACTGTAGCCTCAACATCACAATCGCCCCGTCCTCATGGTATGTTGCCGCCGGTAAAGATTGTTTTGCGGAAAGCAGTGCATTTGATACTCTGCGATAAAAATGATCTTCGGTCATCCATACTGGAAGTTGACTAACAAATGCCTGTCCTCCTTTTTCTTGATACAGATAATAGAATCTATTTCCATTCATCCCCATTCTGATAAGCGTCACTTCTTGTGCCACAGGCTTTTCCCGTTGCCAATATCCATATTTGAACGGCGGGTCTGTCCGCAAAAATTCCGTAGTGTCATTTGGGCGAAATTGATTCCATTTTGCCGTTTTAACCAAATACCGCCATGTTTCAGTTAATGTTTGATCTGGCAGTTGGAACATCTCTAGCAAAGGGATTGATTCCTGAAAATCGGATGAAAGTAAATATGTTCCCTGTCCACTGACAAACTGCTGTTCATCGGGTGCCATACCTCTGGCAAAAAGAACATCGTCTACCGCTGAAGCTGAATAACTCGCCGGAGCTAATCTATACGCTGAATGATATATCTTTCCACCTTCAAGTTGTACGTTATAGATTTCTTCCAGCAGATTTTCATAGTTATACCCAAACAGCTTTCTAAGACCGTTGAATATTCCACAGTAGCTTTCCAGAAGATCCTTCATGCGAGATTTGAAATGAACCACTGAAATCGGCTGGTCATCTTCCGTTTTATCCCAAAGAGAAGCATACGCCATTTGTCCCAGCACGCTATAAATCACACGCATCTGCCATTGTTCAACAGGTTCGGTTGTACCCCTTTCAATTTGGTATCTTCCCGCCATAATGGAAATTAAATCGTTTTCTCTGTTCATTCATCCTCACCAAGATAATCATGAAGCATCTTATAAAAATCTTTAGGCAGCTTGTCTACATCTTTTTCAAGTTGTTCTAGGAGCATATCAAATTTTCCTGCAAAACACGCAAATGGGAGAAGTCCAAACAAATAGCTATTTGCTGTTTCTTTTATTGAATCATCCTTCAGCATATACTCCATATCTGCAAAGATTTCCCAGAGATTCCTCTTTGCAAGCGAACCAAATTTCGTCAAGAATTTTTCGTTAAACCGCCGCATTTTTTGTTCCGGAAGTTCACTAAAATCCATACCAAGTTTATTTGGAGGATACATACCAGTCGGTCTTTTATCAACAAAGAACTCTGTTGCCAATGGAAGAAGATAGTTCAGCATCCCCAATGGTTCCACCTGTAAATCCTCTACATAGGGCGTGATCAGAAAACAAAACTTGGAAATTTCTCCCACGAAAAGCGGTATCCTTTGCGTCCAACCCACACAGAATGGATTCAAGATTGCTACCACTTCATCATCCGATTCTTCACATACGTCGTAAACCTCTTCTGAATACTCACCCATGCAGGATAAGATAGCGGCAGATTTTCCAAACAACGTCATTGAAAATGCCTGTGCAATTCCCAATCCATTCGGGCCTGCAAGCAACACCGGGATATGATGTCGATACGCCGAACAGAGATATGCGGCCAACGCTTTTGTATATTTTTCCTGAACACCTGCATCCCTCAAGTTATACGCAAGCTCCTCCATTACATCATCTAGGATTTTAAGCACCACAAGGTTTTCTCCCTGTGTTTCTCCAGATACAAATGCAGCGGTTTCACTCACTTTTTGATCGTTTACATTTTTGCTCTGTGGCAAAAATGCTTGTGATGCGATAAAATCTGCTGCATCCTTTTGAGCTTTTGCAATTCTGTCCGCCACACGTTGTTCGACTTCTGCTGCTAATTGCTCTCGTTTTTCTAATTCATTATTCGATTCTTTCAGCTTCTGTTCCAGCGTCACATAGTCTGAGTTAAGTTGATCGAATCGTGTTTTTGCCTTCTCTGCTTCATCCTTTTTTTGCTGCAAAAAGTTCTCCGCTTCACGGAGTTTTTCATCATTATCTTCCGCCCATTCCTTTGTAAGCAGCTCTTTGCAACGTTTTTCCAATTCCGGTTTTCTCAGAATAATCTGACGTAACGTTTCATCTTCGACGTCCGATGCTGAGAGATAAGCATCGGCCTCCTGTACGAACTCTTGAATTAGTTTCTGCGCATCGACCTCGGTACAATTGCACTGTTCAGAGAGTTCTTGCACAAAGTCTTTGTCCGGAAGTTCCTGTAAATATGCTACGATCTGCTGATGAGTCGCCTTCGTAATGCCCTTCTGTTTAGAAGTAGCCCATGTCAGTCGATTTCGCAGCAGAGTTTTCAGAATCTCCACAGCTTCTTTAACTTTTACAACTCTACAAGGCATACCAAGGCTTAGCACGCTGCAAATTTGACATTCTCCCGCTTGATAAAGCATTGAAGGGAAGATTTCAAAAACAGGTAATTCAAGGGTATTTTCTCTTAATGCAAGCCTATCTGCCCCAATATCAAGGTCTTGTTCCCTGCAACGTACACCCTCATACTTTTGGCCGTTCCAATATGCAAAAAGGGCGCCATTACAGTACATTTTTTCAGAAATGCCCATCACTAGTTTCTTGACGATCTGTTCAATAGAAGTGCATTCTTTAAGAATGATGACCTGTGTTGGCTGATAAAATGCATTGTATTCAGATTCGATGTAATCACGACTCGGATCATTTATATTTGGAATTGTACGCCAGTTCCAAACACCAACATAGTTTTCCGGAAATCCGTTTGTTTTTTGATTTGTAAACAGTTCTTTCTGATATGGATAGATTTCGCAGTATTTATCAAGGACTTCATTGTTCTCGATGTCCGATAGCCGCTTTAACCGCATTTTCCCATCATACCAATAGACCCGACAAAGCGAACAATATGGGTACATACTTTGTTCTTGTATATCACTCTGACTAACAGAATATTTCTCCAATTTATGGTATTTTGCAAGTTCACTTTGTCCAGCATTTAGTTCTCCTTCAAGTTTTTTCTTTTCTGCTTGCAGCTGGATAATATTGTCCTGTTTTTCATTCACATCGGCCTGCACATCCTTCAGAAGTCCTTGGAGTTGTTGAATCTTTTTCTGTGCATATTCCTTTTGCGCTTCAAGTTCTTTCCGTAAAGCATCTTCCTCCAAATTATCCGCCGCTTTAGAAGCATGCACGCTATTGGATTCGTTTTGGCACATTCCTTTCACAAGACGTACAGCGATTTTTAACGCACCTATTTCCTCTGAAGACCGCACTGGTTGCTCCAAACGAAAATAAAGCTCCATATTATTAGAAAATGAGCTGTTTGCCAGAGCTACTACTCTTGCTCCATCCGATGGAACCCCTTGTGAAATCAATTTATCCTGTTCACTAGCGATTTTATCCATCATGGACTGAATTTTTTCATTCAGAAATTTGGATATAAAACGCATCGTCACATTTTGCGCTGTAAGGCTAACAGCCATTTCATCTGAAAGAGAATTTGGCCGAAAGCCCGGTTTTATAGTATTAAAACCATTTGAATTTGCTCGAAAATTCTGTTTTAGTTCTCTCGGTCCAATCAATTCACAAATTGTTTTTACGTCACCTGATGATAGTCTTTCAAGATAGTTCATCTTTTTTCCTTCCCTTTCGTTTTCAACGATCTAATGAAATGCTTATAGTATACAAGTGCATTTTCTTCTATGTGGCCACTTCGTATTTTTTGAGAAATCCATTTTTTTGTTTCCGGATAATTTTTCAGCAGAGACAATGTTGCGCCCAATGTATGTGAAACCGGCACTTTTGCCCCACGAGCACTCATCAGCTCATGTACAACATGTAAGTCATCTGAAGAACTGACCGTTCTACTCAAACGCTGATATTCTATGTTCCAAATAATATCAAGTCCTTGAAGGACGCTGATTTTCATGCCATACTGCACATTACTATATTCGATGGCTGTTTCCGCCTTCAGAAGAATCTTTTCAATAACATATCCATTCCTCTTGATTTGAACCACACCGTCAAATGGAGCAAGTATCCGTATGCTGTGATTTACCGGAAGCTCATTTTCCAAACCGGACTTCAAAGCATTCCCTTGGACATCAGTGATAGTCACTATCGGTCTACCTGAGCGTTCTTTTAGCTCCTTCTTCCAAAGATATGTATACTCCAGCACCTTTGCTCGCCCTGTTGAAATCAATTGCTGTCGCTCATTGATTTCAATCGAACACACCTTACCTTCATCCGAAGTATAATACAGCATTGGTGCTGCTGGATAGGTTTTTGTAACAATTTCTCCTTGACTCTGAACGCCTTGTCCTCGAATATGAAACCATGTTGTTTCCCCTGAGTTTTGGATAATATATGGCGACTGCACATAGACTGGCCAAATCGGCTGAATTGAAATCGGTTCACTTGTGAGACGGCAATGGTAATTAAGAAAGAACTCTGCTGCCGACTCTGTAAAATCTGTCACCAAAACTTCCGATAGATACCATGTTGTCCATGAGGCACTCTTCTTCAGAACAGTCTTTATTGAGATTCCATTGTAAATATCATCCAGGCATCCTGTGGAAAGCAAATAGTAGCATTTTCCGACTACAACATCTGCATCATCTGTAAGCATCCGTCCTGTTTCTCCGCTAAAGAGCGAACCACTTCTTTTTATACCTTCCACTACTCGGGGCCAATAGGTTTTCTCTATTTCATCAGACGATATAACAGTATAACTTTCACAAGGGTACTCTCCTATCGAAACATAGGTGATAGATTCCGCATTCAAGCGTTCAAACGAGTATACGAACGGTGTCATTGCTTTATCAGATGGAATGACCGTGACATTCTTTTTTTCTTGCTGGTTCAGAACTATCCTTGGAACAGCAAGTAGGCCCAACTCAAATTCAAACCCATAGTCTGTAACATTGACTATCCGAATTGGAAGTTCATGCTCGCCTGCCGCATATGTATAGTCGTATCCGTGGACATACATACGTTCCGGACAGCTCTTATCCGCTTCTGCTGAACTATGGCGAAAATGCGGAGCTTGTACTCTTCCGTTGAAAAATGTAACATATTGACCACACAACGAGCACATGAAAATACCGCTGCGGGCCGAAACCCCACCACGAGAATGTTCCCTTGCAACTTCTTCTGGCGTTATACGCTTCCAACCGTTTTTCGACCATACGCACACATGAGTTAATGATGCCATAATAGTCCCTCATCTACAGTTTCACTTCAGTCATAATATGATTCTACCACTAATCGCTAATCAATGAAATAGAAATTCAAAACCATCGCAGTTTCACCAAAGCATCCGCTGTATATTTGTCTGTTTTGCCCCTTTATCAGCCTGCATCGGCACGATGCAGTTCAAGGGTTTGGGTGCTCCCTAACAAGCGTTTTGCAACGCAAATGGTGTTTGTATAGACAGACACATTGCTTGCAGATGCAGACGTTGTATATACGTCTGCCCTGCTTGCGGATGCTATGAAACCTCTCAACGTGCTTCCCAAATTTGAAAATCATTTTGCAATCAGGACCGTCCGTTTTCAAGTTCAACTTGAAGCGGACGGTTATTTTTCTGCACAAAAATTTTCGAGTTTGCAACCGCAGCAAGCAGGGCGAGTTGGTACCAACTCACGATTTTTAAATCTGATTTTACAAATCCGACTTCAAAAACGATTGTTGGACTTCGCCAAAACCCGATATTCAGCACATAAACTGTGCCGACTGCGTATCTTAACAGACGCTGAATAAGCAAATTTCTTGTAGAAAAAATCGTTTCCGAAAAATCGTCGTTGATTCATTCAATATTGCACAAAACCAGAACTATTACTTCCGGTTTTGAAGGCAAAAAGCGGAAGTATTACTTCCTAAAAAATCGAGCAATTTTATGGTATGCTCTATCCAGAGCCGTTCACAAGAACCGGACCTCCCAAGTCCGGTTTTCTCCCTCAAAACCGGACCTGATACGTCCTAAAAATACTTATTTGATTGTGATAGGCTTTCTACAAGCCTTCATCGAACCTTGAGAACCGAATGACCGTCTGCATGGGATACCCGGCCATGACCCTGCAAGGGAGAGCCGGAAAACGCCGCTGGAAGGGGGTAGGAAGTCCGTGCAGAGAGAACGGCACCCAAAATTTGAAATCACGTTGATACGAAAAACCAGAACCAGTAGTTCCGATTTTGCCTTGAAATTCATTTCATATCCCTTAAAAACCGGAACTACCAGTTCCTAAAAACAAAATTTACGATGTGATACACTAAGCCCACAGAAGCACATTCTTCATTGCTTTCACACCAGTTCAGGCATTGAATGTCCGATTTTTAGCAGAAATTCAAATCAACTTTCGTAAAAACCAGACATAATGTGTCCTAAAAAATCTCCCATGAATGTGTTAGCCTAGTTTCAAATCTATCATTGAACCTTGAGAACCAAATGACCGTCCGCATGGAATACCCGGCGGTGATCTCACAAGAGCGAGCCGGAAGACGCCGCCGGAAGGGGGCAGGAAATCCATGCGGGGATAACGGCTGAACTACCAATAAATTTTTGAAAGGAGATTTTGCCTATGAAGAAAAACAAGTTTGAATTTATCATTGATTCCGAATTTCAATCTCAGATTCCTGCATTGACCGATGAAGAATTTCAGCAACTGGAAGAAAACATCCTTTCAGAGGGTGAAGTCCTGTCTCCCCTGATTGTCTGGGGCAACATTCTTGTTGATGGCCACAATCGCTATAAAATTCTCCAGCAGCACCCAGAAATCCCTTATACCACCCGCTCGATCTCCTGCACCTGCGAAACCCGTGAAGATGTTCTTGCATGGATCTGCAAACATCAGCTGGGTCGTCGGAATCTGACACCTGAACAGAAAAAGTTTCTGATTGGAAAGCAGTATCATTCTGAAAAATCCACTCGTGGGGGAAATCATGGCAATCAGTACACACAGGTGGCAAACTATCAAATTGACAATTTGCCATCGGTAGAAAACACGACCGAACGAATCGCCAAAGAAAATAATGTAAGTCCCTCTTTTGTAATTCGTGCCGAGCAGTTCATGAAAACCGTTGAGCTGATGGAAAAATACTGCCCCGGCATTCAGGAAGAAATCTTATCCGGCAAACTTAAGCTATCCCAGCGAGAGGCTACCATTATCCGTGGAACTCCCACGGAAGCATTGCCCACCGTGGTATCAACGTGGCGAGAGGAAAAGCTGAACGGTAAACCAGACGATAGTGCAGACATCTATGAAAATTCAGAATTGCTTTCCAAGGTCGCCGAAAACAATTTTTCTACTGCTGCCACATCGAAGATCCAAACGGCTGATCCACTCTCGGAGAATCGACCTTTTATTTCATCGGGAAAGCGCAGCACCGAACTCCAGACCATTCGTCAGCTAGGAGAAAAGATGGCAACGGTTGATCATGTCGCCGATGCCGAAGGAATGTTCACTGAAATCAACGGTGCATCAGAGAGTTTTATGTTTCGCATCGATCAATGTTTTGCTCGTTATCCTGACTTTCTGGCAAATGTAGAGCTTGAAGCAAAAGTCATCGCTACTTTGCAAAAAGCAGAAGACTATATTTTGCACCTGAAAGAACAGCATCATCAGCATCTTCTGGAGGCTACCAACCGCCAGTAAAATGCTCTCAAAAAATTTGTTTGATGAAAAAGCACTGGAGGTGAATGCCATTTCAAATTATTTGACCGCTGATACTCCACTGCCGCAATATCTGCCGTATGCTCGCTTTCTGCTGGATACAGACCTGAGCCACACAGCAAAGCTGCTCTACACCCTGTTGCTGGATCGTGCAACACTTTCCCAAAAGAACAACTGGATGGATGAGTGCGGCTTCGTCTATGTGATTTTCCCGCTTTCATCATTGAGCGATGCTCTACGATGCAGCACCATGAGCATTAAACGTGCGTTGCGCTCGCTGGAAGATTCCGATTTGATCGAGCGCAGGAGAGGTCACATTGCTGTTCCCAACAATATCTTTGTAAAAGTCCCGACAGAACAAAAATGTTCCTCTGCATGGAACGATTCTGCTCCATGTGATGGAACAGAAATGATATCTTCCATGGAACAAAAGTGTTCCACTAACCAACGTAATAAGAACGACCTGAAAAATAACCACCTGATAAAAACAACAGATGCTTATTTGACCTTTGGCGAATATCAGAATGTCTTTTTAACAGCAAAGGAGTACAGGCGACTCAAAGCTGATTTCTCCGGGCTGGATGATCTAATCGAACAGCTTTCGGCTTATATCCAGTCTACTGGCAAAAAGTACAGCGACCACGCCGCCACCCTGCGTATCTGGGCAAAGCGGCAGAAAACAGAACGAAAATCGACGCCGGGCATCCCGGACTACACATTCAAGGAAGGAGAAAGCCTATAAAGACGATAGAAAAAATTTTGGATCAGTTCCCATCCAGTATTCCCGAAAACACCGATGATTATTATGGCAAGGACGGCCTGCTTCATTGTGGAAAGTGTCACACCCCAAAAGAAGCGTTCTTTGCAAAGGGCATTGCCCTGATGGGCAAGAACAAGCACCCAATCGAATGCATCTGCCAGCGCACGGAAAGAGAAAAACAAGAAACCCTTATCAGCCAGCAAAAGCACAACGACCTTGTGCGGCGGCTGAAAGCAGAGGGATTTTCTGACCCGTCAATGCTGGACTGGGCCTTTGAAAACGACAATGGCCGCAGTCCACAGATGCACCACGCACACCGCTATGTAGAGCAATGGCAGACCATGCGCGCAGAGAACCTTGGGCTTCTTCTCTGGGGTGGTGTAGGCACCGGCAAGAGTTTCCTTGCCGGGTGCATTGCAAACGCTCTGATGGAGCAGGAAGTGCCTGTGCGTATGACAAACTTCGCCCGAATCCTGAACGAGTTGAACAGCAGCTTTTCCGGACGAAATGATATTGTGGACAAGCTCTGCCGCTATCCCCTGCTTATCATTGACGATTTCGGCATGGAACGTGGCACCGAATACGCACTGGAACAGATCTACAACATCGTGGACAGCCGATACCGCAGCCGGAAGCCACTGATCGTCACCACCAACCTGACGCTGGATGAGATACGGCACCCACAGGATACAGCCCATGCCCGCATCTACGACCGCCTGCTGGAAATGTGCGTTCCTGTTTCCTGCATTGGGGTCAGTTTCCGGAAAGAAACAGCGCAGGAAAAAATGGAACGTTTAAAAAAAAGTTTAATCGGATGAATCAAAAAATATTTCTGAAAAATCCGCTAGACTGTCAAAGTTCTGCTACAAGGAAATGGAGTTGCCTATTGAATAATTTTCATCGTACAGAAAACAATCCCACCCCTTCGGAATGCTCTACGCCCACACTCGATGAATGGAGCGCATTCGCAACCTTTCTAGCCGATGTGATCGAGAAGTACGCATCGGTCTTGGAAATAGACAACGCCGTATCCTCAACCAACAACGAAAATCAACAAGATGCTGTTGATACCGCCATTGCAGCATGATATAATATTCTTGTAATACTTGTCCCAACACAGTGGTAGGGTCTTTCTCTCCACTGTACTACATACACGGAACGAGGTACTTAAAATGAATCGTCCAGATGACTCTCCTAAAAATTCCATCCTCATTTACACCACAGAAGATGGCCTGACCAAAATTGATACTACCTTTGACGGTGACACCGTCTGGCTTTCCATTGACCAGATGGCTGAGTTGTTCCAACGTGACAAATCCA
>ENA-OPSQ01000807-OPSQ01000807.1-human-gut-metagenome-genome-assembly--contig:-NODE-807-length-25708-cov-4.199821_pt1 | contig 25708 bp, 20 predicted proteins | sample MGYA00241456_ERZ501904 | MGnify/ENA primary metagenome ERZ501904 (study PRJEB25962, sample SAMEA2042452) | human gut metagenome | biome: human gut; feature: human-associated habitat; material: faeces...
CCGAGATAGAACGCCCAAAGGCTTTGCAGGACGCAAAGCCCACAAAGCGTTCTTAAAGGGATAGAGAATTTACTCTGTTTTTAAATAAACTTTTTCTACAAACTGAAAAAACCGGAAACTCGTTTTACGGGCTTCCGGTTTTCTTCGTTTTTTCTGATTACTTAGACTCAGAAACGCTTGTTGAGCTACCAACGCTTGATGATGTTGTGTTGTTGCCGCAAGCTGTTGCCATAGCTGCTACCATAGCTACTACTGCTACTAAAGCTAAAATCTTTTTCATGTCTTTAATCTCCTTACAGTAAGTTTGTATCGATCTATAACACCAAGTCTTTCGCTTGGCTGAAATGAATTATACATAAATTTTACGTTACGGTCAAGTGGGTTTTACCTTAATTTGTTTAATCGGCTTTATTTTCGTTCAGAATGACAAAAAAGAATGTAAACGTTTAAATGAAACTGGACATTTTTTTCGTTATGGTGTATAATATGTGAACAAAGCACACGCACAGGTCCGAATTTGTTACACTGCTGTAACTATAAATGCAGAATATGGATATTATTATCCGATTCGCAATGTGAAAATGTAACAATATGTATGTTATGGATGAAAATACTTGCTGTGTGCCGAAAAAAGAAGTAAAATCAGCATAATTCAAATGGTTTCAGAAAGGAAAATGATAGTATGTCAAACGTACCTACACCACACATAAAGGCAAAAATGGGAGAAATTGCAGAGAAAATTCTTATGCCGGGAGATCCGTTAAGAGCAAAATTCATAGCCGAAAATTATCTTTCGGACGCAGTCTGCGTTAACGATACAAGAAATATGCTCGGCTTCACGGGCAATTACAAAGGCTCTAAGGTAACGGTAATGGGAAGCGGAATGGGAGTTTCATCCATAGGAATATACAGCTACGAGCTGTTCAATTTCTATGAAGCCGAAACGATTATAAGAATCGGAACAGCAGGTGCGCTTGTACCACAGGTTCAGCCGAGAGATGTGATAATAGCGCAGGGCGCCTGCCACGATACTAATGTTGACAGGCAGTACGGCTTGCCCGGAACGTATGCGCCCATAGCCGACTTCGGACTTGTAAAAAGGGCATATGAGCTTGCGACAGAGAAAAATATCAAGGCTCACGTCGGAAACGTGTTGACGGGAGAGGTATATTACGATGCGTCGAACAGCCTTTCGGCGTGGTCGAAAATGGGCGTTCTTGCCGTAGAAATGGAAGCGGCGGCACTTTATATGAATGCGGCGGCGGCAGGCAAGAAGGCACTGTGCATCTGTACCGTTACAAACAACCCTCTGACAGGAACGGAGGACATCACACCCGAAGAACGTGAAAAGACCCTTACCGATATGATCACTATCGCACTTGATGCGTAACCGCTGTTTTCTTTATTTATATTTAAATAGTATACAGCCATATCGGCAGAATATGCCGCAAATGGCTGTGGGTATATGTCTGAGCTTAAAAATAGCGAAAAAATGCCTTAAATTGCCGAAAACTGAGAATGCTTTTCGGCAATTTTTCATAAAATTTCGCTTTGAAAATTGTTTGATATGCTATCAAAGTTTTCTTGCTATTCAAAGAAACTTATGGTATAATTTTGTTATATAATAATTTCCATTTAATATGGAGGTTGTTTATTCTGTTATGATGAATGGGGGATAACCAGTGACAACTTTTGCTTACGTTGCTACCGACGTAAACGGTAAAAAGGTAAAAGGAACCGAAATGGCGGAAGATTCCGTTGAGCTTATTGACAAGCTCCGACAAAAAGGCTTGTTCTGTACATCCTATAAGGATGCGGCAAAGAACAAGGCGGCGGATGTAAAATATAAGTTCAAGACGAAGGATCTGTCGTTCTTCTGCCGTCAGCTTGCGGCGATGCTTACATCGGGCGTAAGTCTTGTAAAGGCGCTTCAGATATTGCAGGCGCAGACTGAAAATAAAAAACAAAAGCAGGTGCTTCTCGATATATATGAGGAGGTACAGAAGGGCCGCAGCTTCTCTGAGGCTATAGCTACAAAGCCCGGCGTATTTCCGTCTCTTTTCGTCAGCATGGTCGGCGCAGGTGAAGCGTCCGGTAACCTTGACGTTATTATGAACCGTGTATCCGAGCATTACGCAAAGGACAGCAAGACGCAGAACAAGATCAAGGGTGCGATGATCTATCCTATCGTACTGCTTGTGCTTCTGGTAGTTATCATGATAGCCATGTTTACGATGATCATGCCTATGTTCCGTGACCTTGCGGGCGACACAGAGATGCCTCCGCTGTCGCAGGCGATTTTTGGAATAAGTGACTTTATGATTAACCAGGGGTATATTCTTATTATAGTTTTAATCGCAATTATAATTGTACTGCGACTTATTATCAAGACCCCCTCGTCAAAGCTCAAGTGGGACGAAATGCTTCTGAAATTACCTAAGGTCGGAGGGCTTCTTCGTACAATTTACACTGCACGTTTTGCCCGTACAATGTCAAACCTTTTCTCATCCGGTCTTCAGATGGTAGACTGTATCGAAAAATCGGTAGGCACTCTCGGCAATACATATATCATAAAGCAGTTTGAGGATGTAGTCGAAAACGTAAAACGAGGCGAGTCGCTCTCGGTAGCGATGGGCAGAGTAAACGTATTCGACGGTATGTTCGTATCGATTGTCTATGTCGGTGAGGAGTCAGGTACTCTTGATACCATCCTTGCTAAATCGTCAGATTATTATGACGATGAAGCCGACTCAGCAATATCAAGACTTGTAGGCCTTATGGAGCCTGTAATGATCATCCTTATGGGTGTCATGGTAGGTTGCTTGCTTGCAGGTGTATTCCCGATTCTTTACTCAGGTATGGAAGGTATGGGCAATACTTAAAAAGCAACGAAAATTAAACCTAATAAGCAGGAAGGAATTATTGAGATATGTTATCTATTGATATTACCGACAGACAAATCAAGCTCGTGCGTGGTACTTCACAGGGTTCGAAAATCAAGATTGATGAGGTTGACTTCAGAGAGATCGAAAAGGGTCTTGTTTCAAACGGCTACATAGCGGATGTTCCGCTGGTTGCGGCTGAAATAATCGATATGATCAACACAAGAGCCATCAAGGAAAAGGATACCATCGTATCAATCAGCTCAAGCTCGATACTCTACAAGGAGCTTATGCTCCCCAAGCCCAGAAAGCTCTCCAATACAGCCGCTATCGAGGCTATGATAGGAAGCAACATGGGTATATCGGGCGACTACAACATTTCATATACCATAGTAGGTGAAACCGTAGACGAGAACAAGAACCCTCTTATCAAGGTTCTTGCCACAGCCTGCCCTCAGCGTCTTGTTGACGGCTATGTAAAGCTGTTCACGCATATGGGTCTTTCACTCAAGGCTGTAAACATTTCAAACAACGCAATTTCACGTCTTATCCAGAACACTCCCAAGATGTCGGCTTATATGCCGCTCCTGCTTGTTCAGATAGACAAGGAGTTTCTGAATATCAACCTTTACGAAGACAACGTTCTTTCGTTCTCAAGATATTTCAAGATCGACCCCGCTGATTATAATAACGCAGAGGACTATGTTAACCAGGCTATATATGATAACCTGTTCAGAATGTTCCAGTTCTTCCAGTCAAGGAAGGATATGAAGCCTATCAAGGAAATGATGTTCTATGGCGAGATAGACGACTTTATTGCGCTTACGAACACCGTATCGGGCTTCAATGTTTCGTGTCACATTCTGAGCGCCCCCACGACTATAGCGTCAAGAGCGGACTTTGAGTTTACCGTATACGCAAACGCTATCGGCGCACTCTATAAGGTAAACAAGGAGCTTGAGCATATCAACCTTCTTGATACTACAGCGGCAAAGGAAAGCAAGGGCCTTAACACCTTCTTCATCGGACTTGGTGCGGCGGCTCTCATAAGCGTTCTTGCGGTTGTCGGCGCAAATGTTGTTGTAGATGTTATCAACAACAGCATAAAGGGCGAGATAACAAAGGTGCAGGCACAGATAAACGATACAGAGCTTCAGGCAAGACTTACGACCTTACAGCAGAAGGAAGGCGTTCTCGAAAACTTCCAGAGCTATAAGAACTCAATAGCAAATGCCGAATTGATGTACAATTATATGCCTAAGGGCACTACAACGGTATATAAGATGCTCAAAGAACCGTTCACGGCAAATCAGAACGGAATCGAAAGCGTCACAAGCGATGCTGTACGCAAGAATCTGAACGGTATGAAGCTCGTAGATAGCGTTTCAATCTCCGGCTATTCTGTAAGTGCTACCTTCAGCTGTACGAATCAGGCTCAGCCTTCACAGTATGTAAGAGCGCTGATAGCTCAGGGCTATTTCGAAAACATTACATATAACGGATATGCGGTTGAGGTCGGTGAAGACAAGAAGGAAACCATTACATTCGGTCTTACGATGCTGTTAAAGGCAGGTAACGATGTTACCATAAATAAGGACGACGCCAACAGCATGATCGAAAATGAAGCAAACGGCGATCAGACAGATGATACTTCATCTACAGAATCTACTGCACAGTAACGGGGAAAGGACATACAGAACATGAAGATCAGTAAACAGGAACGAATCCTAATAGTTGTATTTTTAGTTGCCGCAATTGTAGGCGTTGGCATATTTGTATTTATTCTTCCCAACTTTAACAAGATAGGCGATAACAATAAGCAGCTCGCATCTGTAAAGCAGCAGTATCAGGAGATACTGACAAAGCTCGAGCATGAGTCAACAATAGACACCGAGATCAGCCAGGCATATGAAGACGGTAAGAACCTTGCCGACAATTTTTTCAACGACCTCACAGAATACGAGGCTGACGAGATTATGCGTAAGTTCATCGCAAAGGGCAAGGATATAACAATCGACGGCCTTTCGATTTCCCCCTTCTCGACAGAGGCACTTTCTGTATCGGTATTTGCACCTACAGAGGTAACATATCCCCTTAAGGATTTTGCAAACACGGTTGTTGAAACACCCGATAAAGAAACAGACTTCAGCAAGCTCAGCACAAGAGAGCTTGTTATGTACGCAAAGAAACTCCAGGCGACACTTCTTGCCGCAAGCGATCCTGTAACGGTAGGCTCGATAACGGTTTCTTTCACCGCTCACTCAAATAAGCTCCAGAATCTCCACGATTTTGCGGATCTTCTTTTCTCGGGCGAGTATGAAAAGAACGGAAAGGCAAAAGCGATCTCTATCGGATCAATCAGCTATGCAATGGGAGAAACGGCAAAAGCCGACTCCGGCGAGAACAGCTCCGAGAGCGATTACACAATGGAGTTCTCCGTAAATCTGCTCTGCATACAGCCTGTTGCAGATCCCTTTGCTGCTAATAACAGCACAGCCGAATAAACGGCTGCTTACAAGTAAGAAATGAAAGGATGAAACGCTATGAACAAACATAACAGAAAAGCGTTAATGATGAAAAGGGCGTTACTGCGGCTGAAAGGCGGCAAGGGAAGCGTTTTATTCTTCATTATCGCTATAATGTCGGTTATGATAGTTCTTGCATCTGCGGTTTACTATTCCACTGTTTCCGCACGAAAGCAGGTCGAGATTGAGTACGGCGATGAACAGTCCTATCAGAGTGCGATTGCGCTGAACAATATAATTTCCGACTACATAACCAAAAAGCCCAACAGTGATTTTGTAAAGACGATCGCCGGAATGAAAACAAACGGCGAAACGATAGTAAGTACAAGTGCCGATGGTATTGAAGGCTTCAGCGAGCTTGCTCCGGGTCTTGGCGACTACAAGATAACCGTTACAAAGGTAGCTGACGGCACAGAGGAAGGCTCAAAGGTCGTTCGTATTACAACCGATGTGACCGTAAACGGCGAAAAGTCCACCATATCAACAGTCGGCGAATTCAAGGTAAAGGAAGAAGCATATAACTTTGACCGTTTCTTCACATCGACAGGCTACGCTCCGAATGACGTTTATATGTCCGGTATGGATATTACCTCGACGATGTACCTTGACAACGAGTACAGCCAGGTAGGCGGCGAGCAGGGCGGATCGCACATCGACCTCTATTCGGAAATAATAGCGGCAGGTACTCTGAAGCTCAACAATGCGCCTATCAACAGCGGAAAATCCAATAATCCCATAGATCTGACAGTCGGAAACAACCTTTATCTCAGCCAGACAGCCGGCGACGGTCTTAACCTTCAGGGCGGTACCCTGAGAGTAGGCGGCAGTGTTGCTCAGCTCAGCAACTGCTTCCCGTTCAGAAGGGGCAATATGTACTATATCATGGGCGACTATTACGGCGCTTGTGCAAGTACGGAAGCCGATCTCACCGATATGATATGCGTTGACGGTGATTTTGTTGTATTCGGCAATATGAAATACAGCGGTAAGTTATACGTTAACGGCAACGTTTACGTTGATAAATCGCACAATCAGGGACTTATCTCAAATCAGATGTTTGTAGGCGGAAATATCTATTTCTCGCCCAGCTTCGGCAATATGGAAAACTATGTGAAGCATATCACATTCGTTGACAGCGACGGAAGCAAGCATACCTATAGCAATCTGACCGATGCAAAGGCTTCGGGCAGAGTGGTTGAGTGTGCTTCGGCTATCACTCTTACGCTTGACGAAAAGGCCACTATCACCGACCTTAAGGAAAGCATAGACGACATAAAGGCTGTAAACGGCAATGGCGGCTATACTTATGTATGGCCCTCACAGGAAAAGCTGTGCGACAACATTGACGATGTCAAGGCAGATATCAACAGAAAGATAGGCGACCCCAAGTACATCAACTGGAACATTGAGAGCAAGTTCAAAAACGGCGAAACTCTCAAGGAAGCAACAAACATTGAATATAAATTTGTTGATTACAAGGCTGAACACGTTGTAACGTTTTCGGCAAAGGATAAGACCGAATATGTAATGGGAAATATAAAATTCCCGATAAACTATGACAACTTCGGAATAATATTTGATACAGACGCAGGCGGCGGAACATATAAGGATATATATGTATATCTCAAGCCCAACTGCGAGTATTACGAAGAAAACGGTCAGGAAAAATACCGTGCGGAAGATCCTACGAAGTACAACTGCTTTATGTGGAATCCTCCCAAGGGCTCAAGCTATGTCGGCGAGAAGAACAACAACCCGTTCCATGTATTTGTAAAGGGTAAGGGCTCGCTGATACTGGTACTGCCGGACGGCGTTAAGTATGTAGCAAACTGGCAGAGCTATGTCGGACATATAGCTATTTACGAAAAGATAACCGGCAAGACGGTTACAGCAGCAAACAGCCTTGATGCTATCGGTGCATTCGGCGGCATCAAGGGCAAGATAAACGATATTCTTATCAATGACAAGACCAGCAAGAAGAACGCTTGCTTTACAGATGAGTTCATAAATGAAACAGGCGACAGCGGAACAAAGACATATGTACATAACAATGTGTTCCTTGTAACTATTGATAAGAACGCTGCAATGAACTTCCAGCCTCAGCAGAATATGTTCGCAGGATTTATCTATGCACCGTATATGACGTTTGAGGCAAGCTCGGAGGGCGGTCAGGCAGGTATGCTCGGCGGTATGATAGTTTCCGACTATACAATGAAGGAAACGTCAAACACATATATGTGTACCATACCCTATGATTACTACGACAGATTTGTAACACCCGGTGCAAACGAGGAACAGAAAGAAGAAGAACGTCGGAAGTACATGGAGAAGCTGATGGCTGAATCCGGCTGTACGACAACAATAGGCTCATCTGTCGCTAAGACGTGGCGAGTTTATGGTTATAATTAATGAAAGGAGCGATAGCTATGAAGCAATTAAAACGTTTGCTTAGGAAAAAGGGCTTCACAATATCCGAAGTTCTGGTAGCTATGATGATATTTGCTATAATGACGGCTATCGTGATGCAGATATTAGCTATAGCGATAAATCAGCACAAGAAAAATGTCAACAGCGAAAAGGATATGGATAAGCAGGTTCAGGATATTGTTGAGTATAACAGCAATATGGTCAAACGTGAAACGGCAGATATGGCGATCAACTTCGTAAGAACTGGAAGCAACAAAGTCGCTTCTATCGACATAACCGGAGCGGATATTATGAGAAATAACGCCGCCGAAGCAAGCGGTGACGGCAGACTTGAGCTTAATACCATAAAGGCGAATATCGACAAGGACACAACAGGCGACGATGACAACAAAGATAACGCAGGTATGGTATCCGAGCATGACCATATTTACGGTACAAAGGGCATTACAAGCGTAATGGTCACCGAAACAACAGCGGAAAAGGACGATTCTACAAAGACAATTACTCTCAGCGTTACGGTAACGGACAGCAAAAATGTTCTTATGAAAGCGGAGAGCAATTCACTGAAGATAGTAATTCCCGATAAAAACGCAAATCCTAAGGTCACAATAAACGGAAGCAATATGAAATATGAGCCGCTGTCAAGCACCAATTACAGATTCACAGCGCTAAGCAAGGCAACGTCATATTCTTTCACGATCAAGTTCGAATTATCCAATGATGATTATGCAAGTGAATATAAATCGTTTGCAAAATATTTCATCGATCACGAGTATGACGGAAGCGATGAGGCTACATTGCGCTCGGCGACGTTCAAGGATTCGAAAGATCCCGGCGTTTATAACCAGAGATAACGGGAGGGCTTATGAAGTTAGCGAGATTACTGAAAAAGAAGGCCTTCACGCTGGTAGAGCTTATAATCGCAATGGCGATAATGATGATACTTATCGTTGCGGCTATGTCGATGTTCAATCCCGTCAGCAGCATTATAAAATCCATTGACGAGGATGTAGTGACAAACGCTATTGCCGACAGTATGACGACCTACATACATTCAAAGGTGAACACCTGCTCGACGTACAACATTGACATTTACGATAACACATCGCTTACTGCCGATGCGTCTGCTGACGAAAGTGCGGCGAAAAGATGCAAGTCGATGCTCAGCTCGATAAAGAATCCGACAGCCGAGTCTTCGTATTGTATGGTGCTTCGCAGGAAGGATGATACTTTCCAGTTATACGACTTCGGAAAGATTACAAGCGTGGCACAGTTCACTGCAAGAGTAAATGACATTGAGAAATATGCGCTTTTCAACAACGAGTATTATAATGATGTAGATTTCCGTTTCACCTTTGAAACGAAATCGGGCTGGTGCAAAATTGGCATCACCTCGCTTGAGAGGGAAACAGGCAACGTTGTGGTTGAAACCAGAACTGATATGTTCAAGCTGGTGAATATCACATCGACACCTGAAAGCAATCCTGTTCTCAAGGATTATACAGCTGTAGGAACAGACAAGAACATTGTGATTTTCTATAACATTATAGATTACACGAAGTACACACCCGGAGCATAATAAAAATCCCCCGCCTTAATAGGCGGGGGAAATATAAACGCTTATTTTACAGCATCGAAAGATAAGCCTTGATAATGGTTTCACCGCAAAGCATACCGACTGCAAGTCCTACGCTCAGTGCAGGACCGAAGGCAATGCGGCGGCGCAGCTTTATCTTTGTTATCTTGCCGTTTTCCACGTTCGCACGGAATACATATTCCTTGCTGTCGGGAAGGTCGCCCATTACTTCATTCAGTTCATTGCTGAGCGACTCTGTTGCGGCTTTAAGCTCATCGCCCGAAATATTCCACGCTTTTTCTTCAAAAAGCTCAGGGTCAATTTTGCACTTTCCGTGTTCAAATTCACCTATGATAACATCCTTCGAGCTGTCGACAGCCTTGCCCTCACACCAATCTGTGAGTTTTTCACTGATTTTTGCGGATTGCTCCTTTGTGAACCGTGACGATACGCAAAGCACGATAAGCCCGTAGACAGCACCCACCACAACACCTATAACGGCTGAGGGAACTATCTTCCAGCCAAGCACAAAACCCGATGCCGCCATAAGCTGAACATCGCCGCCGCCCATACCGCCGAATAAAGCGAGTATAGCAAACGGAACTGCGATAACAGCCGCACCTGCAAAATGCTCCCACCAGGGCATATTAGGCTCGGTGAAGAACGTGGCGATACCGAGTACGGCTATCGAAATCGTACACCAGTACGGGATTTCCATATGGTCAATGTCGATACAGCTGAGGATTATCAGCAGTGAGAAGAACACGATTGCGACCACCATCGGCAGACTTGCCGAAAATCTTATGTAGGCGAGCAGGAACATTATTCCCGTCAGAGCCTCGACAACAGTGTAACGTGCCGAGATAGGAGCCTTACACTTGCGGCACTTGCCGCCTAAGAATATCCAGCTGAATATCGGCACAAGGTCATACGGCTTTATCCGTTCACCGCAAGAAAAGCAGTGAGAAGGGCCGTTTACGATTGACATATGCAGGGGAGTGCGGTAGATTACCACATTCAGAAAACTGCCTATGACTGAGCCGAAGATAAACACAAGCACGCAAATTACGGTATCATACCATAGTATACCTGTCATATATATAACCATCCTTTCCTTTTTGGAACGCTGTAACAACGGTACAGATTTTAACAAATGGGGTTTGGGGCAACGCCCCAAGTAGGGTCGCAGGGGCGACAGCCCCCGTATTCTCCCCCTTTCCGGGGGAAAGGGGGCAGTTCGGCAAGGATGCCGAAATAAGGACACACAAAGCTTTGCATGATGCAAAGCCATCAAAGTGTCCTAAAGGGGATAGGGATATTAAATCCGCTCTGCACTATAAAATTAGCTTTTGTTTCAATCTGAACGCTGTAAAACAGCGTATGGATATTTTACCACATATCGCCGCCTTTTTCAAGTACAGGCGGCAAGTATACCACTAATCACAGGGGGAACAGTTTAATGAAGAACATACCGATAGGACAGATTCTTGTTGAGAACGGATTTCTGAAAGAGGATCAGCTTGAAGAAGCCCTTGAAAAACAGCGCAGTGAGCCGGGTAAAAAGCTCGGCGACGTATTGCTCGAGCTGGGCTATGTTTCAGAAACACAGCTTGCGCAGGCACTGTCTATCCGTCTTAAAGTGCCGTTCATCGACCTCACAACCACAAAGATCGATATTGAGGCAGTCAAGAAGATACCTGAGGCTATAGCAAAGAAGAACTGCTGTGTAGCGTTCCAGATGAACGATTCACGTCTTACTGTTGCTACAGACGATCCTATCAACTTCTACATATTCGAGGAGCTGAAGGTTATCTCCGGTATGGAGATACACGCAATGATAGCTACCCGTACAGCTATCAACGAAACTATCAGCAAGGCATATTCACAGCAGACCGTAAGCAACGTTATGGATAACCTCAATAAAGAGTACAACAATGCTACGGACAATGTTATCCAGGACGCCCCCGAATCAGGCGAGCGTGTTGATAACGCACCTATCGTTAAGCTGGTAAATACAATAGTCGAAACCTCATTCAGAATGAATGCGTCGGATATTCATATAGAGCCTTTCAAGGACAGAACAAGAATAAGGCTCAGAGTAGACGGCGAGCTTATCGAGCAGATGAAGGTAAAGCCTGCCGCACATAACTCGCTTATCACCCGTATAAAGATACTCGGCGGTATGAACATTGCCGAAAAGAGAATACCTCTTGACGGCCGTTTCGGTATGACCATCGACGGCGTAAACCTTGACGTCCGTGTATCTACCATACCTACCGTTTACGGTGAGAAGTGCGTTATCCGTCTGCTTTCAACGGCAGATGAAAAGACAAGAAAGATAACCGACCTTGGTATGACGCTGTACAACTACGAAATGTTCAAGCAGATTATACGTTGCCCGCACGGAGTTATGCTGGTTACGGGACCTACAGGTTCGGGTAAATCTACAACACTGTACGCAACGCTCGGTGAGCTTTCAAAGCCCAACGTTAACATAGTTACCGTTGAGGACCCCTGCGAAAAGAAGATAGACGGTGTAAACCAGGTACAGATAAACGCAAAAGCAGGTCTTACATTTGCGGCGGCTCTGCGTTCTATTCTCCGTCAGGACCCGGATATAGTAATGGTCGGTGAGATTCGTGACGGTGAAACGGCAGACATCGCTATCCGTGCCGCTATCACAGGTCACTTGGTTCTTTCGACCCTCCATACAAACGACGCCGCAGGTACTATCCTCCGTCTTGTTGATATGGGTGTTGCGCCTTACATGGTTGCATCATCTCTTGTCGGAGTTATCGCACAGCGACTTGTAAAGCTGCTTTGCCCGGAGTGCAAGGAGAAGGTAATGCTTACCGATCCTGCCGACTTAAGACTTGTCGGAAAGACAGAGCCGGTCGAAATATGCAAGGCTCATTACGGCGGATGCCGCTCATGCCATAATACAGGCTATAAGGGCAGAACCGCTATCCACGAGATAATAGTAAGCTCGAACGATATAAAGGAGCTTATCTCAAGCGGCGCAACAGCCGAGCAGATAGGCGCACAGGCTGAAAAGAACGGAACAAAGCTGCTGAGAAGCAACGTTACCGATATGGTGCTTGCAGGCACTACAACGCTTGACGAACTGGTAAAAGCCACCTACTCCGTATAATACGGATGCGGTGTTAGCAATATGTCTTTTTTAAAAGGAGAATAAAAAGGTGGATATTAACAAAATACTTGACGAAGCAAGAAGGCTCGGATGTTCGGACTTACACTTTACTGCGGGACTTCCTCCCGTTGTACGTCTGCACGGCAGTATCAAAAAGCTCAGCGGTTATCCCGACTGTACAGAGCCTATCATAGTCAATATCATAAATCAGATAACCTCAATGAAGCACAAGGCTTCTATCCAGAAGGGCCTTGACACCGACTTCTCGTATGTATCCGCATCCGGGCACAGACACAGAGTAAACGTGTACAGACAGAGGGGCTATCACGCAATAGCAATGCGACTTCTGCGTAATGATATTCCTACACTGCAGGATCTTATGCTGCCGGGACTTATGGGCGAGTTTGCACTCCGCCCGAGAGGTCTTGTGCTGGTAACAGGCCCTACAGGTTCAGGTAAGTCAACGACTCTTGCGGCTATGATAGACCATATCAACCGCAACAAGAACTGTCATATTATTACAGTCGAAGACCCTATCGAGTATCTTCACACACATAAGCAGTCAATGGTAAACCAGCGTGAGATCGGCGCCGATGTAGACAGCTTCGCAGGCTCACTGCGTGCCGCACTCCGTGAGGACCCCGATGTTATACTCGTCGGAGAAATGCGTGACTTTGAAACTATCAATGCCGCAGTAACCGCCGCAGAAACAGGTCACCTTGTGCTTTCGACCCTGCATACGACAGGTGCCGCAGAAACCATCGACCGTATCATAGACGTTTATCCGCCTCACTCACAGGGTCAGATCAGAGCGCAGCTTGCAAACTCCCTCGTAGCCGTTATTTCACAGACGCTCGTTCCTACGGCTGACGGCAAGGGTCGTATCGCCGCTCTTGAGCTTATGAGCTGTACAGACGCCATCAGCTCGCTTATCCGTGAAGGTAAGATATTCCAGATTCCGAACTCCATCCAGACCTCTAAGGCCCTCGGTATGTTCTCGCTCGACCAGGATCTTGCAAGACTTGTCCGCACAGGTAAAATTACGGAAGAAGTTGCAAGAAGCCGCTGCCAGAACCCCGACGATCTCAAGAGATATATCGGAGCTTATTAATCAGCATAAATCATCAAGTGATGCTACAATGCCGCCAGTTTACACGGCGGCATTATTTATGCGCTTCTGAAAGGATTTTTTAATGAAATTTGTTATTCAAAGAGTGACAGGTGCGAGTGTGACCGTAGACAACGAAATAATCGGCAAGATCGGAAAGGGATTTCTGGTGCTGATAGGCATCTCGCAGACCGATACAAAGGAAATCGCCGACAAGCTGATACGCAAGATGACGGGGCTCCGCATCTTTGACGATGAGAACGGAAAGACAAACCTTGCCCCTGCCGATGTCGGCGGAAGCCTGCTTCTTATCTCACAGTTCACGCTGTACGCTGATTGCCGCAAAGGGTACCGTCCCTCCTTTACAAGCGCCGGCTCACCCGATATGGCAAACGAGCTGTACGAGTATATCGTTGAGCAATGCCGGAAGTGTGAAAGCATAGCCGACGTGCAGACAGGAAGGTTCGGTGCGGATATGAAGGTAGAGCTTCTGAACGACGGTCCGTTCACGGTCATCCTTGACAGCAACGAGCTGATGTAACGGCACGCTCAGAGCCGAACCGATTGTATAAGTGGTGAAAAATTACTGTAAATTCCCCCACTACATTTTTCGTCAAATTGCACAACCGAGAAAAATATTTTGTTGCATTTTTGTTAAATTTCCAATCAAACTATAGACAAACGGGCGAAAAAGTGTTATAATCAAGTCACATTAAAAGGAAACGCCGCAGCATAAAGCACAGCGCTCCCGGAAAGGACTTAAGTATGAATGAAATAAAATTAGGTAAAAAAATCTCCGAAGGTAAAACCGTTGACGTATATGAGAGCGGCGACCTTGCAGTAAAGGTATTCAAACCTGATGCACCCAAAACAGTAGTTTTCTATGAGGCTTTCATGGATTCAAAGGTTGAAGAAACAGGACTTAACGTTCCTAAGATAAAGGAAGTTGAGCTTATCGACGGCAAGTGGGCAATTGCTACAGAACTTATCAAGGGCAAGACGCTTGCACAGATCATGCAGGAAGAGCCTGAGAACTGCGACGGCTATCTTGACGATATGGTTGAGCTTCAGCTTGAGATACACTCAAAGAAGGTTACAGGCATTTCAAAGCTGAAGGATAACCTCAGAGCAGAGATCGAGAGCCTTGACGTAATCGACCACATCAAGAGATACGATCTTCTGACAAGACTTGACAGCACACCCAAGCACGTTAAGCTGTGCCACGGCAACTTCGGTCCTGAGAACATAGTTATAACAGACGACAACAAGGTTTATATAGTTGACTGGATTGGCGCTTCGGCCGGTAATGCCAGTGCAGATGTTGCCAAGACATATCTGAAGCTCGCACTTACATCTACAGAAACAGCTGAGAAGTATCTCAACCTGTTCTGCAAGAAGACAAATACAGCAAAGACATATGTTCAGGAATGGCTTCCCATTATGGCGGCATCAACGCTCGCAAAGGGGGTTACAAGCCAGGAGGAGAAGGATCTTCTCTTTACATGGCTTGACGTTGTGGACTATTCTTGATGACAGCATAATAACGATAATGACGCCCCGCTTCTGCGGGGCGTTTCAGCTTGTAGAAATAGTCATTTGTTTAATGTGCTTGTGTTATATCGTTCAGCTATGACTATGAAAGCAGGCTACCGATAGTTCTGTTTGTCGGATAGCACTTCTCGGGTTCGCTATTCGAATCGATGCACCTGTCAATATGAACGAGGGAAAGAACCAAAGAGACTAGGTGCAAGTCTGAGCCTCGCTTACGCAAGGCTCGTGCACTCCGCTAAAGCTCCGCTGGACTTGACAGCCCAGTGAAGCAGAGCGAAACGTCCGAGTGCTTGCGTAAGCAAGACTCAGCCCTATACTCTTAGGTTCTCTCCCTCGTGGCTCCCTCTTTCCTTACTCACACCCCCACCCCGTCGGGGTGTTGGCGGAACTCGTTTAACCACCGGAACATTGTATGACCTGTTAATGCAGGGACGCTTAACGCTACACGTCCGCAGGTTAGTACATATATCTCAGGTTAGTGGCGTTTTTTGAAGAGTCAATGTCAGTGCAGTTGTAATGATATACTCACGAAAATATTAATGCCTTGTCGGTACGGAAAATGTTTTCGGCGGTGTTTGCGATATATTTCACTGTTTTGCTTTAATAAGAACCGGTTTATTCTTCGGTTTTTGTGAATCTGAACGATTTCATATCGAACTGTGTGCCGGGCAGGAATACGAATGCAATGTTGTTCTTGCCTGCGATATGCTCGATGTCAAACGTTACCGGCGTGTACTCGTCTGCGTGGGGGAATTCGAGCAGACGGGTGGTCTGGCTGCCGTTCTCATCGTTTACTCTGAGCTGAATCGTGCAGTTATCGAGCGGTGTTCTGCCTGTAACGGTTATCTTATCCGTTCCGCCTGCGAAATCGAGGCCGTTGAATTCGATAACAACGTTGTTGCCTATCTCCTCAACGCACGAGCCGTTTACCTTGTAATCATCGCCGTACAGATTATCGTTGTCTGCCGCAGAGTTTTCCGCATAGGTACGGTCGTACTTTTCAAACTCAAAGCCGCCGAATATGCAGGAATTGTTGATAACAAAGCTGATGTCGTGCGTTCCGCTTATTCTGCACGGCAAGTCGAAGGTCTGGGGGTATGCTCTGTCCCAGCCGCCGTTATTCTTTATTGCAAATGTGCCGATATATCTGCCGCCGTTGTCGGCATCGCCGAGATACAGCTCTACGGGATAATCTTCACCGCCGCCGCTGTTTCCGACGCTTATCGTAATCTTCTTTGTTCCGCCGCCGAAATCAACGGAGCTGAAGCCGACGGTCGTTCTTCCGTTAAAGCCACCGAGCGAGCCTCTGTCTATCGTGATAACGGGAACATTCGAGAAATCGCAAAGGCAGGCGGCAATAAAGATATAAGGATTCTTTTCTGCTTTTCCGAGTCCTTCTGCCGTATATTCAAGCTCGGAGATAATCTTCGGAATATCGGTACCGTTCTTTGAATATGCTCTCAGGCGGAATTTGCCGTCACCGAAGGCTTTCAGTGTTGCCGTATTCCCGTCAAACGAAACCACCTTTGCAAAGCTGATTTCAACTCCGTTATCGGTACAGCATTTGAACTCTATGTCACGGAAGGTTGCGTTTTCGGGGAATATCTTTACCGAAATTTCGGCAGTATCACGTTCTTTTGTCAGTGTACGAGGCTCACTGTCGAAAAGGTCGATTTTTCTTACGGGAATTTCATTTGTGTAGGGCGTGGTTACTGCGGGGAATGCGTTTTGAGTGACAACGCTTACTCCCTGCGGCTCTGTTTCGGGGGCTACCGCTTTTATAGTTATCGTTTTAGGCTTCAAGCCCTCGCTTTCGGCGGTGATAACTATGTCGCCCGTTTCAAAGGTGGATTCGATTATCGCAAGGAGCTTTCCGGAGAACAGCTTTCTATGATTGCCCTTATAGCTGTCATAGTCGGTGCTGTCGCCGTTATCAAGTCCTACAAGTCTGCCTGCGCCCTTTACGGTGAACTTTATTCTGTTTACCGCATTCTGAACTTCCTGTCCCATTATATCGTCAACGGTTACGGTAATAAACGCAAGCGATCTTCCGTCAGCCGCTATTTCGCTCACATCGGGGCTCATATTTACTTTATAGGGGTCGAGAGAGGTGAAAAGAACCTCCTCCTTTTCGTAATCGTCAATATCGCAATCGGGGCTGAGATAGCCTCTTACCGCAAGCGGCTTGTCCTTATGGAACGGCACTGTGAAGCGGGCGCAGAGCTTGTCTTCCGTGAGGTGATCTATCACCTTTCCGTCATACATCTCTCCGCAGTAATGAAGTCTGATAAACGGAAGGTCGGAATAAACAAGCACGTCTATAAGCTGACCCTCGTTGAAATCCCAGCAGCAAGGAGAAACGTGAATGAAGGACTTTTCTTCGGCTATATCCCATACCGATTTATAGAACCAGAACGAGTCTTTTTCAAAGCCTGCGGTATCTATGATGCCGAAGTATGAATTCTTGGTATTGTAGGGGGTAGGCTCTCCGATATAGTCAAATCCTGTCCATACGAACTGTCCCATTGAATATTCTGCGGCGGCATCCATAGCGAATGATCTGAGCGGAGATGCTCCCCAGTTTACAATGCTGTTTCCGAGATCGGAGCATTGCAGATCGTCATATACCAGTAAGCTTGTATCGTAGGGGAAGTGGTATATGCCTCTTGAGCGTACCGTCGAGGCGGTTTCACTGCCGTAAATGACCCAATCGGGATGCTTTTCGTGATGCTCGTCATACAGCTTTTCCGTATAGTTATAGCCTGCAATCTTCAGATAATCAGCTACATTCTGTGCATTTTCCCACTGCATATAGTTTGAGGCTATCGTGGGCGGGGCATTGTGCATAGGGTCGTTCTTTTCAACCTCCTCGCAAAGCATCTTCGCAACCTCAAGTCCTCTGGGGCTTTTATGCGTATCGTATATTTCGTTGCCTATACTCCACATTATAACCGAAGGGTGATTACGGTCACGTTTTATCCACGCTTCAACATCCTTCTTATACCAGTCGGGGAAGAAACGGTGGTAATCGTTCTCGTTCTTGGCAAGCTCCCACATATCGAATATTTCGCTGTCAACGAGGAAGCCCATTTTGTCACAAAGCTCCATAAGCTCTCTTGACGGAGGGTTATGGCTGGTGCGGATAGCGTTTACGCCCATATTCTTCAGTTTTTCAAGCTGTCGGCGGGTGGCATCGTAATTTACCGCAGCGCCGAGTGCGCCTAAGTCGTGGTGCATACAAACACCGTTCAGCTTAAGGTGCATACCGTTTAACAAAAAGCCCTCGTTTGCGCTGAATTTTGTGGTTCTGAAGCCGAATTTTTCAACGGTATCATCAAGCCTGTTTCCGTTATCGTCATAAAGTATCACGGACAGGGTATATAAATTGGGTGTGATTATATCCCATAATTTAGGAGCGTCCATATAGAACACCAGCTTATCGTTCTTGCCGCAAAGTCTGCGTTCGCAAACGTAAACCTCTCTGTTCTCGGGATCTCTTAATGTATATGAAATCAAGCCGCAGACCGTGTCGGAAAGGCTTATCTGTACAGTAGTCTTCCATTTGCCGTGTTCTCTGCGGTCTGTATCACTGCACTTTGCGCTGATATAGACACCGTTTTCAACGATGTGACGGCGAGAGGTTTTTCTGAGCCACACGTTTCTGTATATTCCGGCTCCGCTGTACCAGCGGGTATTCGGGGATTTATGGTTTACTCTGACTAAAATGCGGTTTTCGCCGTTTTTCAGAGCATCGGTTATATCAAAGCTGAAGGTTGTATAGCCGTACTTCCACTTGCCGACTTCCTTATCGTTTACATAGACGGTAGTATCCATATATACGCCGTCAAAGATCAGGATATAGCAATCGTCTTCTCCGAGTGCGTCTACGGTGAAATACTTCTCGTACCAGCCACAGCCGGACTTGTAGAGATTTGCCGTATCGCCTATAAGCCAGTCGTGCGGTATCTCAACATTATACCAATGTGCGTTTTCAAGCGTCTTTCCGTCGCTGTCCGGTTCGGTGAGGGTGAATCTCCAGTTATCGTTGAATAAAATTCTGCGTTTTTTCATATCTGTGTTTCCTTTCGGCTTAAAAGCTGAATATGAATTGTTAGTCTTATTGTAACAGTTTGAGCAGTGAAAATCAAGCGGTAAACGGTTTATACGCAAAAAGATTTTGCCCCCTCGGTTGTCCGAGGGGGGCATAATATATAAGAGAGGAGAATTTGCTGCTATGCAGCGATGTGTTGATGTTATATGATGATGTTAATGCGTTGCAAAATGCTGCGGAATGTTACGGAAAAATTAGTGTGATAAAGCAAGGCGGAAGATATATGCGGTAGTATGATTTTTCTGTGCGTTGCTATAACTGAAATGCGTTGTTTCAAAGCGTTGCGAAATTGTTAGGAAAGTAAGGAAAATTGCAATAAAAGCGTTTAATCCACTCTTACAGCCTTTAAGAAGTTGTCGGTATAATATACCGACTTCATGCTTGCGGTGCGGACTTTCTGTCCCGGATACGGACTGAACACTATCGTGTCATCTCCGGTATATATACCGCCAAAGAACGAGTTGCCGTCCTTTATGAAAACTATATCGCCCTTTTCAAGCTTTTCAAGAGCTATTTCAGTTCCCATTTCTTTCTGTGCGGTAAGTCCTCTGGGACAATCGACACCGTTTGATGTCAGCGCATAGTAGATAAGTCCCGAATTATCAAAACCTGTTTCTGCGCTGTATCCGCCCTCAGTGAATGGTTTACCGAGCATATCATAAGCCGACTTTGCTATTGCATCACCTTTTTCTGAGGGAGCGGGCGGCTCGGTGCTGTCTGACGACGTATTATCGGAAGAGTTGTCCTCGCTTGATGTGTTGTCGGAGGAGTTATCCTCGCTCGATGTGTTGTCGGAAGAGTTATCCTCGCTCGATGTGTTGTCGGAAGAGTTGTCAGAGCTTTCCGCTACGGAACTCTGAGTGCTGTTCTGCGGATCATTTCCGCTTTCATAGGACGGAGAATTGTTTCCGGAACAAGCGGTAAGTGAAGCCAAAGCCAAAACTGTAAACATTGCCAAGATTAATGATAGTTTCTTTTTCATAATATCACGACCTTTGCTTTATCGTTTTATATTGTTCTCTGTCCTTGATTTAAGTATATCACAAAAAAAGCAAAAAGCAATTAAAATTCGGTTACAATATGGTAACAATTTGGTTACAAATGGTTACAAAACGGTTACAACGGTTACAAAAAGGTGACAAAATCGATTCTTTTCGCAGTTATTCCCCAAAATATACAAAAACACCGTCTGCAAAGCAGACGGCATTCCTGTAGTTTTATATGAAGGACAATGTCATAATCGGTTTTAAGCAACTCTTACAGCACGGCTGAAGCAGTTTTGCCAATAAGAGCTGTTAAGGTCGGCAAACTTTACCTTTTCACCCGGATAAGGGCTGTAAATAAGCTGGCCGTTGCCTGTATATATTCCGGCGAAGTCAATCATCTCGCCTGTTTCTGAATCTTTATCGGTAAAGAAAAGGATGTCGCCCGGCTCAATCTCGCTGAGCGCTACGGTCGTACCCATTTCTTTCTGTGCGGCTGTTCCTCTCGGACAATTGATAAAGCCGTTTTCACGAAGGACATAGTATATAAGTCCCGAATTATCGAAACCCTGCTCAGGCGTTGCCATACCGCTGACATAATCGACTCCGACAAGAGCCTCGGCGGTTGACACTATCTGAGTGCGAAGGTCATTTATTGTACTGCTGTTATCAGAGCTTTCCGGGAGCGATATTATATCCGATACCGTTGTCTGCTGTGACGAAGGTTCTGAGTCGGTACTCTGCGGTGTTGTTGATGTTATGTCTGGTGTTGAATTGTCCGATGATGTGTTATCCGAGCCGCATCCGCTTAAAGCCGGCACCAAAGCTAAAGCAAGCGCCGCAATAAACAAAGTGACTGCGTATCTTTTCATTTTTACCCTCCGTGCGACAGTAGAGTAACGCTGTACTGCTGTCGTCTGAGATGTACTGTTGTTTCTTTGTACACAATATAGTATATCCCAAAAAGCACAAAAAGTCAAGTGAATATTTTCCATTTTATGCTGATAAATAGGGGGATATGGTGTAGCTTTGCTGAAAGTTTATGTTGATATTGTGAAAAGAAGAACGAGCCTCCCGTGTGGGAGGCTCGCAAAGAAATTACTTATTCTTTTTCTTCTTGCTGATGATGAATGTAATAACACCGACTGCAACTAAAACTACCAGTGCGACAACGCAGATAATGATCGCTGTCATATCAAAAGTCACGCCTGTGTTTGTGTTGCCGCTGCTTGCTCCGACTACTGTGCTTGCGCCAATTTCTTCGGCAAAGCAGGTAATACCCAGTAATATCGACATTGCTGCGGCTGTAACCGCAGAGGTTAATTTCTTCATAATAAGTATCATTCCTTTCTTCTTTTTGTAAAGACTACTATACTACATTTCTTCCGAAAAAGCAAGCGGAAAATTATACAAATTTTTTCAGTCTTCGGCTAAGTTTATTCTGTAGGTGCGGCGGGTGCTGTTGTCGCCTTGGCGCCGTTTATGATGCCCTTGATTATTTCGGGCTGGGTTACTGTGCACTCTGTGCGGTCGAATAAGCCGAAGCCGTGATTACCGTTATAGCCGTTATCCCAGTAAACAGTAACGATATTTCTCTGATGAGCGGCATAATTCACATACTCTGCGAAATAAGCACGATATATAGTATTGCTCTTATCCTTTGAGGTCTTGTCGTTTGCGCCGTACTCGCCTATTACAACGCCGTAACCGTTCTTGATAAACGCATTGTAGAGCTTATCGAACTGTCTGTTTACGAGCGTTTCACTCTGTCTGCGCTTTACAAATTTCTTGACCGAGTCGCCCCATTTATAGAAGGTATCTTTGCCTTCGTCTACGCAGAATTCCCACGGGGTGTAGTAGTGGACGGAAATCATTATCCTGCTGTCATTCGGGATAACGAACTTTGCTTCCATTGTATATGTATCGCAGTCGCCTGTTGTGAAGTTTATATCTGTGTTCCAGCCGGGGATAAGCAGATAACGGCTGTTGTTATTGTCGCCTGCTTTTCTTACCGTATCAACGAAAATCTGATTGTATGCGTTGATGTTGTTGTAGTATTCGGGTTTGGGGGTGCCGTATGATCCGTCAAACACTTCGTTCATTGACTCGAACACGAGGTGATCGTCATAGTTCTTGAAGCGATTTGCTATCTGCTCCCAGACCTTTTCGTACTTTGCTTTTATAGTCTCCTGCTCGGAAGCGGGTTCGCCGCAGAGAAGCCAGCCGCCTTTTATGCTGTAGTAGCCGTCGCCGTGAACGTTGATTATAGCGTAAAGTCCGTTATCAATGCACATATCGACTACTTCCTGCACTCTGTCGAGCCACTTTGAGTCGATAGTGTAGTCGGGGCCTTCACCTATCTTCGAAAGATATGATACGGGGATACGGATAGACTTGAAGCCCTGTGCCTTTACCTGCTTGATGAGATTTTCGGTAATTACGGGGTTGCCCCACGCTGTTTCGCTCGGTGTTCCGTCGGAGTTTGACTCAAGCTGATTACCGAGGTTCCAGCCGGGCATTAAGTTCTGCGAGAACTGAACAGAGTCACCTTTTGTTTCAGCAGGTGCAGGTTCCGGATTCTGTGTTGCGGTCGTTGTGGTTGTAGTGGTCGCCTCTGTTGTTTCGGCTTTCGTTGTGGTAGTTGTTGTTGAAACCGAACTGTTTTCAGATGATGTTGCGGCATTTCCCGAGCAAGCGGAAATTCCCGTTATCACCATTATGCCGCTTAAAATTGCGGCGAGCATTCTTTTCTTCATAGATACCTTTCTTTCCTTGACTGCCGTTTTTTTGACATGCTGACAGCCGTTTTTTCTTGTGTCTATCATATTGTAATGGTTTTCACGGAAAAAGTCAATAGCCAAACAGACTTATCCGCTAATTTTGCTAAAACGATTACACGGCGTTTGCAGAATGCAAAACCCGCCTGTAAAACCGTTAAGTCTTACAGGCGGTATACTATTTTAATATATAGGGAGAAATTTTTACTCGGCTACGTTAGTCGTATCTCCGGGAACAGCATCGGGCGGTGTCACCGGCTCGGTTGTGCTATAGTCGGGGTAGTAATCGTACTCGCTGCTTGTATCTATCGCAGAAAAATCATCTTTTGAGAAGGAATCTTCTGTTTCGACAAGGTAAACGCCGTCAAGCGCTGTCAGCTTTATAAGGAAGTTGCCGGGGCAATATACCTTTACTGCTGTAATATCCTTAGCGTTCTCCTCGAATAATGCGGCGATAGCCTCGCTGCCCTTTACCTTTGTGTTATCGGAAAGATAAACCTCTGTAACACGGATGTTGCCCTTGCTGTCTGCCTTAGCTAAAATGCTCTGCATTTCTTCGGGCGTTACTGTATTTCTGAAGGTAACGTAAAGGAAAACATCTTCGGTGTTCTCTTCCGCCTTGCTGTATGCCTCCATAGCCATTCTGAAACGGTCTTCCGCACTTATCGAGGTTGTCGGTGAAACAACAACAGGACTGCCGGAATTCAGCAGGGCGACGCTTGAAAATGTGATAGCTCCGGCGGCTGCGGCCCCTGCCACAGAAAGCCAAACCGTTTTCAGCCTGCTCTTTTTAGCCTGTACAGACTTACCCATAGCGGCTTTTCTTATCTTCTCGTAATCAAACGAATACTCGCTCATCAGTTCTTTGTAAAAATCGTTTGTATTCATCTGAAAGCCCCCTTCCGTAAGTCGTTATAATTTGAATTTTTTCTTTTGTCTTTCTATTGTGCGATAGAGCTTGTTTTTAACGGTAGACAGCTTGACGTCAAGCGCCTTCGCTACATCCTCCAGCTTCATATCACACGCAAAATGAAGATAGAATATCTGACCTGTCAGTTCATCGGTCTTCATTATGTCATCGAAAATCTGTTTCGCAACGATCTTGTTGCTGATAACGTCCTCAAGTCTTTGCTGAGGCTTGGACATCTCCCGCTCGATAGCGACCATTTCTTCTTCGGTATAGTCTGAAAAGGAGGAAACCTTGTCATCCTTCTTCCTGCCCGAAAAATAGGTGCGGCATTCAAACTTCGCTATATTTATAAGGAAAGCCTCGGGGCTTTCGATGTCCTCGTGTCCTTTTTCGCTTATGCGCTTGAAGAAACGTGTATAGACGTTCTGAATAATATCTTCCGCGTCTTCTCTGTTTCCGCATTTGCTGACTACAAAACGGGAAACGGATCTGCAGGTTTCATTGTAGACACGGTTGAAATATTCTTCGTTATTCTCGTGACCTCCGTGAATCTCTGCGCCCATCGGCTCACCTCACTTTGTCACCTACTTTGTAGTAGGCTGAATTTCAGAAAAAGTTTCACTCGAAATGAAAATTCTGTGTATCGGATAAGTAAAAAAATAAGAATGTTTTTTGTGCAGTATAACCATATATTGATTTTTGACTGCCGGGAAGCAGAATATATGGCACGAAGTGCGTGCTGTCTGCATATTTCCTCCATTATATTGTACATTAAACGGGGCGGTTAGTCAAGGGGAACATAATAAACGGAGCAGAATAAAGAAAATGTGTCGTTTGTAACGTTTGCAACACATACAAATGAAACGGATTTTACAAAAACAGTTAATAACAGAACCGGAGCTTCGCTTAATGCTAAGTTTTTTGTTATACAAATTGTTGTATTTTCAGATTTAATGCTGTAAACGTACAAAATCCATTAATGTTTATATTGTTTCACCAAAACAAAAATGTATTTTTGTGCAAAATGCCACTTGCAAATCTAATTGCGATATAGTATGATTAGAAATAGCTTAAATGCAAAAAAATATTTTATGGAGGACAAAAAAATGAAGTTTACAAAAACTTTAGCAAGTATTGCAGCTGCTGCAATCGCAGTTTCTTCACTTGCAGTAAGTGCTTTCGCTGCAGATATTAACTTAGGTAAAGAGCTTAATGCAGACGAATTAGCACTTCTCAAAGATACTGATACAACATTTGTTGTAGAGTATGACAGCCCCAATGGTTGGGACGACATAGGATTTGGTGCATCTATCGATGAAATAGGCACTTGGGCATCAGCTAACTTCAAGGCAGAAGTAGGTAAGGGTACTCTTACTGTTACTGTTGCTGATATTCTTAAAAAGATGGGCATCGAATCATTAGCTGATGCTTCATACATGAAGGTTGAAGGCTACAATGAAACTACTATCTCGAAAGTAGAAATTAAGGCAGCAGACGCTGAAAAGCCTGCTGAGCCTAAGCCTATTCAGACAAAGGCAGATATTTCATTTACCGATAAGAAAACTCCGTCATACACATACACAGTTAAGGGCGACATTGATACGCTTAAGGTTGATGTTGCACTTTCAGCTGATGCAGCAGCAGCTCAAGCAGGTTGGAACGATTGGTGCTCTGCAGGCGTTGCTGTTAAGAACCCCGACGGTACAG
>ENA-OPSQ01000809-OPSQ01000809.1-human-gut-metagenome-genome-assembly--contig:-NODE-809-length-25639-cov-6.176399_pt1 | contig 25639 bp, 20 predicted proteins | sample MGYA00241456_ERZ501904 | MGnify/ENA primary metagenome ERZ501904 (study PRJEB25962, sample SAMEA2042452) | human gut metagenome | biome: human gut; feature: human-associated habitat; material: faeces...
AGCTTACGGCACATCATGCTGTTGCCGTCGAACTGGGGCTGCTGGAAGAACTCCGGCATATCCTTCACGTCCACGCTCAGCATATGGTTGGGCAGCAGATCCTTGGTGTAGTCGAACCAGAACTTGCTCATCTGGGTGAGCACGGTGCCCTTTTTGGTCACCTTGTTTTTCAGGATGACATCAAACGCAGAAATGCGGTCGGTGGCAACCATGATCAGGCTGTTGCCATTATCGTAAATTTCACGGACTTTGCCTTCTTTGATGGGCTTGAATGCAGTCATAGTCAAACACTCCATTTCCCTTTTTCCGGCCGCCGGGCGCGGCACATCCTTACAGCACTATTGTACCATGCCCGCTGCCGGTTTGAAAGAAACAGATGGGAGAGATTTGCCCCGGGTTTTGCAAATTTCTCGTGAAAAATGTGCAAAAATCATCGGATGAATTCGTCGTTTTGACGATAAAAGTCGTACTTTCAGCGCGAATGAGACAAAAAACGACCCGCTTTTTTGTGGAATGCGCAGATGGACACAGCCCGGCGGATAGGGTATGCTGAAAAGCGGCAGCTTTGCTGTACAGAAAGGAAAATTCTGCTTATGATACCTCAGATCATTGCGCACCGTGGCGCATCCTATCTGGCACCGGAAAACACGCTGGCGGCCTTCCGCAAGGCGATGGAGATCGGGGCCGACGGTGTGGAAATGGACGTACAAAAGACGCTGGACGGCGGCCTTGTGATCCACCACGACTATATCATCGACCTGCACACCGATATTTCCGGCCGTATCTACGACATGACCGAAGGCGAGCTGAAGGACCTGGACTTCGGCAGCTGGAAGGACGTTGCCTATAAAGATGAGAAGATCGCCACCCTGGCCGAGGCACTGGCCCTGTGCAGGAGCATGGAGGGCTGCGCGGTCCAGCTGGAAATGAAATCCACCATGGACAACGACCCGGCTTTTGTGTCCGGTGTGGTGGATGCCATCCGCGCGGCAGACATCGCCGACCGACTGGTACTTATTTCGTTCAACCACGACCTGCTGCGGCAGGCCAAGGCGCTGATGCCGGAACTGCGGGTGGGCGTGCTGCTGTACGGCGCATTCGAGAGCATGGTGCTGCCGCCGCCGGTCATCTGGAAGGACCTGGGCCTGGTGAACGGCATGGAGGATGAGGAAGCGGCGCTGGACGAAGAGCTGGCCGCCCTGCCGGTGGATGCGGGCATGGACCCGGATGAGGAAAACGGCTGGATGACCCGCTGGGTGAACGACAAGGTGAGCATGCTGCGGGCAAACTTCCCCGGGGAGAGCCTGCAGGCGGTGGCAAAGCATCTGGCCGACCAGCACAACCCGGTGGCCTATGTCAAAAGCCTGGACTTTGCGCCGGAGTACGTCAGCTGTGAATACCACACCGCCTACAGCAACCCGGGCTTTATCCCAAAGCTGCAGGCCATGGGGGTCAAGGTGGCCCTGTGGACCGTGGACACGGAAAAGGCTGTCCGGAGCCTGCTGCCCCTGGGGCCGGACTGCATCGTGACCAACCGCCCGGACCGCGTGCGGGAATGGGCGGAAGAAAATCAGTGACACAGAGATCGGAAAGGCTTCTCCTTTGGGAGAAGTCTTTTTTGCTGCCCTTGACAAACAGGGACAGTGGAATTACAATAGTCTCATATCGAACAGTTTTATAGAAAACAGTTTGAGCAAAAAACAATTCAGAAGGAATCGATCGTATGTGTGACGAAAAACAGAACGAATGCAGAGACCACGCCGATCCCCCCTGGGAGGGGCCGCAGGTCATCCCGGCCCAGATCCGCCGGGTGGACAACCTGATCTTCCGCAAGATCAACCAGTTTGCCCGCGCCAACGGTGTGGAGCAGGCCACCCCGATGCACGGCTGGATCATCGAGTATCTTTACCGGCACCGGGAGGAGCAGGTGTTCCAGCGGGACATTGAGCGGGAGTTTTCCATTACCCGCTCCACCGTGACCAACATCCTGCAGCTGATGGAGCGCAAGGGCTACATCCAGCGCCAGAGCGTGCCGCAGGACGCCCGGCTGAAACAGCTGGTGCTGACGGAAGAGGGCGTCCACTTCCATGAAAACACCATCCTCTCCTTCCACCAGACGGACGACTATGTGGCCAATCTGCTGACGGAAGAGGAAAACGCCGAGCTGCTCCGGCTGCTGAACAAGCTGCGGGACGCGCTGAAGTAAACCATTTGAAATGGCCGCCGCATGCGCTCTGGCCATATTCAGCGGAAGAATTATTTTGCTTTGCATTTGCGTGGAAAGCTCCCGGTTGGCCCGCCCAAGTATAACGCAAGAGTGTTCGACTCTTGTCAAAACGCCGAAAAGATGTTTGTGAAAATGTTAATTATGAACAATTTCCGAAAGTTTTGCAAACATCTTGACATTAAATCTGTTTTGTATAGAATTGTTTTGTACCAAACAAATAAAATTAACAGGAGGTAACTCAGATGATCAAAAAGCTCGTGTCACATCTGGGCGAGTACAAACGCGCCGCAGTCCTGACACCGCTCTTTGCAGCCCTGGAAGCCGTGATGGATGTGCTGCTGCCCACCATCATGGCCTTTATCATTGACCTGGGCATTGAAAAGGGCGATATGCACGCCATCGTCAAGTATGGTCTGCTCACGTTTCTTGTGGCAGCCATTGCGCTGCTGCTGGGCGTTCTGGCCGGTAAATATGCTGCCGAGGCATCCACCGGCTTTGCCGGCAATCTGCGCGATGCCATGTATGAGAACATCCAGCACTATTCCTTCTCCAACATCGACAAGTTCTCCACGGCGGGCCTTGTCACCCGTATGACCACCGATGTGACCAACGTGCAGAATGCGTTCCAGATGATCGAGCGCATGTGCGTGCGTGCCCCGGTGCATTTGGTGTTTGCACTGTTCATGGGTGTGGTCATCGGCGGCCCGTTGTCGCTGGTGTTCGTGGTGGCGGTAGTCTTTCTGGTGGTGGTGCTGGCCAGCATCATGATCCCCACCTTCCACATCTTTGACCGCGTGTTCAAGAACTACGACAACCTGAACGCCTCGGTGCAGGAGAATGTGTCCGCCATCCGCGTGGTCAAGAGCTTTGTGCGCGAGGGCTTTGAGAACGAGAAGTACACCAAGGCCTGCGAGAGCCTGTACAACCAGTTCGTCAAGGCCGAGAGCCGCCTGAGCTTCAACAACCCTGCCATGCTCACCGCCGTTTACGGCTGCAACATCGCCCTGAGCTGGCTGGGTGCCAAATATGTGCTGCATGGTGCCATCACCACCGGTCAGCTCAACGCCCTGTTCGGGTACATCATGAACATCCTCATGGCCCTGATGATGCTGAGCATGGCCTTTGTCATGATCTCCATGTCGGCCGCTTCCGCCAAGCGTATCGTGGAAGTGCTGGACGAGACCACCGACCTGCCCCCGGCCAAGCAGCCGGTGCAGCAGGTGAAGGACGGCAGCATCGAGTTCGACCATGTTTCCTTTCAATATAAGCATGGTTCGGGCCGTCCGGTGCTGAACGATATCACCTTTTCCATCAAGCCCGGCGAGACGCTGGGCATCATCGGCGGAACCGGCAGTGCAAAGTCCAGCCTGGTGCAGCTGATCCCCCGCCTGTACGATGCCGAGAGCGGTACCGTGCGGGTAGGCGGCGTGGACGTGCGGGATTATAACCTTGACGTGCTGCGCCGCGAGGTGTCCATGGTGCTGCAGAAGAACGTGCTGTTCAGCGGCACCATCCTCGACAACCTGCGCTGGGGCGACGCGAACGCCAGCGAGGAAGAGTGCATCCGCATGGCAAAGCTGGCCTGTGCGGATGAATTCATCGAGCGCTTCCCGGATAAGTACAACACCTGGATCGAGCAGGGCGGCACCAATGTGTCCGGCGGCCAGAAGCAGCGCCTGACCATCGCCCGCGCTCTGCTGCGCAAGCCCAAGGTGCTGATCCTGGACGACTCCACCAGCGCCGTGGACACCGCCACCGACGCCAAGATCCGCAAGGCCTTCCGGGAAGAGATCCCCGGCACCACCAAGATCATCATTGCACAGCGCATCTCCTCGGTGCAGGATGCAGACCGCATCCTGGTGCTGGACAACGGCCAGATCAACGGCCTGGGCACCCACGAGGAGCTGCTCAGGACCAACGCCATTTATCAGGAAGTTTACAACAGCCAGACCCAGGGCGGCGGCGACTTCGACAAGCAGGGAGGTGAGCAGTAATGGCACAGGTAAAAGAGGTAAAAGGCCCCGGCGGTCCCCGCGGCATGGGCCCGAAGCCCAAGGTGGAAAACCCGGGCAAGCTGCTCCGGCGCATCATGGATGAAGTGTTCCGCAACTACCTGCCCCACTGCGTCCTTGTGCTTATCTGCATCGTGGTCAGTGCGCTGGCCAATGTGCAGGCCAGCCTGTTTTTGCAGACTTTGATGGACGATTATATCGTGCCCATGACCCACCAGCAGAACCCCAGCTTTGCACCGCTGGCCGGGGCACTGCTGCGGGTGGGCTGCATCTACCTTGTGGGTATTCTGGCAGCATGGATCAATGCCCGCGTTATGGTCAACGTAACGCAGGGCACGCTGCGCAACCTGCGCACCAAGCTGTTCACCCACATGGAAAGCCTGCCCATCTCCTATTTTGACCAGCACCCCCACGGCGATATCATGTCCGTGTACACCAACGATGTAGATACCCTGCGCCAGATGATCAGCCAGAGCATCCCGCAGCTGGTGTCCAGCGTCATCACCATCGTGTCGGTGTTCTGCAGCATGTGTATGCTCAGCTGGCAGCTGACCATCGTTACCATGCTCATGGTGGCGCTGATGCTGTTCTGCTCCAAAAAGATCGCGGCAAGCTCCGGTAAGTACTTCATCCAGCAGCAGCGGGATCTGGGCAAGGTGAACGGCTACATCGAAGAGATGATGGAGGGCCAGAAGGTGGTCAAGGTGTTCACCCACGAGCAGCAGACCCTTGACGGCTTCCGCCAGCTGAACGATCAGCTGAAGGAAAGCGCCAAGCAGGCCAACGCCTTCTCCAACATCATGATGCCTGTCAACGCCCAGCTGGGCAACATCAGCTACGCCGTGTGCGCGCTGGTGGGTGCTGCCATGGCCGTTGGCGGTGTCAGCGGCATGACCCTTGGCACGGTGGTGGCCTTCCTTAGTCTGAACAAGGGCTTCAATATGCCCATCAGTCAGGTGTCCATGCAGGCCAACAGCGTCATCATGGCACTGGCCGGTGCAGAGCGCATCTTCAAGATGATGGACGAGCCCAGCGAGACCGATGAGGGCTATGTCACCCTCATCAACGCCAAGTACGACAAGGACGACAACCTCGTGGAGGCCAACGAGCGCACCGGCATCTGGGCCTGGAAGCACCCCCACCACGACGGCACCACCACCTACCACAAACTGGAAGGCGACATCACCTTTACGGACGTCGATTTCGGCTATGTGCCGGGCAAGACCGTCCTGCACGACATCAACCTCTATGGCCGTCCGGGCCAGAAAATTGCCTTCGTCGGCTCCACCGGCGCCGGCAAGACCACCATCACCAACCTTATCAACCGCTTCTACGACATCCAGGACGGCAAGATCCGGTACGACGGCATCAACATCCATAAAATCAGGAAAGCCGACCTCCGCCGCTCTCTGGGCATCGTGCTGCAGGATACCCACCTGTTCACCGGCACGGTCATGGAGAACATCCGCTATGGCCGTCTGGAGGCCACCGACGAGGAGTGCATCGCCGCAGCCCGTCTGGCCAACGCCGACGGCTTCATCAAGCGCCTGCCCGAGGGCTACAACACCATGCTGACCGGCGATGGCGCGAACCTGTCGCAGGGCCAGCGTCAGCTGCTGGCCATCGCCCGCGCAGCCGTTGCTGACCCGCCGGTGCTCATCCTCGATGAGGCTACTTCCTCCATCGACACCCGCACCGAGGCTCTGGTGCAGCGCGGCATGGACGGCCTGATGTATGGCCGCACCAGTTTCGTCATCGCCCACCGCCTCTCCACTGTCCGCAACGCAGACTGCATCGTGGTCCTGGAGCAGGGCCGCATCATCGAGCGCGGCAGCCATGACGAGCTCATCGCCAAAAAGGGCAAGTATTACCAGCTCTATACCGGTAATCTGGCCGAGAACTAAAGAATAACGCAAAGAGGCCCCGGCAGCAGCTGCCGGGGCCTCTTTGCGTTATATCAATCCAAATCGTGCTTCTTACAGAACTTCCTGCTCACCCAGTACATCCCGGCCCAGATAGCGATGGCGAGGATGAGATACACCGGATTTTTCAGCGAGCTGACCAGCGACTGGCCGAAGAGAGCCATCATGGCCACCATAACGGCCTTGCCCGCCAGAAGGGTGAGCAGATAGCGCTTCTCGTCAAAATCCGAGATACCAAAGGCCAGATGCAGGAACGACGTGGGCGTGAAGGGCAGGACCGCCAGCATGAAGAGGCTGGCCGTGTCCACATGGCTGACCCACTGCTGGGCCTTTTTCAGCTGTTCGGAGCGAGAGGCCAGCTTCCAGAAAAAGCGTTTGACCACCCGCCGCCAGAATAAAAACACCACCGTGCCGCCTGCGGCCACACCGAGCCAGCTGTAGACGAAGCCAAGAAATCCGCCGTGGGCCGCGATATTGAGGGCCACGATGGCGATGAGGGGCAGCGGCGGAAAAATGGATTCCAGCATCGCCAGCAGGATAGGGACCAACGGCCCCAGCCCTTCAAAGCCCTCTAACAATGCCTCCCAGAATTCCAGCGTACCCAGCTGGTGGAGCCAGTCGATGAGCGTCGTTTCCATCGTGCTCGTACCATCCCTTTCGTTTCTGCCTGATGTTTCTTCTTAGTATATCCAGCATCTATGACCGGGATATGAACAAAATCTGAGCATTTTTGCCTTTTTCTTCCTGTCTCTCCTTACAATATGAAACAGCGTTGTTCTTTCCTGCACGATATTTTATTCTTCTGCCTCAGAAGATGTGCCGGGCGGCCTCTGCTTCGGCGGCCTGCCGTTCGGCCTTGAGGCGCTGACGCTCCAGATACTGGGCTTTCTGCTTTTTCCAGCGGACCAGGCTTGCATCGTCCGGCATCTGGACGCAGCGGGCGAAGGCCCAGTGCAGGCCGTCCCGGCGCGACATCCGGTATTTCTGGAACACGCCCCGGCCTGCCTCGCCGCCCCGGCCCTTACAGACGGGACACTGGGACAGCGTGTACCAGCCGCTGCTCCCTTTTTTCAGCCAGACGTCATCCGGCTGCAGGGCCGTGCCGCAGACCGGGCAGGCCATCGTTCCGATGACGGGGTCCAGCTTCCACATAGACTGTTCCAGATAGCCTTGGAAGACCCTGAAATCCCGGTAGTCGCCCGGCGTGGGGCAAAGGCTCTGGCGCAGGGTGTCCTCCTCGCTGGGGTAAGCGGCCAGTCCGGCCCGCAGGTCGAGCAGGCGGCAGAGGTCGGCGGTGTAGAGGGTGTCGGACAGAGCGTCGGGGAAGGGGCGTTCCAGCGGGATGCCCATCCGGGTGACGACATTTTCCAGCTTCATCCCCTCGCCTTCCTTGCGGGGGTACTCCCGCAGAAAGAGCTGCTGCAGGTCGTACCAGACCGTCGGGCGGCTCTCGTCGAGATTGCAGAGGAAAAGGTTCTGCTTGAGCACCGGCACGTCATCCATGCCCCACTCGGCGAACTCGGCGTCCGGGCCGCACCACTTCATAAAGCGGCGGAGGCCCTGGATGATGGGTTCACCCTTGTCGAGGTCCTCCTGCGTCAGACCGGTGACTTTGGCGATGTGGTGCTGCAGGCAGCGGAAGATGCGGGGACGCAGGTGGATGGAGAAGGTATCCAGCACGTTGGCGTCCTCGTCGATCTTGACAGCACCGATCTCAATGATCTCCCCCCGGAACGTCTGCTGGACGCCGTGATAATTAAAGATAAACGGCTGATAGCCGATGTTCCACTCCAAATCGAATAAAACTAAGTTGCGCGGCATTTGTGTCTGGTATCCTTTCAAAAAATAAACTTCTCAATGGCCTCAGCCACGCCGTCATGGTTGTTGTCGGCGACGGTCACATAGTCCGCTGCCTCCTTGACGGGGGGCTCTGCATTCTGCATGGCCACACCCACGCCGGCAAAGCGTATCATAGAGCGGTCATTGAGGCCGTCGCCGCAGGCCATGAGGTTGTTGCGGGTCAGCCCCCTGCTTTCCAGCAGACTGCCGAGGCTCACGTCCTTGGCGACCCCCAGCGGCACAGCCTCGATGAAGAAGGGGCTGGACGGGTAGAGGTCGATCTCGCCCGCAAACTGTTTCCGGCCTGCCTCCAACACCTCGTCGCGGCGGGCGGGGTCGAGGGTAATGAGCATCTTGCAGATGGGATAATCCACATAGGCGGCGAGGTCCTCCACCTTCTGCATGGGCAGCTTGCAGGTAAAGCACTCCTTCAGCGCCCACTCGTCCTCGGGACTTTCGGTGACGACGCCCTGCTTATTATAGGTAATGATGACCACGCCCTGCTCCCTGGCGAAGGCACAGAGCTGCGGCACATACTTTGCATCCAGCTGCTTGCGGTAGAGCGTCTCGCCGGTAGCACAGTCGATGATGGCACCGCCGTTATACGAGAGGATGCAGCCGCCCTTTTTATCCAGTCCCAGCTCCTTTGCCAGCGGCATGATGCCTGCCGTGGGACGGCCCGAGGCCAGCACGATGGTCACACCCTTGGCAGCAGCTGCATCCAGCGCTGCGCGGGTGGCGGGGGTGACGACCTTCTGGTCATTGGTCAGGGTGCCGTCGAGGTCGAGCGCCAGCACACGAATATCTTTCTTTTCCATATCCAGCCTCACTTATTTTTACAGGCCGGAACGTCCCGGCCCTGTCGATTTTATCGCATACTTTTTTATTGTACAATGAATGCACCTCTCAGCGCAAGACTCTTTGTTATATTTCTTCGGCACTTTGGAGTTTGTTTGAAAATACAAACTGTAGTTTGTACCAAAAAACACGTAAAGATAGACATTTCTAACTACTTATCGTAAAATGTTAGCAGATATTAACATCATCAAAATCCCTTGAAATTTCCAAAAACCGCGTTATAATAACGGCAGAAACACTTATCCCATGCCCTTTGGGGGTACATGAGGGAATAAAAAGGAAGGTATACTACTATGGTCGATATTAAGAAGATTGCTCTGTTTGCTGCCGGCACCCTGTTCGGTTCCGCTGGTTTCAAGCTGCTGTCCAGCAGCGATGCCAAGAAGGTCTACACCCAGACCGCCGCTGCTGTCCTGCGCATGAAGGACTCCACCATGGAGACCGTCAGCAAGGTCCAGGAGCAGGCCGGTGACATCCTCGAGGATGCAAAGGCCATCAACGAGGCCCGCGCTGCCAAGGCTGAGGCTGAGGTCATCGAGGACGCTGCTGAGGCAGAGACCACCGAGACCAACGAGTAATTTTGCAGTCTCTGAGCCGCCTGCGGGCGGCTCTTTTTATGGTTATTTTTTGCAATACGCAGAGGATATTCTGATATGAAATGTACTATTCTTCATGAGAGCCGCGGCCGTCTGCGGGTACACGTCTGCAATGTGCGGATGACCCTGCACCGGGCCGATGTGCTGGAAGCCTATCTGAACCACCACGACGCTGTGAGCAAGGCCAAGGTCTACGAGCGGACGGGCGATGTGGTGGTGTGTTACACCGGCTCCCGCAAGGACGCCGTCGCCGCCCTGAGCACCTACCGTTTCGATGACCCCGAACTGGACGCACTGGTCACCAGCGCCGACAGCCGCCGCATCAATCAGGAATATCAGGAAAAGATGTATAACCTCGTGGCAGGCCGGGTGCTGCGCAAGCTGTTCCTGCCCGCCCCGCTCAACGCCGCCTACACCGTGTTCCGCTCCATCGAGTTCCTCTGGAAGGGCGTGTGCTGCCTGTGGCGCCGCAAACTGGAAGTCGAGGTGCTGGATGCTTTGAGCATCGGCGTTTCCATCCTGCGGGGCGATTTCGCCACCGCTGGCTCCGTCATGTTCCTGCTCAACGTCGGCTCCCTGCTGGAGGAGTGGACCCGCAAGAAGAGCCTCGACGACCTGGCCCGCAGCATGGCCCTGAATGTCGATAAGGTCTGGGTCCGCGCACAGGGCACCGAAGTGCTCATGCCGCTCACCAAGGTCCACCCCGGCGATGAGATCGTCGTCCGCTCCGGCAACATGATCCCGCTGGACGGCACTGTCATCGAGGGCGAAGCCATGGTCAACCAGTCCGCTCTGACCGGCGAGTCTATGCCGGTGCGCAAGACCATCGGCGCCACCGTCTACGCCGGCACTGTGGTGGAAGAGGGCGAGTGCGTCCTGACCACCAAGGCCGAGGGCGGCGCAAACCGCTACGACAAGATCGTGGCCATGATCGAGGAGTCCGAGAAGCTGAAGTCCAGCACCGAGAACCGTGCGCTGGCTCTGGCCGACCGTCTGGTCCCCTGGTGCCTCGGTGCTACCGTCGTCACCTACGCCCTGACCCGGAACGCCACCCGCGCCATCTCCTGCCTGATGGTCGATTTCTCTTGCGCCCTCAAGCTCTCCATGCCGCTGGCCGTTCTTTCTGCCATGCGCGAGTGCGGCGCAAGCCATATCACCGTCAAGGGCGGCAAGTACCTCGAGACCCTGTCCAAGGCCGACACCATCGTCTTCGACAAGACCGGCACCCTGACCCGCGCTACCCCCAAGGTGGTCAAGGTCGTTCCCTTCTCCGGCTGCAGCGAGAGCGAAGTTTTGCAGCTGGCCGCCTGCCTCGAGGAGCACTTTCCCCACTCGATGGCCAATGCTGTCGTCCGCGAGGCCAAAGAGCGCGGCATCTCCCACGAAGAGATGCACTCCGAGGTGGAGTATATCGTGGCCCACGGCATCGCCAGCCGCGTCAGCGGTGAGCGGGTCGTCATCGGCAGCCACCACTTCGTCTTTGAGGACGAGCACTGCACCATCCCCGAGGACGAGCGCGAGAAGTTCGATAACCTCGAGCCGGAGTATTCTCACCTCTATCTGGCCGCTTCGGGCCGTCTGGCCGGCGTCATCTGCATCGCCGACCCGCTGCGTCCGGAAGCTTCCCGCGTGCTGCGCGCTCTGCGCGGCCTCGGCATCACCAACACTGTCATGATGACCGGTGACAGCGAGCGCACCGCCGCCGCCATCGCAAAGCAGGTGGGTGTGGACCAGTTCTTCGCCGAAGTCCTGCCCGAGGACAAGGCTGCTTTCGTCCAGAAGGCCAAGAGCGAGGGCCACACCGTCGTGATGATCGGCGACGGCATCAACGACTCCCCCGCCCTCTCTGCCGCTGACGTCGGCATCGCTATCAACTCCGGCGCTGCCATCGCCCGCGAGATCGCAGACGTGACCATCAAGGCCGACAGCCTCGAGGAGCTGGTCATCCTCAAGACCATCGCCAACTCCCTGCAGCGCCGTGTCAGCGCCAACTACCACTTTGTGCTGACCTTCAACTCTGCCCTCATCGCGCTGGGGGCAATGGGCATCCTGCAGCCTGCGTCTTCTGCCATGCTGCACAACCTCTCCACCATCGGCATCAGCCTCAAGAGCATGACCAATCTCATCCCCGAGGAAAAGGCTCAGAAGGCTCTGGCAGAAAAGAACTAAATCCCATCAGATACAAAAATACCGGCTGTGCATCCAACACAGCCGGTATTTTTATGTTCAGATATTACTCAAGGCCAATCTGCTGGGCGTACTCTTCCAGCAGCTCCCGCTCGAGGAAGGGGGTCTTGACGCCCTCGCGGTCGCGGTAGGTCTCATGGCCCTTGCCGATGACGGCGATAAGGTCGCCCTCCTGTGCGTGGTCAACAGCATAATGCAGAGCGTCGAGGCGGTCGGGGATCTCCACGAACTTTGCGTCCGGGTTGCCCTTGTTCATGCCCACGCGGATGTCGGCGATGATGTCTTCCACCTTCTCAAAGCGGTTGTTGTCCTCCGTGAGGATGGAGAAATCAGCCATCTTGGCACAAATTTCGCCCATGCCGTAGCGGCGCAGCTTGGAGCGGTTGCCGCCGCAGCCGAACACCACCACGAGGCGGTGGGGGTCGTAGGCCCGCAGAGTCGTGAGCAGGCTCTCGGTGGAGACTTCGTTGTGGGCGTAGTCCAGCAGGATGGTGAACTTCCTGCTGATGGGGACCAGCTCCACGCGGCCCTTGACCACACAGCGGCCCAGACCTTCGTGGATGGCCTCATCAGGCAGGCCCAGCACCTTGCCCACAGTGAGAGCGGCCAGCGCATTGTAGACGCTGAACTCGCCGGGCATATTCACCTTGACGTCCATATCATCCTTGCCGGAGACATGGAACTGGACGCCGAGGAAGTCATGGGTGCGGAGCAGCTGGTAAGTACCGGCGCGGTAGTCGGCCTTCTCGCTGCAGCCGTAGGTCACAAGCTTGCAGGTATGGCCTTCCAGCAGGGCCTCGGTGTTCTCGTCGTCGATGTTCACGACGCCGGTGGTGCAGCGCTTGAAAAGCTGACCCTTCCAGCTGCGGTATTCTTCAAAGGTCTTGTGCTCGCCGGGGCCGATGTGGTCGGGCGAGAGGTTCGTGAAGACGCCGATGTCGTAATGGATGCCCGCCACGCGGTCCATCATGAGGCCCTGACTGGACACCTCCATCAGCGCCGTATCGCAGCCGGCGTCCAGAAACTCCCGGAAAGTCTTCTGCAGCTCATAGCTCTCAGGGGTGGTGTTAGCCGTCTCCTGATGGTGGCCGAGGAAGTAGATGCCGTTGGTGCCGATCATGCCCACCTTGCGGCCTGCGGCTTCCAGCACGCTCTTTATCATGTGGGTGGTGGTGGTCTTGCCCTTGGTACCGGTGACACCGATCATGGTCATCCGGCGGGAGGGGTTGCCGAACAGGTTGCCGCTCATGAGTGCCAGCGCATAGCGGCTGCTCTCCACCTTCAGCACGGCAGCGCCGGGGACGGTGGAAAGGTCGATGTCGTGCTGGACCACCAGCGCCGTCACGCCGTCGGCCACGCACTGGGCGGCGTAGTCGTGGCTGTCCCGCTGGGTACCCACGATGCAGACGAAAAGCCGGCCCGGGGCCGCCTTGCGGCTGTCGTAGATGATGTCCTCGATGTCAAGTTCAAGGCTGCCCTGCACCAGCGTATAGGACACGCCCTCCAACAGTTGTTCCAGTTTCATCGTTCAAATGCTCCTTATTGCTGTTCTGCCGCTGCGGCAGTAGGGTCTTCGGCGGGCGCGGCTTCCGCGCCCTCAGTATCGGGTTCGGTGCCGGAGGCTTCCTCCGGCTGGTTCTCGGCTTCTGCCTCCGCCGGGGCGGCAGGCTCTTCCGGGGCCGTCCAGCCCGAGGGCAGGGTCGGCTCCCCCTGTGCGAAGCGGAATTTGCGGCTGGAAGAGGCGCTCAGGTGGCTCAGATCCAGCATACCGGTGTCGGTGGGCGAGCAGCCCTTGCCGTCCTCGTTGAGCAGGACATACTTTGCCAGCCGGAGTTTGTAGTCCAGCTCATTCAGGGTACCCAGAAGCACGCTGATGCGGCCCTGATACAAAAACGCCATCTGCTCCGGGTCCTCGAACTCGATGCGGGTGACATCCGCCCCCAGCTCACTGCTGTCCAGTGCGGTCAGCAGAGTGTTCAGGGACTCGAGCCGCTTATCCGTGGGCGGTCCGGCCTCGCTGGATGCGGCGCTGTCAGACGCCGCGCTGCCCGAAGACGCGCCGGACGGTCCTGTCTCAAATTCCAGCTGTGTACCCGGCGTCGTGGATACCGGCTCGCCGCCGCAGAGGATGATAAGGTCCGGCTGGGCCGAATCCTTATCCAGTATCTTCAGCCCCGCAGAAAGGCTCAGCCAGCCGCTGGACGTCTGCATGGCGTAGACCGCAGTGGCCGCGTTGGTCCGCACCACTACGGTGTTAGGGTAATCCCGCTCCACCCGGATATTTTCCAGCAGCGGGAACTGCTTTTCCAGCGCAGCGGCCTTTTCGGCGGGGTCGAAGCTGAAGATGTTCTCTTCCGCGTGGACGCCCAGCGCCTGCAGGATCTCAGCGCTGGAATAGCCGCCCACCTCCTGCACCACCTCTCCATCGACCGCCACTTCTAAGGTGTTTATCTTGAAGAGCATGGTCACGGTGAGGTAGACGCCCACCCCGATGACGCAGAGCAGCAGCGCCAGCGCCGTCAGGCGGCGGATGGCCCTGCGGCGGCGGACAGCGGCACGAGTCAGACGGCGCTTTTTTCTGCCCTCCCGCCGGGCCGGGCTGCGGAGGTTCGCCTCCGTGGGGCGGTAGCGCCCGCCGCTCTGGGGCCTCCGGGCGCTCTGGACATTCTGGGGCCGCTGGCCATTGCGAGGGCGGCTCCCATTTGTGGGGTAGGCGGTCGTGTTCTGACGGGGCCGCTGGCTTCTCTGCTGGCCCTGACGGCGGCTCTGGTTCTGGTTATTGGGCCGTCGCGCCGTCTGCTGGGGAAACTGGATGCTGTTGTCCGCATATCCTGAGCTGTGGTTTTCGAACGTCACATTGCCGCCCGAGAAGTCCAGCGTCTGCTCCTGATAGCCCTGCGTCCGGCGACGGTTCTGATTCGAGGGACGCCGGTCCTGCGTCCAGTCGTAGGCTTTGCGGGGCTTTCCCTGCCGCCGGGCGCTGTTCTGCTGGATCGAACTGCTGGGGCGTCGGCTGTTGTTCCGATCCTGCTGCATGGTGCGGCGTCGCCTCCTTTCCGTCTGATTATTTTATCACAAGAGTGCTGCCGAATCAATCACGGCGTCTTGACCAGTTTCATCAGGGCGTCGGCGATGCGGTCGAGGCTGTCGTCCACCGAAAGGGTGCGGGCGTTCTTACCCATGGCAGCCAGCTTGCCCGGCTCGGCCAGCAGGCCGGAGACGGTCGAGACCAGCTTCTCGCCGGTCAGATCCTTTTCCTCGATGACCACAGCGGCACCGGCCTTCTGCAGCTCCATGGCGTTGTAATACTGGTGGTTCTCCGCCACATTGGGGCTGGGGATGAGGATGGCGGCGCGGCCCTCGGCTTCCAGTTCGGCCAGCGTCAGCGCACCGGCACGGCTGATGACGAGGTCGGCAGCGGCCAGCAGCTCGGGCATATTGTTGATATATTCCTTCACCACGAGGCTCTCGCCGGGAGCAAAGCCTTTTTCCTTTTCGAGATTTTGAAACAGCTCCACGCCGTACTGTCCGGTGGCGTGGATGTGGAGCACAGGCTTGTGCTCTTTCTGCTCCCATGCGCAGAGGTCGGCCACCACCTCGTTGACACGGCGGGCGCCGAGGCTTCCGCCGAAGGAGAGGATGACGGTGCGGTCACCGGCACCCAGCTGGGCGCGGATGGCGTCCCGCTCCCCTGCCTTCTCGAACACTTCAGGCCGCACCGGGTTGCCCACGACCTGCGTCTTTTCGGGCGCACCCAGCTTTTCCACAGCGGCAGGCACGGCGGCGAACACGATGTCCACGTCCGGGGCCAGCAGCTTGTTGGTCACACCAGGGAAAGCGTTCTGCTCATGGATGGCGGTCTTGATGCCCTTCTTGGCGGCGCAGCGCACCACCGGGCCGGAGACGTAGCCGCCGCAGCCGATGACGAGGTCGGGCTGTACTTCCTTCATCATGGCCCGGGCTTTCGGGCCGGAGAGGGCCAGGTTCCAGAGGGTGATGATGTTCCGCTTGATGTTGTTCAGGGAGAGCCTGCGCTGGAAACCGGTGATCTCGATGTGGTGGAAGGGGTAGCCCGCCTGGGTCACAAGGCGGTATTCCATGCCCTCTTTCCGGCCTGCAAAGTGTATCTCGGCGGACGGGTCGGCCTTTTTGATGGCTCCCGCGATGGCCAGAGCCGGGTTGATATGTCCGGCAGTTCCGCCGGCTGCAATAAGTACACGCATGGTGATTTCCTCCTTATTTGGATGTGCTCAATATCCCATGTTGGGGTCGAGCCGGATGGTGTTATTGGACTTTTCTTTTTCCCGCTGTTCCCGCAGGGCGCGGAGATTCTCCCGCTCGAGGCGGGCGCGCTCGCCGCCCCGGCCGATGTTTATCATCACGCCCATCTCGGCCAGCAGCAGGATGAGGCTGGTGCCGCCGGAGGAGAAGAAGGGCAGCGAGATGCCGGTGTTGGGCAGGGTGTTGGTGACGACCGCGATGTTGCAGAACACCTGCCACGCAATTTGGGCCATGATGCCGATGCCCACCAGTGTGCAGTAGCGGTTCTCAGCGTGGAAGGCCAGCCACAGCCCCTGCACGAGGAAGAGCACGAAGAGCAGGATGACGATGACGGCACCCACGAAGCCCAGCTCCTCGCACACGACGCTGAAGATGAAGTCGTTGGTGCTCTCGGGGAGCCAGAGCTGTTTTTCGATGCTGTTGCCGAGGCCGAGGCCGGTGACACCACCGGAGCCGATGGCGTAGAGGCTCTGCAGGGTCTGGTCGGTCATCTTGCTCAGGTCGTGGGTCCAGCCGTCCAGACGGCTCTGTAAGTACGGGATGGAGTCGATGTGCTCCAGCACGGTGCGGAGCAGCAGCACAGCGGACGCGCCGCCTGCCCAGGTGATGATGCCGCCGCTGCCGCCCAGCAGCAGGATGGTGCCGCAGATGGCCGTCGTCAGGACGATGCCGGACATATGCGGCTCAAGCATGAGCAGAAACACCACAGGGATGAGGGGCAGCAGCGGGACGATGAGTTCCCGCACGATGCGCTGATAGAGCCACTGGCCTGCCGGGACGCGCCGCCCGGAGGCGGGGTCCAGCTTTTCCAGATGGGGCGCTTTCGCGGCCAGATGGGCCGTGAGCAGGATCATCTCGAACTTTGCGATCTCCGATACCTGAATGGTAAAGCCGATGCGCAGCCAGCGGCGGCAGCCGTTGAGGGGCGCACTGAACAGCACCGCGATGAGCATCACGATGCAGACGACATAGCCCGGCCCGACCATCCTGCGCAGAAAGCGGTGGTCGATGCGGGAGAAGAGCAGCATGACCGCGAGACCCAGACCCAGGCAGAACACCTGCGACTTGATGTAGTAAAAGCTGTCGCCCATCCGCAGGTAGCCCGTGGTGTAGCTGGCACTGAACAGCATGATGAGTCCGAACACAATGATGACTGCCAGCGTCGCCAGCCAGTTGATGAGCACCTGCGGCCAGGGGCCGGGGCTCGACAAGATGGCAAAGGACTCAGACTTTTTTCTCCGGATGGTCGCCATCCGCATTCCCTCCTTATCGGGTCCCGGCTCAGCTGGCCCGCGCCACCTGCAAGGTCAGCGCAAGGCCCAGCATTGCCAGGACTCCAAAAATATAAAAGATATTCACCGGGTCAAAGCCCCGCTTTTCCAGCCAGCGGTGGAGCGGCGCGGTGCCGAACAGCTGCCGCCGCCCGCCGGAGGCTTTCCAGACAATGATCTGCAGAGCCACCATGCCGCCTTCCAGCCAGTAGGGCAGAGCCAGCGGGAGCGTCAGCCCGGGCCAGCCGACGCTCAGCGGCACACAGCCCAGCGCACCGGCTAAAAACTGGCATCCCACTGCACCGGGGCGGAGCTTTGCGGGGTAGAAATTCCAGAGCAGGAAGGCCATCAATGCCCCGGCCAGCGCCGCCGGGAGGACGCCCAGCGGGAACCAGCCCAAGAGGGTCATGGCCGTCATGAGACCCAGCATGGCGATGAAGGCGCAGCCGCAGACCGTGCCGTCCATGCCGTCGGCGGTGCGGGCGCTCTCGGCCAGCGCCACTAAAATCGCCAGCCAGACCACCGGGGCCAGCGGCCCGAGGGTGCAGTAGCCGACGCCCGGCAGGGCCAGCCCATCGGGCAGGCAGTGGTTCAGCCCCAGCAGGGCCAGCACCAGCGTGCCGGAGGCCGCTTCCAGCGCCAGCCGCACCGGGCGGCGCAGCCCCAGCGGTGACCGATGCCGCAGCCGGACCACATCGTCCGCGAGGCCCACGGCCCCGAAGCAGAGCGCCCCGAACAGGGCGATGAGCAGCCGAGTGGTCAGCAGGCTCTCAGTCCCCAGCAGCTCCGGCTGGGCGACACAGGCCGCTGTCCAGCCGACGCCTACCGCCGCCAGCGTCCCCACCATCAGGCAGAGCCCGCCCATCGTGGGCGGCTCATTTTCCTCCTGCTGGACGCGGAACGCCCGCAGCAGCGGCGTCATCAAATTCCCGAGCGCCGCCGTGAGGACGAACCCCAGCGTTGAGGCGACGATCAAGGCAAAACGAATCATAATAACGATACTCCAAGTATTTTACTTTGCGCAGACGGGATAAAACAGGGCCAGCGCCTTTTCCAGTGCCATGCCCCGGCTGGCCTTCACCAGCAGAGCGTCGCCCGGGGCCATCCGGGCCAGCAGAGCGTCTGCAGCCTGCTGGTAATCCTCGGCGTGGACGACGTCGGCGAGGCCCGCGTCCTTTGCAGCCTTTGCCGTCCGTGCGGCCTCGGGGCCGTAGGTGACAAGAGCGGTCAGCCCGGCCTCTGCGGCCTGACGGCCCAGCTCTTCATGAGCGGGCGCGCTCATCTCGCCCAGTTCCAGCATATCGCCCAGCAGAGCGAAACGGCGCTTGCAGGGGTACTCTTTGAACATCGCCAGCGCAGCCTTCATGCTGTCGGGGTTGGCGTTGTAGCAGTCCTCGATGACGTCCATGCTGCCTGCGTGGACGACCTTCTGGCGCATACCGGTCTGCTCGAAATCGGCCAGACCCGCGATGACGCCCTCGGGCGCGAGGCCCAGACGGGTGGCAGCGGCGTAAGCAGCCAGTGCATTCGCCACGTTGTGACGTCCCATCGCAGGAATCGTCACCTCATAGCGGCCTGCATTTTTATCGCAGAGGGTGAAGGCCATGCCGTCGCCCTCCTGCCGGACATCGAGGGCGCAGACGTCGGCGTTCTCGTCGCCGAGGCTGAACCACACGGGCCGGACATGGGTGGGCAGAGCGGCTTTGCGCAGGAAGGGGTCGTCGCCGTTGAGCACGAGGGGCGAACCCTCGGCAAGGCCGGCGCAGATTTCCAGCTTCGCCTTGCAGATGTTCTCCTGACTGCCCAGATTGCCGATGTGGGACACGCCGATGCAGGTGATGATGCCCACATCGGGGCGGGCGCACTTTGCCAGACGCTCGATCTCACCGGCGTGGCTCATGCCCATCTCGACGACAGCGTATTCCGTATCCCTGCCGATGCGGAACATGGTGCGGGGCAGGCCCAGCTCATTGTTCTGGTTGCCCTCGGTCTTGATGGTATTGCCAAAGCCCGCGATGGCGGCGTAGGTCATCTGCTTGGTGGTGGTCTTTCCCACGCTGCCGGTGACGCCCACCACCTTCGGGTGGAACTGGCTGCGGTAGTTCGCGCCCATGACCATCATGGCGTGGTAGCTGTCGGGGCTGATAACCGCCCGTTCAGCCGGGACGCCCTCCACCGGGTGGTTGAGGACGACGTAGGCCGCGCCCTCTTCCAGCGCCTTGGCCGCGAAATCGTGGCCGTCGAAGCGCTCACCGGGGAAAGCCACAAAGATGCAGCCGGGGCAGACCTCGCGGCTGTCGGTGGTCACGAGGCCGATGGGCTGGCTGTCGGCGAAGCCCTCGGGGGCAAGGCCCTTCAAAAGCAGTTCTGCTGCGATTTTTTCCATAATAAATCTCCTTATCCGCAAGTGATGGTGACGACGGTGCCTTTCTGGACGCTGGAGCCGGCGGCCTCGCTCTGGCTCTGCACGATACCGGCGCTGTCGCCCGCCACCTGACAGTTCAGGCCGGCGGCGGTCAGCATCTGGCGGGCAAAGTCGGCACTCTTGCCGCTGACGTCCGGCACTTCCGTGTGGCCGCCGGAATAGGTATCGGTGTAAAGATAGATGGTGGTGCCGCTGGCCACCGTTGCGCCCGCGTGGGGGTACTGGTAGGTGACGACGGCGGCGGTCTGGTCGCTCTCGCTCTCCACGAGCTGATGCTTGAGGCCCTTGGTATTCAGGGAGACCTGCGCATTGCTCCACTCCTTGCCCACGAGGTTCGGCACCTTGACGGTGTTCTGGCTGCGGTCGATGCCGTCGGTGGCAATGCCCAGATAGGGGGCTATCTCACTGATGATGTTGCCGACCACAGGCGCAGCCAGAATGGACGAATAGTCGGTGTGGGCGTTATTGGGGTCGTCCAGCATGACGTAGACCAGAATTTCGGGGTCGTTGGCGGGCAGGACGGCGGCAAAGGAGGCGACCTTCTTGTAGTCGCCGTCGGCGCGGCGCTCCATGTTCAGCTGCTCGGACGTACCGGACTTGCCGCCGATGCGGTAACCCGCGACGTAGGCGTTGGAACCACCGCCGGTGGTGGTGCCGTCGCCCACCTCATACTCCATGATCTGGCGGATGGTCTCGCTGGCGCTCTTGCTGATGACCTGGCGGCGGACGTTCGCGCCGATCTCCTCGACGACGTTGCCGTTCTGGTCGGTTATCTTATCCACCACATGAGGGGTGACGAGGTAGCCGCCGTTGACGGCTGCCGAGACGGCGGTGCAGACCTGCAGCGGGGTCACAGCCATTGCCTGACCGAAGGAGGAAGACGAAAGCTCGACCTCGCCCAGCTGGCTCTTGGTGTAATACTTCATCATGCCCGTCTCGTTGGGCAGGTCCACGCCGGTGCGCTCGGTGAAGCCGAAAGCGTCGAAGTAGTCGTAGAAGGCGCTGGAACCCAGCCGCTGACCCAGCTGGATGAAGTAGATGTTGCAGCTGTTCCGGAGGGCCTCGGCGAGGTTCTGAACGCCGTGGGCCTTCTTACCGGCGCAGTGGTACGTCTCTTTTGCCACGCCGTAGGCACCGGAGCAGTTGAAGGTGGTGTAATAGGTAGCCTTGCCCGAGTCCACACCCATGGCGGCCGTGATGACCTTGAAGACGCTTCCGGGATAGTACAGCTCGGTGATGGTCTTGTTCTTCCACTGGATGTCGCGGTAGGTGCCGGTGTAGTCGGGGGCCTCTTCCGGTATCTTCTTGCCCTGCTCGTCCCGGAGATAGTTGCCATTGGCGTCTTTCTTGTAGATGGTGTAAATCTCCGGTTCTGCGTTCACCTGCTCATTCAGATAGGCCAGGTTCTCGCTGAAATCCAGCGGAGCGTTGGGGTCGAAGTCAGGCTTCGAGGCCATGGCAAGGATGGCACCGGTCTTGACGTTCATGACGATGGCTGCGCCGCGGTTCTCGACCGTGTTGGCGTAGATGGCCTCGTTGAGGTAGCGCTCCACGACCTCCTGCACATTGACGTCCAGCGACAGTACCAGATTGGAGCCATCCTTGGCGGCGTAAGTGGTGGCGTTGGCGTCGGCGATGGCGTTGCCGTAGGCATTGCGGAGGGTGATCGTGCGGCCATTGACGCCCGCGAGGGTGTCATTGTAGGATTTTTCGAGGCCGTAGAAACCCTCGCCGTCGCCGTTGCAGAAGCCCAGCACCGATGCGGCGAACGCGCCGTAGGGGTAATCGCGCTGGAAACTCTTGGATGAAGAGACGGAGATACGGCCCTTCTTGATGACGGTGCCGTCTTCCAGAGTCTTGGCTTTGGCGTGATTTTTATTATATTCACTGATGTATTTCTCGATGGAGAGCTTGACGGCATTGTTCACCTTGGTGGCCAGCACCTGATAGGACGACCCGTTCTTGGCCAGCGCGTCGTGGACGGTCTGGTACTGGGTCTGATATTCTGCCGAAGAGGTATCTACGCTGTCCAGACTCTCGCCGTCGCCGGAGAGCAGCCGCAGGGTGAGCTGGCGGCTCACATCGGCCAGCGTCGTCTCGTCCACGGTCTTGACAGCCTCACCTGTCTCCTCAACGGTCTGGCTGGTGAAGAGGGCCGTGCTGTAGCTGGGGTCGGCCCAGATGGTCCATACTACGCTGGTGGACGCCAGCGTGATGCCAGAGGCATCGTAGATCTCGCCGCGGGTGGCCTGGATGGTGCTGTCCAGCAGCTGCTGCTGGGCCGCATACTGGCGGAAGGTCGCGCCCTGTTTTATCTGGATGTTATACAGGCTGTGGGTGACGATGCCTGCAGCCGCCACTACAAAAAATACCGCCGCGCCGAAGCTGAAATGCCGCAGCCGCGCACTGAGGCGCTCGTGCGGGTCGCTGCGGCGGAGGCGGTAGTAGATGTTCTTATGCTGGTCGTTGGAGGGCTTGTTTTGCATGGTATTCTCCTGCAGAAACCAGAAAAGCGTGCGCTGCCGCACGCTTTTCTGTCTGTTTGCTTATTTTACGCTGCGGACGGAAGCCAGAATGGTCATGGCACCGTCGTGCAGGAAATCCGTCCACTGGTGGACAGCCGACTCCCTGCGCACCAGTACGCTGTCGCTGTCGAGGCGGATGTAGGTGAGCTGGCTCTGGTCCATCTTCATGAGGCCCAGCCGCCCGGCCACTTCTTCCACGCTGGTGATGTTGGTCTTGCTGTTGAGGACACTGTTATAGTAGGTGTACTGGCTCTGCTCGCTCACGAGTTCCGCTTTGGCCTTCTGGATCTGGTCGTTGACCTCCACCAGCTGGGCCTCGCTCCACAGCAGGCTTACCGCAAAGCCTGCCAGCAGCGCCATCGAGATCAGTTGAAGTGCGTGCTGCATGGCCGCCTGGAACGGGCTGAGACGGCGTTTGCCACCCTTTTCCACCCGCAGTGCGACCTTGCGCTGGGTCTGAGGCGCTTTTCTGCGACGCACCTCAGACGACATATCATAAGCTGGCTGACCCATAGTTGATCTCCTCCTCTTACACTGAGCGGCGTCTTATCCGGCTCAGAGTTTCTCCAAAACGCGCAGATGAGCAGAACGGCTGCGCCGGTTCTCCTCCAGTTCCTGCTTGTCGGCCTCGATGGGCTTCCGGGTAATGAGCTTTGCCTTCGCCTTACCGCCGCAGACGCAGACCGGGAACTCCGGCGGGCAGGTGCAGGCGGTGGACCAGCGGCGGAACTTGTTTTTCACCAGCCGGTCTTCCAGCGAATGGAAGGTGATCACACACAGCCTTCCGCCCGGGGCAAGGTGGTCGAAAATGGTATCCAGACCTTCCTCCAGAGCGTCCAGCTCGTGGTTGACCGCGATACGCAGCGCCTGAAACGTGCGCCGCGAAGGATTCTTGTTCTTGCGCCGCTCCGCAGGCGGCATGGCGCTGGCCACGATGTCGGCCAGCTGCAAAGTGGTCTCGATGGGCGCGTTCTCCCGCGCTTCCTCGATCTTGCCGGCGATCTGCCAGGCAAAGGGTTCTTCGCCGTAGTCCCGCAGGATGCGGGAGATCTCTTCCCGGCTGGCGGTGTTCACGAGGTCTGCCGCCGTCTCGCCCTGCTGGCTCATCCGCATATCCAGCGGGGCGTCTGCCCGGTACGAAAAGCCCCGGGCCGCGTCGTCCAGCTGATGGCTGGAAACGCCGAGGTCCAGCAGCGCACCGTTTATCTTCTCGATGCCGAGGCTCTCGAGGGCTTGTCCGGCGTAGCGGAAGTTTATCTGCACCACCGTGGCCGGGAGCCCGGCCAGCCGTGCCCTGGCGGTCTGCACCGCATCGGGGTCCTGGTCGAGGGAGACGAGCCGCCCGCCTTTTGCGCCGTCCAGCCGGAGGGCGATCTGGCGGGAGTGTCCCGCGCCGCCTGCCGTGCCGTCGAGATAAGTGCCTGCCGGGTCGATGTTCAGTCCATCGAGGCACTCGTTCAGAAGCACGGGGATATGCTCAAACGAGGCCGGGTCGAACTGTGCCAAATCTTCTGTCTGAGTCATCGCGCCCAGCCTCCTTTCGTTTCGTGTTCCGAGCCGTCCGATACGCCGGACATCTCCCGGGGAGTTTGTCCCGTTTTTTGCTCTGTCATGATACCTGACGACTCTATTTTATTTTAGCAAATCGAAACGCTGAATGCAAGTTTTTTCCTGCGCTTTTTTCCTACAAAATGTTACAAAAAAAGCCCCTGCGAATCGTCATTTTTACTTGCAGGGGACTGTATTCAGGTCAGGAGCGGCTCATCACACGCCGCGGCGGGGGGTCTGGCGCAGGTTCGCGCGGACGTTTTTCACCTGGGCGGCGTTCTCAGACATCGTCTCCTCGGTGGTTTTCAGCATATTATCGCAGTAATCCGTGACCGTCTGGCGGACGGTGCGGGCCTCGGTCTGGGCAGCGGAGACGATCTCGGACGCACGCTGCTGGGCGGCGCGGACGATCTCGGCCTCGCTCACGAGGATGCGGGCGCGCTCTTCTGCCTTCTTGACGATGGCCTGTGCCTGCGCGTTGGCCGACTCGATGAGCTGGGCGCGGTCGCCGACGATGGACTGGGCCTGACGCAGCTCCACGGGGAGGTTTGCGCGGATGTCATCGAGATAGTCCCGAATTTGTTCCACATCCACGATGCGCTTGCCGCCCGAAAGGGGCATTCCGGTGCTCTCTTCCAGCAAGTCTTCGATGGTATCCAAAAGCTCGTTGACGTTCATCACGCTTCTCCTTCTTCCTCTGCGGCGTCTGCCATGGGTCTCACATATTTCCAGAGCAGGACTTTGCCGTACTTATACTGCTTCTTCAGCTGTAAACCGCCCACTTCGGCGGGGAGGACGAGTTTCGTCTCGCTCTCGCAGATGACGATGCCGCCGGGGGCGACGCACTTATCCACGATGGGGAGGATATTTTCCAGCGTGCCGTTGTGGAAGGGCGGGTCCAGCAGCACCAGATCGAACTGCTCCCGGCAGGCCGAGAGGAAGCGGGCCGCTTCGCCGATGTTGACGCGGCTGCGGTCAAAGACGCCGCAGTTCTTGCAGTTCTTCATGACGATGTTCACAGCCTCGCGGTTCTCGTCCAGGAACACGCACCGGGCAGCGCCCCGGCTCAACGCCTCAATGCCCAGCTGGCCGCTGCCTGCGTACAGGTCCAGCACACGGGCTCCGGGCAGGTCGAACTGGACGATGCTGAACATCGCCTCCTTCACCTGATCGAGGGTGGGGCGGGTAATATCCGTGCCGGGCAGCGCTTCCAGCCGTCTGCCGCGGGCTTCTCCTGCAATGACTCGCATGGTTTTGGCCTCCTTCGGGTCTTTCCTGTTATCGTAACTTCATATTATCGTCATACCGCCGGTCTTTGTCAAGGGCAGCGTCATGATTCGTTGCGTTACGGTCATGAATGTGCTAAAATCATACCAGAACGCCGCTTTTTCGGGCGTACAAAAGGAGAGTATTTATCATGAAAGTCCTGCTCATCAACGGCAGCCCCCACGAGAAGGGCTGTACCTATACCGCACTGAGCCTCATCGCCGGGGAGCTGAACGCCGCCGGCATCGAGACGGAGATCTTGAACGTCGGCACAAAGCCCGTGGGCGGCTGCATCGGCTGCGGCGGCTGTGCTGCCGGCAAGGGCTGCGTCTTCGGCGGCGTGGTCAACGAGGCCATCGAGAAAGCCAAGACTGCCGACGCCTTCGTCTTCGGCACGCCGGTGCATTACGCTTCCGCCTCCGGCAACATGACCAGCTTCATGGACCGTCTCGCCTACGCGGGCGGCAGGTATCTGGCCTACAAGCCCGCCGCCATCTGCTGCTCGGCCCGCCGCGCCGGCACCACCAGCACCCTCGATCAGCTGGTGAAGTACCCCGAGTTCTTCCATATGCCGCTGGTGAGCGGCTCCTACTGGCCCATGGTCCACGGCTCGAACCCCGAGCAGGTACTGCAGGACGCCGAGGGCTGCGCCGTCATGCAGGAACTGGGCCGCCACATGGCC
>ENA-OPSQ01000826-OPSQ01000826.1-human-gut-metagenome-genome-assembly--contig:-NODE-826-length-25316-cov-2.917739_pt1 | contig 25316 bp, 19 predicted proteins | sample MGYA00241456_ERZ501904 | MGnify/ENA primary metagenome ERZ501904 (study PRJEB25962, sample SAMEA2042452) | human gut metagenome | biome: human gut; feature: human-associated habitat; material: faeces...
CACTGTCGCAGGTGGCTGTATCTACAGTGCCTGCATCGGCGGTGGCATTTAACTCGGCATTCATCTGAGCTTCCGTTTGTGCTTCCATCTGCTGTAATTCACTCATCTGCAGTCCGACATAAGACAGATCGACGGTTGCTGCACCGGCTGCAGTGGAAATACCGCCGTGTTTGTAATCCATAGTATTTTGCAGATATTTCATATCCGCTTCGTTGATGTTGCTGCGCTCTTCATTGCGGTGCATACGGCGTTTGCGGATGATCTCCTGACGTCTTGATTTCTCTTTCTGTACCTGCTGAATCTCCTCTGTCGCCATCTTTTGTTTCAGATCATTTTCTTTCTGGTGGACGCGGCGTTTCACTTCGGACTTCTGCTGCATTTCTTTTGCTGATTTTTCACGTTCATATTTCCGCTGTAAATTTTCTTCCTGTTTCAGATTAGACACCTTGGACTGGGCGCATTTTACCATTCTTTTTGCGTGTGCGAGGGCAATCTGTACCTCACTGTCATCATATTCCCCGGTTCCGAGGCAGTGCTGTAAATTATTGACTGTACTTTTTGCCTTGGTGAGAACCGCAGCGGCAGTCCGCGACTTTGTGGCGCGGATAAGCTGTGAGGAGATTTGTTTTGCATTATAATTAAGAGATTTTTTGGTTGACTTCCCTGTGCTAAAGGAACTGCTTTTGGAAATTCCAGTGTTTCTTGTGTTGATCGTGGCAGTGGAGAATCCATTCATCGTTCCGCCCAAATAATTGTTTACGGTTAAGTTCATCTTTATTTCCTCCGTGAAATAAATTAGACAACTTGTTTCGATAACTTATATATCGGTAAGTTGGGGGATTTTGTTCAGTGTATCTAAGTGCTTTTGGTTGCATGAAAATTTAAAAGAGGATATACTTTTTTATATATTTTAGCAAAAATGTATGGAATTTTTGCAGATAAGACAGGGATGCCTGTCCGATGAAGTTGTAGTATAAAGGAGCACACATACATGGAAAACGAAAAACAGAAAAAGATTTTATTTGCGCTGATTCCAATTGTGATTGCATTACTGTCATTTTTTGTGATCGCGCGGTTTACTTCTTCGACAGAATTTAATGCGAAGACAATCCAGTCATTGGACGATAAGAAAACAACCGTCATGGAGCTTGCCGCAGCATCTACAGCGGCATCAGCAGCGATCACATTGATTCCGGGGGATGTCGGAAATCCAATTGCATGTGTATTTTTCTCCGGGTATCTGTTGTGGAGGAAAGAGATATTGCGAGTGGTCGCACAGAAATTCCTGCTTTTCGGACTGGCAGTGTATCTTGTGATCCCGGCGAGCGTGAAGGTGGCGGATATGATCGAGACAACCTATGCGTCATCCATCGAGAGTACGATAGAGACTGCGAAGCAGACAACCGATGAGATAGAATCTGAAACAGGAGAAAGTGGACAGGTGGACGATAAGAGCAGCAATGAAAAATCCCAGAGTGATTCAGACAGTGACAGCAAAGAAAATGCCGGTGGATTTTTCTCAGGACTTTTTAATAAAGTGCAGGAAGGAGTGTCCACAGCGACTGCGAATGTGGAGAATGTGTTGAATAACTTTATCGAGGCATTGGCAATTTTGCTTGTGACTTCATGCCTGATTCCGATACTGGTGCTGATTTTCTTTGTGTGGCTGGTAAAGATGCTGCTTGGACTAAATATTGATATTCCGACATCTGTCAGAAAATAGGAAGGACTTTTCCATGGACATCAAAGACTGCATTATTTATGAAAAAACAATCCCTGCTCACCCGGCAGTATACGATGATTTTCCGGAGAATCTGCTGCCGGAACTGGCAGGGTATTTAAAAGAGCACGGAATTGAAAAATTATATTGTCATCAGACGGAAATGTTTGAGAAAGTGACTTCCGGGAAAAATGTTGTTATCACAACATCGACGGCGAGCGGCAAGACATTAAGCTTTCTGCTCCCAGTTTTACAGGACATTTTGAAAAATCCGCTGACAAGGGCAATCTTCATTTATCCGACCAAGGCACTTGCAGCAGACCAGTACCGTGCGATTGCACCGTATCTGGAATATTTTGGAGAGAACCGTATTGTGGCGGGCGTGTATGATGGGGATACGCCGGTGGCGGAGCGTACAAGAATCCGGCAGAGTGCCAATATTATATTGACAAACCCGGAGATGGTGAATGGGGCATTTTTGCCGAATCACAGCAAATACGGGTTTGATTTTATTTTTTCCAATTTAAAATACATTGTGATCGATGAGCTGCACACCTATCGTGGGGCGTTTGGCTCACATCTGGCAAATGTGTTCCGAAGGCTTTCAAGAGTTTGCCGTTATTATCATTCCAATCCGCAGTTTCTTTGCAGTTCTGCGACAATCGCTAATCCGGTAGAGCTAGCAACGGAGATTTGTGGAAAGCAGTTTATACTTGTGGATAAGGACGGCTCACCTGCAGCAGAACGTGGATATTATCTCATCCAGCCACCGAAGATCATGGGGAAAGACGATAACTATTATGGTCAGGTTCGCATTACAACGGTAGCTGCAGAGCTTTTGCCGGAACTGATGGATGAAGGAAAAAATTTTATTGCGTTTACGAAGTCAAGAAAGAATGTGGAGATCGTCTTAAAAGAGACGAGAGATCATTTGGAAGCGGAGGGATTTTTGGGCACGCATAAGCCGGATGAGATCTCCGGTTATCGTGGCGGTTACACGTCGCTTGAGCGGAAACAGATTGAAAATCAGATGATCTCGGGAGAACTGATGGGACTTGTTTCCACGAATGCATTAGAACTTGGAATTGATATCGGAAAGATCAGTACCACGGTGTTAGTCGGTTATCCGGGCACCAGAGCCTCATTCTGGCAGCAGACAGGGCGTGCCGGAAGAAGCGGGAAAAGGAGCAGCAACTATCTCATTCTCGACAATCAGCCGTTTGACCAGTACATTGCGCTTGAGCCGGGCTGGCTGTTTGAGGGAAGCAGTGAAAATGCTGTGATCGATAAGAATAATCTGATCATTGAGCTGGCGCATATCCGTGCGGCAGCAGCGGAGATTCCTTTGACGCTTGATGATATTTCCCTGTTTCCGGATCTTGGCGAGGCAATCCCGGTACTTCTCCGCGCTGAGGAACTGTCGAGCCACAATGGAAAATTTGCGTGGTCTGGCGGTGAGTTCCCGGCGGGTGATTTTTCCATGCGCAATATTGACGAGAAGCGCTATAAGCTTCTGCACAAGGACAGCGGAAAAGAAATCACAGAGATGGACGAGAGTCAGGCGTTCCGCGAGCTTCACGATGGTGCGGTCTACATGCATGACGGTGTTGCTTATCAGGTGACAAAGCTTGACCTTGAGAGCCGGACTGCCTATGCAGTGCCTTTTAATGGAAATTATTATACGGTCGCGGCAGGGGAAGCGAATGTGAAGATCGTTCACGAGAGTAAAAATATGCCGCTTGCGCGCACAGAGCTCCATTTTGGCGATGTCAATGTGAGCGATTACGTTTATATGTTTAAGAAAATGCAGTTTCACAATCATCAGAATCTTGGCTATGAGCAGTTACCGAAGGCACTCTCCAAAGACTATGATACGGAGAGTACCTGGATGCGTGTGCCGGAGAATGTCGTGAATGTGTACCGGGGATTGATCCAGGTGAATGAGAATACGAAAATGGTGCGGAACAATTATTATGAGGGCGTCTGTTTTGCACTGAAAAATGCTGCCCGGATGGTGACCATGACGGAGCAGGAGGATATTGGAGTTATCACGTCGGCGAATGCACTGGAACTTGCGTTTGACACAAGCTCGGACGTAGACATTTATTTTTACGATAAGTATGTGGGTGGACTTGGATTCTCTGAAAAGATTTATGATAATATGGAAGATATTATCCAAAATGCAGTGAAGCTTGTAAAAGGCTGTGGATGCAAAGATGGCTGTGCCGCCTGTGTGGGAGATTACCGGCTTGACAGGCAGGTGGTACTTTTCGGACTGGAAAACCTGCTGGAACACTGGGATGTCCCGATGGGAGTGAAGACTGCAGAGCATGCGCCGTCCACGTTCCGGAGAAAAGAGTTCTCGTTTGAAAAGTTAGGAGAGCAGTGGCAGGAGTTCTGCAAAAAGATTAGTGAAAACGGAGAGAACTTTGCCGCGTTTTTACAGACCGTTCCGGCGGTCGAAGTGAGAGAGCGGATGCTGATCTTAAAATTATCCAGTGCCTTTTATGCAGACTGGGTGATGGAGCCGGGAAACCGCGAGTGCCTTAAGAATATTATCAGTTATTATGCGGATGTGCCGGTTGGATTCCAAATCCAGGTGGCACTCGCAGATGAAGTGAGAGAGCCGGATAAGGACGCGATGGAGAAGATGGAACGGAGGCTAAAGCTCTAACATAACGGTTGCGGTGAAATAGTGATCGTTGTAATTAAAATTTAAAATACCGTTATTTTTCTCTACCGTTTCACGGATGATTTTTATACCAAAACCGTGATGTGTTATATCCTGTTTTGTGGTTGCAAGATTTGGATTTTGTTCCAGAACATTGTAACTGCACTTATTTTTGATTTTGCATACAAGATACTTCTGTACACACCGGATGCTGATATGAATGTCGGCATCCGGTTCGTGGAGACTGGCGGTAATCGCATTGTCCAAAAGGTTTAATAAAATGGTGCACAGTGTATCTTCGGAAATATTTAATTGTTCAGGAATTAATATCTCACTGAAAACTTTGATATTATTTTTGCGGCAGGTCTGTATTTTCTGATTCAGGATATAGTCCATTAAGGTATTTCCAGTCTGGATCTCTTCGAAAGAGGAGAGTTTCTTACCGATTGCATGATTCAGATAGTCTTCCAGTTGTTCGAATTTTTTCTCATGTACGAGTGTCTGGATATAAAAATATTTATTTTTCAGTTCATGGCGTTCTTTGCGGATCTCATCCTGCAGAACAATAGAATAACGGTAATGGGAAAGCTGGGCTTTGGTTTCCTGTAAAGCGGCATTCAATTGTTTTTCCTGTTCGTAGGAGCTGATAATCCTTGAAAAAAAATAGTAAATGATCGGCAGATTTGTAATAATGATCAACGCAAGGATTGGAGCAAATTTTGTCCATAGTTTTGATGTGTTCGATGTGATCAGTGTGGTGAGCAAAATGCTGATAGGAAAGTATAGGATCAGAAATAGTTTCTTTGGCATGCCGGAGGTCATAGGGGCAATCTGCAATTTGTGGAAAAAGACACAGAGTAATCCCAGAAGGAAAAATAAAAAGTTTCCGCTCATAAAATCGATAAATGCGTAGGTATGTGGAGTAAGAGAATTTTCAAGTTCATAAAGCGGTGAAAGCACAATTTTGTATAGCTGTATAAAGGTAAGAATGAATAAAAGATAAGTAATCTTCTGAAATGCAGATGACTGTAAAAATATAAAAGAGGAAAACAGCGCAGCTACACCAAGAGAAAGCAGAAATACGCAGTAAGGAGAAGCTTTTTTCAGTAAATCTGTGATGAACCAGTCAATAATTTTCTGTAAAATAAAGAATCCCAAAAAGGAAAACAGAACATACAGCCGGCAGGAAACAGGTCTTTTGGATTTACATAATGTGTATAAAAGGTACGAGATGAAAGTAAAAATAATGCTTCCCTGAAACGTAAAATAGAGTTGATAAATAATTGCGCCCATAAAATCCTCACTTTCTTTGTACTTAATAAGTTGTGTTATATTGCAGAAACAGCTGCTTTATTTCCTCTGTCTTTCCACGGCTGATCGGGAGCTCAGTCCCGTTGGTCAGTTGTACAAAAGATTTCCCAATACGAAAAATATGCATACAGTTTACAAGGTAACTCCGATGGATTTTGATAAAATGACAGTCTGCAAGTTTCTCTTCCAGTTCCATCAGTCTGCATCGGAATACACATGTACCTTCGGTTGTGACGATGAGGCAGTCTTTGCGCTGTGCTTCAATGTACAGAATATGTGGAATGGAAAAGGAATAAAGGTCGTTTGAACCGTTTTCCTGCAATTGTAAGAGTCTGCCTTTATTTTGCAGCCACTTATTTAAAATGGAAACAACGAGGGATGTAACCGTGTTCTCAAAAGCTTCTTTGCGGATAAAACGAAATGGCTGCACTTCGAAAGTCTGAAAGACAAGTTCTTCTTTGTTGGAAATAAAAACTACAAGGGAATCAGATGAAAATTCCCGGATTTTTTTACATACGTCGATGCCGTTAATCTTAGGCATTTCAATATCCAGAAAAATAACATCATAATGATAATGTGCCTCATACATTTCCAGAAAACGGGTGCCCGAAGTAAACGCATCGAAGGCAACCGTTGTGCCCTTTTTGTCAAATTCCTGAATAAGCGTATTTTTTAAATATTCTAAAATTGCGGCATCATCCTCAACAATTGCAGCCTGATACATGGCATTTCCCCCCGTTTTTACATAAACTTTTTTCTGTATCTATTTTAGCATAATTACAAAAGAACGAAAACTGCAATTGGTACCGTGAGCGTGCAATTCGTACCGGATGGGAAAAAAAAGCAAAATCCGTGTTAGCATAAGCGTACCAAAAGCAAGCAAAGGAGAGGAAAGGTTATGATTTCATTAAACTGGAGTGATGTAATCAGTGTATTGAATATGTGTAAAGCATATCTCATTGCAATTGCGGCAGTGATTCTGATTGGAATCGTTGTCATCGCTGCCTGTAGAAAAAAAGAGGCAGCAATCAGAAAATTAATCAGAGGCAATGCAGGAATCGCAATGATCGTGGCAGTGATCGTCATTGTGAATCTGGCATGTACAGGACCGCTGTCTACATTGCTGAATCTGGCAGTGCAGAAAACACAGACCATCAGTGATGAGACGACAAAGCAGTCAAATGCGGACTGTCAGACTATCGCAGAGGAAGGGATTGTACTTTTGAAAAATGATGGGCTTCTTCCGTTAAAAGGAACACAGAAGTTAAATGTGTTTGGATGGGCTGGCACAAATCCAATCTATGGAGGTTCGGGAGCAGGTGCGTTAAATGATCTGTATGACAGGGTATCATTGCAGCAGGGATTAGAGGATGCAGGATACGAGGTAAATACAGAACTGACGGACTTATACACAGGTCTTGGAGCCGAGAGAGCTTCTTATGGAAGTGACTGGAGCCTTCCAGAAGTACCGGTTTCTGATTATTCAGATGAACTGTTGGAAAATGCAAAGAGTTTTTCGGATACCGCATTGGTCGTGATCGGACGCTGGGGTGGTGAGGGAAGTGATCTTCCAACAGATATGACAACAGCAGAGTATACCGATAATTCTTCTGAGTATGCGGATTTCCAGCGGGGACAGCATTATCTGGAATTAAGCCAGACAGAAAAAGATATGATCGGCATGGTTTGTGATAATTTTGACAATGTTGTATTGATTTATAACGGACTTTCGACATTTGAACTGGGATTTGTAAATGATTATCCGCAGATCAAAGGTGTGTTGTGGTGTCAGGGTGCAGGACAGACCGGATTTGACGGACTTGGAACGATTTTAAATGGTTCTGTGAATCCATCTGGTAAGACATCAGATACGTTTGTGTATGATCTAACCGCAACACCGACATGGAATAACTTTGGTGACTTCCAGTATGACAATATGCAGGAATTTAAAATTGATGAGAGTGATCCATATGTTGGTGGAGCAATGCCAACGTTTGTAAATTATGTGGAAGGTATTTATGTCGGATATCGCTTTTATGAGACGGCAGCACAGGAAGGTCTTCTTAATTATGATGAGACAGTTCAGTATCCGTTTGGATATGGTTTGAGCTATACTAATTTCAAACAGGAAATTGAATCTTCTACCATGGAAAATGGAACGATCACTTTAAATGTCAAGGTGACAAATACGGGTGATGTTGATGGAAAAGATGTTGTTGAGGTTTATTACAATCCTCCGTATACCAATGGAGGAATCGAAAAATCTTCTGCAAATCTGATCGCTTATGAGAAAACAGATGTGATCCGCACAGGAGAGAGTACAAATGTGACATTGACATTTAAGGCGGAGGATATGGCTTCCTATGATTACAAAGATCATGGATGTTATGTGTTAGAGCAGGGAGATTATGAAATCAGTATCAACAGTGATTCCCATCATGTGATGGATTCGGTTGTTTATACAGTAGATGAAGATATTATCTATGATGAAAATAATGCCCGTTCGACAGACAAGACTGCGGCAGTAAATCAGTTCGATTATGCTGATGGACATTTGGAATATCTGTCGAGAGCGGATGGGTTTGCCAATTACGAAGAGGTAGCCGCTGCACCGGCGAGCATGTCTATGCCGGAAGATTTAAAAGAGGGATTCACTGTAACTTCCAATTATGAAATGCCGGAAATAGAAGGTGCAGAGATGCCAACAACGGGTGCCGAGAATGGTCTGACACTGGCAGAGCTTCGTGGGGCAGATTATGAAGATGAACGCTGGGAGACACTGTTAGATCAGCTTACTATTGATGAAATGCAGGATATGATCGCACATGCAGGATTCCAGACTGCAGCAGCTGCAAGTGTGGGAAAGGTGGCAACCGTGGACTGTGACGGACCATCGGCTGTCAGCAACAACTTCACAGGTGCCGGTTCTGTAGGTTTCCCATCGAATGTCATGATCGCATGCACATGGAATGATGAACTGGCATACACATATGGCTACGACATGGGTAAAATGGCAACAGAGCTTGGCTGTTCCGGCTGGTATGCACCATCTATGAACCTGCACCGCAGTGCATTTGGAGGCCGTGCCTATGAATATCCTTCTGAAGATCCAGTTCTGTCTGGAAAAATGTCTGCTCAGGCAGTTAAGGGAGCCGCAGAAAATGGTGTTTATGCATATATGAAGCATTTTGCAATGAATGAACAGGAAACAAACCGCTGGGTAATGATCTGTACATGGGCAAATGAACAGTCTATGCGAGAATTATATTTAAAACCATTTGAAATCTGTGTGAAAGAAGGAAATGTACCAGCCGTTATGTCATCTTTCAACTATATCGGGAATGTGTGGGCTGGCGGCAATTACGAGCTGCAGGCAACAGTACTCCGCGACGAATGGGGATTCAAAGGATTTGTAGAAACTGATTATTTTGCAGGTGCATTTAATATGAATGCAGATCAGGTGATTGCAACAGGAGGTTCCTGCTGTCTGTCAACCTTTGATGTTGGAACGAATTATGTATCAGATACCACGAATCCGAGTGCTGTTCTTTACATGAGAAATGCATGTAAAAATATCATGTATACAGTCGTAAACAGTAATGCATACGCAAGTGATACTGCAATCTCGCTCGCAGCATGGGTAAAACTGATGATTGCGATTGATATCATAGCAGGAGCATTGCTTATTTTCTGGGAAGTTATGCTTATCAGAAATTATAAAAAAAGAACAAAAATTGTGATTGAGTAGAATAAAACGATTATTGGACAATCATACTGAGAGTTCTATTTTCTCCCAAGAAAAAATGATTCAGATGATTATTTTTGAAAGATAAGACTGTCTGTCAGAAACATTCTGGCAGATGGTCTTATTCTTTTTAAATGTTTAAAACAATGTTTGACGTACATCAAATAAAACAATATAATTAATTTGGAAAAGGAGAGCGGAAAATATGCAGAATAAAGTGATGACTGACATACAGGATCTTACTTACCTGAACTGGTCACATGCAAGAAATTCAAGTGGAACAGCAGGAACTTTTCTGAAATCACAATCCATATCAGATGGGAAAAAAATATATTACAAACTCTCAAACTTTGACAGCGAAAAAGGAATTATCGGACATGAGTGCGTCAATGAAATTATTGTAGACAGAATGCTTACGCTATTGGGAGTGGAACATCTGGCATATCAACTGATACATGCCAACATAGAGATTGATGGAAAAATTTTTGAAACGTGGGTATGTGCGTCGGAGGATTTTAAGGAAATAGGAGAAACAAAAGCGGCTTTGGATAATTATTATCAGATTAATGCCGGCGCTGGAATTTCGCATTATGATTTTTGCAGGGAAAATGGATGGCAGCAGTATATAGACACTATGCTTGCCGTTGATTTTCTGATTTTAAACAGAGACAGGCACGGAGCCAATATTGAAGTGCTTCGGAATGCGAGAAAGCATTCGATACGGATTGCACCGTTATTTGACCATGGACTTTCACTGTTGTGTTCCTGCTATAGTGAGGAGCAGATAAAAAAATTTAATGTAATGGAAGATAAGCCATGCCAGAATTTTATCGGGAGCAGGTCGACATTAGAGAACCTGAATCTGATACGGGAGAAAGAAAAAATTTTTCCAAAGCGTCTGGCGGGCACGGACAAAGCGGTTATTTTCGAAAATTTAGAGCATACATTATCTGCGGAACATATGGAAAAAATATGGGAAATGATCTATAAAAGGTGGTGTTATTATGAAAGTCTTTGCAATATGGGATGATGACTGGGAAAATAAGACGCCGATCGGATATTTGTTTTGTTATGAAAAAGAAAATGCATTTATGATCGAACTAAATTCTGAGCTGGACGAGTGGAATGCACCGCTGCTTTTTTCTTCTTTTGTGAAAAAAAATATTTATACGATTCCAAGAGAGATAAGCGCTCTCTGGGTGAGGGAACGGGTGATTCCAAGCGGCAGACAAAATATTGGTTCCATACTGAAAAATCATAAAATGACGGAATATAACGAAATGAAGTTACTGGCGTTATCGAAGGGAAAATGTTCGCAGGACAGTTGTTATTTAAAGGAAATCACGTACAACGGCGTACCACAGGAAATCCGTGCGAGAAGTCTCGACAATGTTACCGAGTGTTTTGTATCGGGAGAACATGATATCATCTGTCTTTTTCAGAATGATATGGTAAGAAGAGTCGATTTGAGAAAACTGGCAGTGGAAAATGAGAAGATAGCCAGCATTTTAAGAAATAAAAAAATCCTGGACACAGTGGAAGTGGGAGTGGGTGGCTACAGCATTACATTTAATCAATCCATTGAAATCGATAAGCGGGTGCTCATAGAAAAGGGAACGGAGATAAAAATTTCAGCGCAGGATTTTTATTCTTTTGTCAATCAAAATATTGTGGACACGGCAGAGGCATGCGAAATATTGCAGGGTTCCAAACAGAATCTGACCTATTTAATGAAAACAGGAAAAGTAAAACCAATCAGGCAGGGACTTAGAGAAAACCTGTTTTATAAGGGAAATATAGAGGAAAATACATGGGGATAATGAAAACAAGAGAAGAAGCAACAAAATACGGATTATTATTTCCAGACACTTATCTGGAAACGCCGTTCCATGATCCAAACTGGGAGTTAGTGCGTGTGCGTGGAAGTAAAAAGGCATTTTTGTGGGTATATGAACGGAACGGATACATCAATCTGAATGTGAAAGTGCGCCCGGAGTGGCGCGATTTCTGGAGGGATGCCTATGCGTCCGTGCTTCCGGGATATCATCAGAATAAAGAACACTGGAATACGATCATTTTAGATGGGACAATCCCGGATAAGGATGTGAAGCAGATGATTGCAGAAAGCTATGACATTATCACAGACAGTCCGACGAAGCGTATTTATGAGGCGGTGAAAATCATTCCAAAAGGTAAAGTGGCAACTTACGGCAGGGTGGCAGAGCTTGCCGGAAATCCGAGAATGTCCAGAGCTGTCGGAAATGCCCTGCACCATAACCCGGATCCGGAGCATATCCCATGTTACCGTGTTGTGAATTCCAAGGGAGAATTAGCAGGGGCTTTCGCCTTTGGAGGGGAGCATGTGCAGGAAGAACTGCTGAAAGCAGACGGCATTGAAGTGGTGAATGGCAGGGTGGATTTAAAGAAATATGGAATTTAAAGAAAATTACACACAACAGCTACAACGTCTAAATGAATACCAGAAAGCAGCCGTTTTCGATGAGAGCAGCGCATGTCTTGTGAACGCCAATGTGGGAAGCGGTAAGACGACGGTTCTTATCACAAAGGTCATGTATCTGCATTACGAGAAGCAGATTCCATATGAGCAGATGGTTGTTCTGACTTTTACGAATAAGGCTGCGGATGAGATCAAAGAGCGTCTGCATGCGCTGGAGCCGGAGATCACAGAGGAACAGTTGTGGGGCTTTGGAACATTTCACAGTGTGTGTCTTACGATGTTGAAGAAAATGCTTCCAGTGGAAAATCTGGGTTATACCAAAGAATTTATGGTGATGGATCCGGACGAAGAACTTGAGATGGCAGAGCAGTTGATCTTGACTTATCAGCTGAAAATTAAATATAAGAACCGGCTGAAAAAGCGTCTGGAACAGAAAAGCAGCAAATATCAGGATGATATCGATAAATTAAAGGTATTACTAAAGGAAGAAAAGAGACGTCAGGATAAAATGACGTTTGATGAGCTGCTGGACAACACATGTAAATTGGTGAAGATGTCAGCAGAAATAGAAGAAGTATCAAAAAAGAATGCGAACTTGCAAGACAACGAGAATACAGGAATGCAAGATATCTCCTGGATCATCGTGGATGAAGTGCAGGACAGCGATGAGAAACAGTTAGAGCTCATCGACTGCCTGAAAAAACCACAGACCTGTTTTTTCGCAGTAGGTGATCCGAATCAGGTCATTTACAGCTGGCGTGGAAGTGCTTTTCATATTTTTTATCAGCTGAAGACCAAATATCGGGCAACGGAACTGACACTTCCGGTGAATTACCGTTCCAGCAGTGAAATCCTTGCAGTGGCACGCTGCTTTATGCAGCAGGGAGACACCTTGCAGGGCGGCAGGGAGAACGGTGATAAAATTCAAATCCGGAATATGTATGATCCGTTTCAGGAGGCCGATTATCTTGCAGGCACGATCAGGGAACTGCATGCATCAGGGCTTCCATACCGGGAAATAGCGGTATTTTACCGTTTGCAGAATCAATCGGAAATTTTTGAACATGTTTTTGAAAAAGAAGGCATTCCATTTGAAGTTTCGTTAAAAAAGACTGTGAAAGACATCCCGGTTCTGGACTGGCTGATCAAGGTACTGCGTTTTTCTGTCAATCCGAAAGATAAAAGCTCCGGTATTGCAGTGCTTGCGGATAAGAAATATGGAGACGGCATGTCGGTGAAGGAAGCGGAGAAAACGATCAATATTCTGAGTGAAACCCGAAAAACACAGATAGAGATTTTAAAGTCAGAAAATGCGAAAAGCGGATCAGACATCTGTGAAAAAATGCTTGAATTTTCAAAAGTATATGCATCAAAACAGGTTGCACTTCCAGAAGACCTCTGGAACTATTTTTCTCTGGAAAATCATCTCCACCCAACGACAGCTTCGTATGTAGAAGACAGAATCTGCGTCATGGACTTTTTGGAGCACATGACCACCTATCAGAAAGAACAGCAGAAAAATGTCGTGGAAGGTTTTTCGGAATTTTTGAATATGGCGTCTTTGTATGGAACGAATATTTTGAAAAAAGAGATACATAATGAAAATGATACTGTAAAGCTTATGACACTTCATGCATCCAAAGGGTTGGAGTTTTCCCATGTTTTTATCACAGGTGTGAATTATGGGCTGATTCCTTTGCAGACCAAAAGTTTTGAGGAGGAAGAGGAGGAGCAGCGTCTCTTTTTTGTCGGCATCACAAGGGCGAAGGAACATCTGGAACTTTCCTATTACACAAGTCCGGGACAGTACCGGGCAGCACCCGGGCCGAGCAGATATCTGCGCATGATACCGGGAAATCTGATCGAAGGACAGGAGAAGGATCGGGAGTCTTCGGCAACGCATTTACAGGACCTGAAACGACAGATCCTTGCAGAGCGTGCAGAGCATATAGAACTGCAAGAAGCCGGCAAAATATCAGGGGGAAAAAATCCATCGGCGAATACAGGAACAAAGAATATTTCAGTAGGAAATGAAGCAGTAACCACACAAAAACGCCGCGTCTGTCATCCAAAATACGGCACCGGTTCCGTGGTAAGAGAGGATGACATGATGATCACCGTTGATTTTGACGATTATGGGGAAAAAGAACTCATGAAAATGTTCGGCGGTCTGGAAGAATTGCCGTGATACTTATATATTGTCAGGTATCGGGCGACTATGAAAAAGAATAGCGTACTTGTACAAAAAAGAAAACAATTCCTACCTTGACAAGGGGAAATAATGAGTTATAATACTTATATCATATCAAATAACTAGGAAATATCAATTACAAACTAATTCAGAGATAGAAAGAGGTACAAAGATATGAGTAAACTGATTTACTTAGATAATGCAGCAACGACGCAGGTATATCCGGAAGTGTTACAGGAGATGCTTCCATATTTTTCAGAAGTATATAGCAATCCATCTGCAATTTACAGTTTTGCATCTGAGAGCAAAAAGGCGGTTGATAAAGCAAGGACTTCCGTGGCAGAACTGATCAATGCGAAGACAGATGAGATTTATTTTACAGGCGGCGGCAGCGAGTCTGATAACTGGGCATTAAAGGCAACCGCAGACGCTTATGCGTCCAAAGGAAAACACATCATCACAAGCACGATCGAACATCACGCGATCCTTCACACCTGTGCTTACCTTGAGAAAAAAGGTTTCGAGATCACATATGTGGACGTTGACGAAAACGGTAAAGTAAAACTGGACGAGTTAGAGGCAGCAATCCGTCCTGACACAATCCTGATTTCCATAATGACAGCAAATAACGAGATCGGAACCATCCAGCCGGTCAGGGAGATCGGACGTATCGCACATGAACATGGTGTATTATTCCACACCGATGCTGTACAGGCATTTGGACATATTCCGATTGATGTGGAAGAGATGAACATCGATATGTTAAGTGCCAGCGGTCACAAGATTAACGGACCAAAGGGAATCGGTGTTATGTATATCAGAAAAGGCGTGAAGATTCTTTCCTTCATCCACGGTGGTGCGCAGGAGAGAAAACGTAGAGCCGGAACTCTGAACGTACCGGGTATCGTAGGTATCGGTAAAGCAGCCGAGATCGCAAAAAATACCATGGCAGAGAGAAGTGCAAAAGAGATTAGCTTAAGAGATCACTTGATCGACCGTATTTTAACAGAAATCCCATATGTGAGATTGAATGGTGACAGACATGACCGTCTGCCAAACAACGTAAATGTATGTTTCCGTTATATCGAGGGTGAGTCCATGCTGATCTTATTAGATCAGCATGGTGTCTGTGCATCCAGTGGTTCTGCATGTACTTCCGGATCCTTAGACCCGTCTCATGTATTGCTTGCGATTGGACTTCCTCATGAGATTGCACACGGTTCTCTTCGTCTGACACTTTCTGAGAAGAATACCGTTGAAGAAATCGATTTTGTTGTAGACGAGTTAAAGAAGATCATTGAACGTTTGAGAAGCATGTCTCCATTATATGAGGATTTCGTAAAAAAACAGAATAAATAAATTTTTCAATCACATGATTTTACAGTGATCAAAATAACAGGTTATATTCAAAGAAAGCAGGATAAAAAGTATGTATAGTGAAAAAGTAATGGATCATTTTAACAACCCAAGAAACGTTGGAGAGATTGAGAATCCAAGCGGTGTCGGTACCGTTGGTAATGCAAAATGCGGCGACATCATGAGAATGTATCTTGACATTGATGATAACGGGATCATCCAGGATGTAAAATTTAAAACATTTGGATGTGGCGCAGCCGTTGCAACAAGCAGTATGGCAACCGAACTTGTAAAGGGAAAAACGGTACAGCAGGCGTTGGAAGTGACAAATAAAGCCGTAATGGAAGCTTTAGACGGACTTCCACCAGTGAAGGTTCACTGCAGCCTGTTGGCAGAGGAAGCAATCCACGCAGCATTATGGGATTACGCAGAGAAAAACCATATCACGATCGAGGGACTGGAGAAACCGGTGAACGATATTTCTGAGAAAGAAGAAGGCGAAGAGGAAGAGTACTAAGCGCTTTTTCCGGAAGGCACATCAGACTGTCAGGCAGATTTATGAAAAGGTAAACTGCCGGCAGTCTTTTTTGTGCAACAGGAAAATTCTCATATCTATTTCATTCCAGTTATGGTAAAATATAGTTACTGCAAAAAGCAGATTAGCAGATTATAAGGAAAATGAATTGAGGATAAAGAGATAATGGAAGATTTACAGGTAGAAGATTTTAATGATCCAATAGAACATAAAGCTGAGCAGACGGCAGACGGTATTAAGACACCGGAAAAGCAGGAGAGTGATGAGGAACAAACCTCTATTTTCAAAGAGATCATGAGCTGGGTGATCCCGTTTGCAATTGCCTTAGTGGCAGCGCTTCTCATCAAAAACTTTCTGATCATCAATGCGGATGTACCTACCGGGTCAATGGAGAATACAATCCTGCCAGGAGACCGTTTTATCGGAAACCGGCTCGCATATGTGTTTGGAGAGCCAGAGAGAGGGGATATTGTCGTATTCCGGTATCCGGATGATGAGAGTGAGATTTATGTGAAGCGTGTGATTGGGCTTCCGGGGGATATCATCGATATTGAGGATGGAAAAATATATATCAATGGATCGACAGAGCCTTTACAGGAGGACTATCTGAAAGAAGAATGGACTGTTGCCACAGGTCCATATACATTTGAGGTGCCGGAGGGATCGTACTTCATGATGGGAGATAACAGGAATGATTCCTGGGATGCGAGATATTGGAGCAACACTTATGTGACAAAAGACAAAATTTTAGGAAAAGCACTTTTTACTTACTGGCCTTTTGCACATTTTGGAAAACTGGAATAAAAAAGGAAGCGTGACATGGTAACATTATTAGCAAAAATATTTATCAAAGACTCAGAAGATAAAATAAAACAGCGCGAGGCATACGGAATGCTGTGCGGTGTGATCGGTATATTATTTAATGTACTGCTTTTTATCGGTAAATTTCTCGCAGGAACTTTAAGCAATTCCATTGCGATCACAGCAGATGCCTTTAACAACCTTTCAGATGCAGGTTCTTCGATCGTGACACTGCTTGGCTTCAAGCTTGCAGGGGCAAAACCGGATACGGAGCATCCATTTGGACATGGAAGGATTGAGTATGTTTCCGGCCTGGTTGTGGCTGCGGCAATCCTTTTGATGGGTTACGAACTCGTCCGTGACTCCATCGGAAAAATCATGCATCCGGAGGAAACAGAGTTCACGCTCCTTGTGGCAGTGATCCTGATCGCATCCATTCTTGTAAAACTATATATGGCATATTATAACCGTGCTATTGGAAAAAAACTGGATTCTGCAGCGATGAAAGCGGTTGCCACAGACAGTTTAAGTGATACCGCAGCGACAACGGTTGTGCTTCTGGCATCCGTATTTACCCATTTTACAGGAATCAAAATTGATGGCTACTGCGGTCTGGTTGTGGGCTTATTAGTCGGTTATGCAGGTTTTGACGCAGCCAGAGAGACATTAAATCCATTGCTTGGACAGCCGCCGGCACATGAATTTGTAGAAAAAATAGATGAGATCGTAATGTCACATTCGGAAGTATGCGGAATGCATGATCTGATCGTCCACGATTACGGTCCGGGCAGACAGATGATCTCATTGCATGCAGAAGTTCCGGCAGAGGGAAATATTATGGAACTGCATGATGTGATAGACAATATTGAGAATGAACTGCGTGAGACACTTGGCTGTGAGGCAACGATCCACATGGATCCGGTCGTGACTTCGGATGAGCATGTGAGTGAGACGAAAGCGGCGATGGTATCTCTGATCAAGGCAATTGATGAAGATTTGTCCATTCACGATTTCAGAATGGTGAGTGGCGGGACGCATACGAACCTCATTTTTGACATTCTCGCGCCATTTGGATTCCGCCTGACGGACGAGGAACTGCTCACAGAAGTACTCCAGTCTGTGCATGAACATTTCGGTGATAACTATTACGTGGTGACGAAAATCGATCATTCTTACATATAAGACAGAAAAAAGCCTGCATCGAAAGGATATTTCCTGAGATGCAGGCTTTTTCTGTATAAAATACGTTACTTCAATTGAATACAATAGAAAATTTTTGAAACCCGGTGGTACGGTCGGATATCTAATATATGAAAGGTGGGTGAAAGATGAAAAAAGAAGAGTACTCTTTAGTTTATAAAGCAATTCATGGGGACAGTCATGCATACGGCGAATTGATTCATCAGTATAACCCATACTTTTATAAAATAGCTTTTTTATATGTAAAAAATGAGGACGCAGCAGTCGAAATTGTTCAGGATAGTGTCTATCAGGGATATCTGAAAATAAAGACACTGAGAAATCCGGAGCTGTTTTCAACATGGATGACCAGAATCATTATGAATAAAGCGGTTCGTTATATAAAACAGAACAAAAAAATTGTGGAATACGAGAAAGCATTTCATGAGGCTTCACATTCTGAACATGTTGAAGAAAAGCTTGATTTAATGAACGCAGTAAACCGGCTGCCGAAAAAATACAAAGACGTCATCATTCAAAAATATTTTCTGGAAATGTCTGTGGAGGAAATTGCAAAAAAGCAGATGATACCGGAGAATACAGTGACAATCAGATTTACCAGAATCAGATTGGTTATGAGGGAATCACCAAAATAAAATCAGATGACAAAATTTATTCCTTAAATGATTGTGGTGCGGCAGGTTTGACCGGTAAATATGTGGATGAAAATACGTTTGCAGGATCACAGTATTTTGATCTTTCGGGAAAAGAATTTCCAGATCAGTTCCAATTGGAAATTTATATTTATAATATAACACTGATTGCAGAAAATGTGAAAAACCAAAATATTTCCATATGGGGACAATGGAAATTTTCAATCCCGATACAGGTCAACAAAGAAGATGTTACTATGTACGAAGTAAATGAATGGAACGAAGGATATTCCATAGATGAAGTGATTGTAACACCAATTATTACGACGATTAAAACGACTCACCCGGATATATACAGAGACAATTTCAATTATGATGTGCTTGTATATGGGGATGAAAATGGTACAGAAGAACTCACTATGCAGGGATTCTATGATGAAACGAAAGGTGTCTTTAAGGTTTCAACCAAAGATATTGCAACGGATTTGTATATTTATGTCATAGATGAAAGCAGGATGAGTAAAAAGAAAACGGACACAGATTTCAGGGAAGAACTGGAGCAGAGAGCGATTGTGCGTAAAGTGATTCATTTGCAATAAGAAAATCCCGGATGCAGATTTTCATACATCCGGGATTCTTTCTATGATTAATTATTTTCCTGAGTGTTTGTAGTCTCAGAATTTGCGGTTTCAGAGTTTTCCGTTTCGGAAGACTCTGCCTCTTTTACCTCGGTAGGTTCTTCGGTTTCTGTTGTAATGACATCAGGATCTTCATAAATTACCTCATCATTGCTTGCCCGTAAGATAATGCCCTGGGAACCGGTGATACTTACGGAAATCACATCGCCATCGGAAACATTATCCAGAGAAGTTGTCAGGATTCCGGAGGTAAGGTAAGTGGTAGGAACCTTCTCACCGTTTACAAAAATCTTGGCATTCTTTGTAAAGTTGGAACCGTAAACTGCTAAGGTATTATTCAATACATTTTTACGGACGGATGTTACATTGACGTCTTCCACGTCCATGACAAGATCCGTTGCCGGATATAAATCCTCGCCGTTGTAAGCATATCTCTCACCGTAGAGAAGGTCATACTGGAGATTGTCAAGACCATTCTGGTAAGTGGAGGAATCTGCCTGTGTCTGTGTGTAAGTAAACATGGTTCCTTCATGGATACCCATCTGACCGGTAATGTGTGCTAATAACTGGTAAGCAGTCAGATCAGCGTCCTGTTTTGGAAGACCGAAGTTATTCCAGGTTGCATATTTTGTCTTGAAAATATCACCGGATTTCATATCGGAATCTTCAAGACCCATTGTAGGAAGGTGATCGCCAAACATAACAATAATGGTATCCTCACCGCGGCGGTTGACTGCATCAATGAGGTTTGCAATAAAGTTATCTGTGTTGTGGATCATGTTTACATAATATTCCCACTGATTATTGGAAGCTTCATCGGCAGCTCCGGTTACAGTGATCTCCGGATTCTCAATAATCTTTTCAGTTGGATAATCTCCATGGGAACCAACTGTGATCGTGTATACAAAGTCGGACTGATTTTCTGTTGCATCCATAGCTTTTACAGTCTCATTTACAAGAACTTTATCGGTTGGCCAGCTTCCACTTGGTGTGTACTCGGTAATGTTCATTAACTCTTTACTTGTAAATGTATCAAATCCCATTTTTGAAAATGCATTGTTTCTGCTGTAGAAGGTAGCAGTGTTGTTATGTACGACATGTGTGCCATAACCAATAGAGGAAAGGTCAGATGCAATACTTTCAACGCTTGGGCAGTCAGACTGTTTTAAAATTGTTTTGTAAGGATACTCGCCGGTACCAAAGTACTGCATGCTCATACCGGTTAAAACTTCAAATTCTGTATTGGCAGTTCCGGCTCCGACAACAGGTACGGTAAGATAACCGGTGGTGAAGTTCTGCTCTAAACTGTGGAATGTTGGAATCGGATCTTCTGACATCTGAAGGAAATTTACATCATAGGGATCGATAAAGGATTCCAGCAAAATACAGATAATATTTGGCTCTTTGCCAGCAGAAACAGTTGTTTCTTCTTTGGAAGAGTCCACTAAAGTTTCAATAGCGTCAATGGTTTCTTTGGAGTAATCATCTGGTTTATTCATTCCACGACCGACAACGCTTGTAGAGAAACCATAAACAAATCCGTAATCAGAGTAACCCTGTGCAATATTTGCAAAGTAAGAGGCAATAATATTAGAACTCTGTGCAGCCTGCGTTGTGATCGGAATACCGACAACTAACAGTGCAACGATCGCAAGCGGGGAAAGTACAATGTGGCGTTTTCCCTGATATTTCGGTCCTTTGATAAAGAAGAGAACCAGAAATATAATGAAAGAAGCAACCACAGCTACTACAACGGTAGCCTCTTCCGCAGTAAAATAATTGGTGTTCTGCATTGCAAACAGGTCTGGAAGCATTTTAAAATCGGTGTAGCTGAATGGAGTTACACGGTTGGAAAGGATGATTCCGTTGACTGTTCCGAGGAAAATCCAGAGTCCGGTGATCAGAACACGAAGCTGTGCTCTTGTCTTAAACAGGTAAACAATTGATAAGGAAGCAAATACAATAAAGGCATTGTAAAGGTAAGCCCATGTATGATTGCCTACGAAGGAAACAGCAGAGAAAAAGTCTCTTCTGGAGATCACTTCTACGGTAAAAGTAATAAAGCATGCTAAAATAAAGTGGAAAATAAGAGAATATTTATTGAAAAATGCAATTCTCTTATAATATTTCTCACTGTGTGGTTTCCTTTTTGGTAATTTGGAAAGAAAAACTTCTGCTTTTTCCTTTACCGGTGCAAATTTCTGGAATAATTTATTCATTTTTTCTTCGACTGACTTGAATTTCTGTTTCATATACCCTCCTTTTTGGCACAGGAAAATACTAAAAATTGATTTTCCTGTCTGCATCTGAGCTTTTTGCAATCGCTTTTGCAAAAAAAATACAGGTGCGTTACATCTATCAGCAGTTATGATAATCTGCAATGAAAAAGAGTTTTAAAAGCTCTTTTATTGTCCAGGTAAAACACATGTAAAATTACAGTAAAAAAATTATTTTTGATACTAGAAGAATATATCGCTTATGAGGAAAAAAAACAATTGGAAAGATAAATAAAAAAGAAGGAAGATTTCAGGATTTTCTATAAAATATGAATAAAAAATGAACAAACTATGACTAAATGAGAACATATAGCACAGGAGGCTATTTCACAAACTTGTTAATAGCCTCGTTTAAGTCTTTTAATACCTGATCATCACCTGTTTCAATCGCATCTACCAGACAGTGGTTAATGTGATCTTCCAGAATGATTTTACCGATATTGTTGATTGCTGACCGCACTGCCGCAATCTGGATCAGGACTTCACTGCAGTCCCTTCCGTCCTCGATCATGGTCTTAACGGCTTCCATATGCCCGATTGCACGGTTCATACGGTTTAAAACTGCCTTTGTGCTTTCGTGATGGTGAGGGTGGGAATGTGAGTGACCGTGTTCGTGTGCTTCCTCATGCGTGTGTGTATAAACAGTACCGTCCTTGGCGATATGTGTATGTTCCATATGTACTCCTTTGTATTCTATAGTTACCAGTCACTATCCCAGTCTGTTGTTCCGGAATCCCAGCTGTCTCCGGAATCCCAGTCATAACTGCTGTCGGAATCAGAATCGGAAGTATAATGCTCGTCATAGTAACTGCTGTCCTCAAATTCTGTAAAGCTGGAAGTCCATTCGCTATCATCATTGTAGTTGAACTGATAGTCAGTTTTATTTGCTAAGACGTCGTCCGGAATCGAGGATTTGCTGACTTTTTCATAATCGCCACCATAACCGTAGTCTTCGTACTCATACCAGCTATGGCGTGTGTTGGCGTAAATGGTGTCGTTATAGCGATAATAGCTGACATTGTAATAAGCGTGGAGCGGTGCAAATAATAAACAGAAGGAAATGACATAAATCACAACATAAGTCAGTAAAAATGCGCGACCGGACGACTTTTCCCCAATTACGTTATCATGAAATTTTTGCAGGAGAGGAACACGGTCACCAAATTTACCAGCCAGAATTAAACTTGCGATTGTCAGTCCGATTGCAAGAAAAACAGACCAGAACAGGGAAGCTCCGAATCCTTTGGCAAGCATATCGATAATGGCAATGGAGATCAGCCCCACAAAGCCGGCAAAAAAGATCGCAAAAGTGATGAGTATGTTTTTCCGCTTTTCTTTCTTCTGCTCCCGCGTGAGTGTCTGCTGTTGCTTTCTTGTCTGGTTATTTGCCTTCTGATTTAAAATCTCAGATTTTAATTTCAGATAAAGTTCATTGACAGCATAAGCTTCATCCGTGCCCTGATAGCGGATGGCACGTTCGCCGTTTGCCTTGTTTTTGTATACAATGAACTGGTCGCCATCCTGATAAATACCAAATGCTTTTGGTTTCTTATAATTGATGCCAATAAAAAATCTTGTTGTCTCATACGGCGGCAGGTGTCTGTCCTGATACCACTGCTGTAATTCGGCAATTGTTTTTGGTGTTTTGTCGGCGGTTCGTTTGACGGCATTGTTTGTTGCCCCGCAAAATGGACATTTATCTGCAGTTTCTTCAATCATGGAACCACAGTATCCGCATTTTATCTGCATTTTCATTTCCTCCCCGGAAGTGGTGTGTTAGTCAGAATAGATTCTGTTTTACCACTTCTATATTATAGGGTAATGATTTAGTACTTTTATATTATTACAGTATAGATTATATTATGACATTTCTTTTTGACAGAATCAATAGGAAAAAGTGTTACTTCCGGGTGAGCAGTAACGCTTGCATTTCCGGTATAAAGCAGATATAATTTCTACATCAGAATAAAAATGTTTCATCAACAAAAACTATACGATGGGGTATATCAGATTTGGTATACCCTGTTTTTTGCTTCGCAAAACAAGGAGATAACTAGGATTATGAATTTATTAGATATTATTGGACCGGTCATGGTTGGACCGTCCAGCTCCCATACAGCGGGAGCAGTAAAAATCGGGCGAGTCTGTCACAAACTGCTTGCAGAAAAAGTGGTAAGGGCAGATATCTTTTTTCACGGATCATTTCTGGCAACAGGAAAAGGACATGGAACGGATAAGGCGGTTGTGGCAGGACTTCTGGGAATGCAGGTGGATGACCCGGCGATTCCGCACAGCTTTGAGATCGCAGAGCGTGAGGGATTGCAGTTCACACTGTCCGGGATCGATCTTGGGGATGTGCATCCAAACTCTGTAAAACTGGAACTTACAGGCGAATCAGGAAGAACGCTGGAGGTAATCGCGGCATCTATCGGAGGCGGACGTATTGAAATCTGTGAGATCGATGGCCTGACAGCAAATTTCAGTGGAGATTATCCGACACTGATCGTGCATAATATTGACCAGCCGGGGCATGTTACAGAGGTAACATCCATGCTTGCCCACAAATCGGTTAACATCGCAACGATGCAGTTATACCGTGCAAGCCGCGGTGGAAATGCAGTTATGGTCATCGAGTGCGATCAGGAAATTCCGGCGGATGCACTCAAGTGGTTAGAACGGATGGAAGGAATTTTGAAAGTAACCTATCTGAGTTTACTGTAAATAAATTTTTTGTATTTGCGAAACTCAGATTTATGTTATGAATGTTGTGTAAATGTGACAAAATTTGTAAAAATCAGGAGAAGAATCATGTATAAATCCTTGGAAGAAATATGTGAAATGACAACAAAAGAAGGAAAACCCTTCTGGAAAATCGTGCAGGAAGATGATTGCAAAGAGCAGGGAATCAGCGAGGGAGAAGCCTTTGAGCAGATGCGGGGCATGTATCAGGCAATGCGTGAGGCAGATGACAATTATGATGGAAAGCTGAAGTCCGCAAGTGGTCTGGTGGGAACAGACGGGGAAAAAATGCATGCGGCAAGAGAAGCAGGAACTTTGCTCTGTGGAAAATTTATTGGAAAAGTGATGGAAAAAGCTTTAAAGACAGGTGAATCCAATGCCTGCATGAAACGGATCGTTGCGGCACCGACTGCGGGCTCCTGTGGTGTTGTCCCGGCAGTTTTTCTCACATTAGAAGAGGAAAAACATTTTTCCGAAGAAAAAATGGTGGAAGCCCTTTATGTGGCGGCGGGAATCGGCGGCGTGATCGCAAACAGGGCGTTTCTCGCCGGGGCAGCCGGAGGTTGTCAGGCTGAGATCGGCTCGGCTTCAGCGATGGCGGCTGGAGGAGTGGCATACCTTATGGGTGGAGATGCCGAGCAGATTTCCCATGCGGCAGCCCTGGCATTGAAAAATCTGCTTGGACTTGCCTGTGATCCCGTGGCAGGTCTGGTCGAAGTGCCATGTGTGAAACGCAATGTGATGGGAGCGGTCAATGCAATGACTTCGTCGGATATGGTCATGGCTGGAATCACAAGTAAAATCCCGCCGGATGAAGTGATAGATGCAATGCGTGCGATTGGACGCAGCATGAGCGAGGATATCCGCGAAACTGGAAAAGGAGGGCTTGCAGGAACTCCGACCGGAGTGGCAATCCGGGAACGGATGGCTGGGACATTATAACCGGAGTTTCACTTACCGTAGAGCAGCAGATTTTGTGGTGCTTTCTTAGGGTGTGAAGGGCAGATATAAGCGTCCTCTCACAAGTCAGAATTTTATATGTT